>OKWC01000040.1_pt1 | contig 21035 bp, 24 predicted proteins | sample 1606971 | NCBI WGS metagenome assembly OKWC01 (sample SAMN04414076, study PRJEB24778) | human gut metagenome | material: faecal | host: Homo sapiens
TTCATTTTTGCCTAAACGTACTTCTGCCATCTATATCCCTCCCTTTGCCAAATGGCACAGGTTATAACTCATACAAATTTTTATAAAGATGTATGCTAGTATTATACAATATCGTACCGACTTTGTCAATACATTTTTTGAAAATTTCGTAAAAATTCTTGCAGATTATTCCGATTTTCAATCAAGAAACTGCTTTACATCAACTTCCTCAGCGTCCTGCCAGAGCCTTTCAAGGTCGTAGAAATCCCTCGTTTCCTTATAGAAAACGTGGAAACAACATCAATATAGTCAAGCACTATCCAGTTACCGCTTGCCTTGCCGTCTATGGACTTAGGCTCCTCGCCCTTTTCACCGAGCTTAAAATCCACCTCGTCCGCAAGTGCCTTTACCTGCGTAGAGCTTGAACCGCTTACTATTACAAAATAATTTGCAAGTATCGTAAGGTCACGCACCTTGAGGATTCTTATATCATCTGCCTTCTTAGAATCGAGAGCCTTTATGCCCTCCTTCAGAATCTCTATATCAGTCATTCTTCGGATTTTTCCTTTCTGCTGTGCTTTTTTCAGCCTTCATTATCCTTGTGTAGAAATTATATCCCGCTATCGTACACGGCGGTATAAGTCCGCCCTTACCCAGCGTTTCGCCTATTGAATATTTTAACGCATTGTACATAGCGTTGTCAAGATTCTCAAAGCTCATCTCCCGATATTTTTCAACATCCTTATAGCTTCTGTCCACGCTTGTCAGATCACCTAAGTAAACGATCTTTTCAAGCATCGACATATCCGCCCTGCCTGCTGTGTGATAACGCACCGCATTCAGAATATCAATATCCTTTATACCGAGATTTTTCGATATGTGATATGCCCCTGCCGGAGCGTGCCACAGTGCCGGAGTATAAAGCTCCTCGTCGCTCACGTCCATATTGCTCAGTATCGCCTGCGATTTCATTGCGTTAGGAGTTTCCTCCTTCTTTATATCGTGAAGAAGCCCTGCGAGATATGCCTTTTCCTCGTCACCGCCGTGCTTTTTCGCAAGTGCCAGACACATTGACGCAACATTCATACTGTGCGTAAAACGCTTCTTTGAGAGCGTATTTTTCAGCATTTTCACATAGTCCGCATATTTTTCGGCATAACGCTGTTCGTCCTTATCCTGCTTTTCACACATACAGACCACGTTCCTTTATATAGCCTTCAACCGCTTCGGGTACAAGCCCTGTTATACTTTCACCGTTTTCAGCTTCTCTCTGATTTCGGTAGAGCTAACCTCTGTGACGTGAAGATTCAGCACCTTTATCCTGCCCATTTCTGCGGCATATTCACACATATCGCTGTATTCGCTGTTTTCTCTTGCGGCGGCAACCACCTTGCACTCGCCCAGAAGCGCCTCATAGCGATACCACTTATCGAAATAGAACAGCATATCTCCGCCGATTATCAGATAGAACACAGCATCGTCGGGGTACTGTCTTTTAAGTTCACGGATAGTATTTATCGTGTAGCTTGTACCGCCCATACGCTTTTCTATGTCGCTTATTTCAAACTTGCCGCTTGCTATTTCGTCTGCAAAGGCAAGTTCACACATCTTAGCCCTGTCCTCAAAAGCGATAAGCCCCTTGTTGCTCTTGTGAGGCGATACGCAGGTAGGTATTATCAGCATTTTCTGAAGTTTAAGGTCGGCGAAAGCCTCTTTCACCATATTTATATGTCCGTTGTGAACGGGGTTGAAAGCACCGCCGAATACGCCTATCTTAATCATCTAATTCTATCTTCCTTTTCTTAGCGTCCTTGTTCTGCCTGTAAAGAACTATCTTAGTGCCTATTACCTGCACAACAATGCTGTTTGTCCTTTCGCCTATCTCGCCTGCAAGCTCCTTTGCACTGTATCCGCAGTTTTCAAGAACTCTTATCTTTATAAGCTCCCTTGCCTCCAGCTGCGTCCGAAGCTGCTTTATAAGTTCGTCCGAATTGCGTTCTTTCCTATCTGAAGATAGTGTCGTAGTTACTTGCAATGCTCTTGAGCCTTGCTCTTTGTCTGCTTGTTATCTCCATTTACTTTTCTCCGTTTCTTTTATCTCATAAAGAAATACCATATCGCAAATACAGCGCCAAGCTGCAGAATAATTATGACCGGTATCCCTATCATGAATCTCTTATGCTTTGTCTTATGATGAAATATCCTCATCGAAATATACATAGCGACCGAGCCGCCGAGTGCGGATACGATAAAGAGCGTCCTTTCCCTTATCCGCCATTTGTTTTTCCTTGCTTTGCTCTTATCCACAGGCGGCAGTATAAACCCGATTATGCTTATTATTATCAGGTATGCCGCTGTCAGAATATAGGGTAGATCTTTTATATCCATTACTTCTTGCTAAGTTCGGCCGCCAGCTTTTCAAGTGCTTTCGCCCTGTGGCTTATCCTGTTCTTTTCCTCGTCCGTAAGGCAAGCCATGCTTGTATCATCGTCTATCATGAATATCGGGTCATAGCCGAAGCCGTTTTCGCCTATAGGCTCCTCCCCGATAAAGCCCTCGCATTCACCCGTAACGCATATCTCATAATCGTCATCACGGATAAAGTATAAGGCACACACGAATTTAGCGTTTCTCAGCGGCTTGTCAACGCCCTTCAGTTCACCGAGCACCTTGTTTATCCTGTCCTCATTCGTTGCGTTCTCGCCTGCGTATCTTGCCGAATAGATGCCCGGCGCACCGCCTAAGAATCTATCGAAAGTCCGCTGTCGTCCGCAAGCACAGGCGTATGCGTCATATCATATATAGTCTTCGCCTTTATATGAGCGTTCTCGCTGAAGGTCGTTCCGTCCTCCGCTATATCGATATTGATTCCCGCTTCCCTCATCGAAACAGGCTCATATCCCAGAGGTGTCAGCATTTTTTGAATTCTTTTATCTTGCCCTCGTTGTTTGAGGCAATAATCAGTTTCATATATTGTCCTTTCATATACAGGCTGTCATTCAAACAGCGCTTCAACATAATCCCGTGGTACAAACGGTTGCAGATCGTCTATCTTCTCTCCCACGCCGACCAGCTTCACAGGTATACCAAGTTCCTCTTTTATAGGTATTATTATACCACCTTTTGCCGTTCCGTCAAGCTTTGTAAGAACGATACCCGTTATATCAGCAGTTTCCTTGAACAGCCTTGCCTGATTTACCGCATTCTGTCCCGTTGTAGCGTCAAGCACGAGCAGAGTTTCAACACGGCTGTCGGGCGCATTGTTGTTTACTATTCTCGCTATCTTCTTAAGTTCGTCCATAAGGTTCTTCTTGTTGTGAAGCCTGCCTGCCGTATCGCATATAATAACGTCCGCATCTCTTGCAATGCCTGCCTTTACAGCGTCAAACACAACAGCCGCAGGGTCGCTTCCCTCCGAGTGCTTTATAATATCAACACCGGCACGCTGTGTCCACACCTCAAGCTGTTCGATAGCAGCCGCACGGAACGTATCCGCCGCCGCAACGACAACCTTCTTGCCGCTGCTTTTAAGGTTATATGCAAGCTTTCCTATAGTAGTCGTCTTGCCTGCGCCGTTTACGCCTATAACAAGTATTACTGTCGGCTTTGTATCAAGGATAAGTTCGTTTTCACCCTCAAGTATCCCGGCGATTATCTTCTTTAACAGCCCCTTCACTTCCGCAGGGTCGGTAGTACCTGTAGCCTTTACCTCTTTTCTTAAAGCCTCGCAGATATTTGCGCTTGTCACAGCGCCTATGTCCGATAAGATAAGCGTTTCTTCAAGTTCCTCGAAAAAATCTTCGTCAATTTTCGTGAACGAGTTAATAACTCCCGTTATCTTGCTTGCAAGAGCATCTTTTGTATTCTTTAAGCCGTTTTTCAGTTTTTCAAATAATCCCATTGAAAATTTTTCTCCTACTTTATATATTCAACCAGCTTTTCCAAAGCCTCATCGGCATTTACCGTACAGTCGGGGATAAGCGGTTCTTCACTTTTGTTTATATCCACACGGTAGAATTTCTTGTACGATACACTCAGCACAAGCTTCGATTCCGGAAGCTGAAAGCCCAGCTTGTCACCGTATGCCGTAGGCATATTTCCGGGTATTTCACCTATCACCTTTCCTATGCCGTTATCCTGTATCACCGTTGCAAAGTTCATTGCCGAGCTGAACGTGTATTGCGATGTCAGCACATACACCTTGCCGTCAAAAGCGTTGTCTACAGGCTTGTTCGGCGTTATCTCATCACGGTACGAGATCAGATTTCCGCCGTTTCTTATATCCATTCCGCCGAACAGCTTATAGTCGCTTATATTTATATATCTCAGAAATTCGTTTATGACCTCTGTTGTTTCCGCCGCCGTTGCTTCTTAAGTCAACGGCGATATTTCCGATATTGTTATCTCTTACCGCACCGAAAAATTCTAACACCTATCGGTGTATTTCTGCGACATTTCACAACGGTTGAGTGTGAAAATGCCAAGCGAATTCTCCTTGTCTATCTTATACGAGCATAACTCAAGCTGTTTTCTTTCGGGCGGCTCGTCCGTCATATCAAAATGCTTTGTTTCTTTATTACCGCTGAAAACAACATCTATCCCGTCGGATACATCCGCACCGAGAAGCGTAAGCCAACTGCCGTACTGCAGAGCCTCGCCGAACATATAGTCCGCATAGAAGCTGACCTGCGGCTCGCACGGGAACACTTTTTTGAAATGCTCCTTCATACTGTCCGCCGATATGCCGTCAATTGATACAAGCGTGCCGTCATTATAAGCCTTGCTTATTTCGTTACCGCCGTTTACATACTCCGTACCCGATACGGTAATTATCGTGTGTGCGTCGTCAAGCGTGCATACAAGCTCCGCAGATTTCTCCCACAGTTCATTTACCGTCACGCTGTCCTTATCCATCAGCTCTCTGCGTAGCTTTATGTATACGTCGCCGAATCTTTTCTCCGCACCGTCGTCAATAAGGAACACGGGATGTTTTGCCCTCACCGTGTCATATACATATTTTAAGTCCTTTTGTGCCTGCTCTGAGCTAAGTCCGGTATCAAGCGGCAGTGTCGGCTCAAAATCAGTCTGTGCGTCATAACCGCAGATTTTAAGCACTATACCGCCTACCGCAAGAATAACGGCAAGCAATAAAGCTGTTACTCTCAATTTGTTCATTTTCTACCCCGATATTTCATATACGATATACGATTTCCTTATGCAATTTCCTTTATGCGTTTTCAACCTCATTTAAAAATTCTTCGCTGAATTCCTGCCTTAACAGTCCCGATACGCCCTTTTCCTGCATATAAACGCCGTACAGCACATCACACAGTTCAATCGTACCTCTCCTGTGCGTTATTACCATAAGCTGAGTGTTATGCGAGAAACGCTTAAGATATGTAGCGTACTTCTGTACGTTTGCCTCGTCAAGCGCCGCATCGACCTCATCAAGCATACAGAACGGTGTCGGTCTGTGAAGGAGTATCGCAAGATAAATTGTCAGTGCTACCATCGACTTTTCACCGCCCGAAAGAAGCGACAGGCTCTTTATTACCTTTCCCGGAGGTGCGGCATATATCTCAACATCGGAGTTCAGCACATCGTCCGGGTCTGACAGCTGAAGCCTTGCTTCGCCGCCGCCGAATATCTCGCTGAACAGCATTCCGAAGTGATTGTTTATATCGTCAAAGCTCTCCGTGAACCTCTGCTTTATATCCTTTATAAGATCTGCAATAAGGCTTTCAAGTTCCGTCTTTGATGTTTCAACATCCTTTAGCTGTTTTGCAAGAACGCCGTAACGCTCCGATACCTCCTCCAGTTCTTCTATAGAGCTGTAGTTTACGCTTCCCAGTGCCGCAATGCTTCTCTTTATCTCGGCAAGCTCCGCCTTAAGCATGAATATGCCTGCGTCATCGACAGGCTTCGCACGTTCCTTTGCCTCACTGCGTGTCATTTCGTACTTGTCCCACAGTCCCGAGATTATCTTCTCGATCTGACCTTCCGCCGAGCCTTTACGCTCTTCCTGTCTGGCGAGATCCGCACTGAACTTTTCCTTCGCCTCGGTAAGTTCCCTTATCGACTTGTTTATCTCGCTGATACGCTTTTCAGCCGCATTTGTGAGCGATACGTTATCTGCGATTGCCTTTTCGTTGTCGCCTGCCGTCTTTGCTATTTCTTCGGTCTGAGCCGTTTTCAGAATATGATTTCATTCTTCTGTTCAATGCCGTTTTTAAGTTCCTCAATTTTTTTTTCTTAGCTGTTCGCTTCCGCCGTCGCTCAGTGCAAGGATAGATGCGTCTATACCCTCTATCCTTGTGCGGATGTTGGATATATCGCCGTTTACCGTCAGAACGTCCATATTGTTCCTTTGTATCCTGTCGGCTATCTCTTTTCTCTTATCCTCCGCCTTGTCAAGTCCGCTTCTCTGCTCGCTAAGAGCCTGCTCGTTCTTTTCGATTTCGGCAAGCACGCTTTCAAGCTGTGACTTTGTATCGGAAAGGAGCTTCCTGCCGTCATTCTCGGCTCTTTCCTGTGCGTCAAGCTGTTCCTCGGCACTGTCACGCTGTGCGGTAAGCTGCGACAGCAGCTGCTTTATACCGTCACGCTGTGCCTCAAGTCTTGCTATCTTAGGCTCGCACTGCGATACGGTTTCGGAAAAGCCCTCCATTTCCTCCGCCATCTTTGCGACTTCCGCCTGCAAGGGCTTTAGCTGTTCGCTCTCGGCTTTTATCTTCACACCGAGTTCTTCAATCTGTTCGGATAATAAAGCAAGTTCCTGCTTTCTTGCGATTATACCTGCGTCATTTCTGACACTGCCTCCCGTGAACGAACCGCCTGCGTTGATGACCTGACCGTCAAGCGTCACTATTTTGAAACGGTATCCGTACTTCTTCGCAATAAACGATGCCGTATCAATATCCTCAACGACAGCCGTCTTTCCGAGTATGGATTTTACTATCCCGTCATACAGCCCGTCATATTCCACAAGGTCGCACGCCATACCCTCAAAGCCGTTCTCATTACTCAGCCCTCCGACTTCGAGCATCTTTCCCTTTACGCTTGTAAGAGGTAAGAATGTCGCACGTCCGAGGTTGTTTTCCTTAAGATAACGCATACTGCGCTTTGCCGCTTCCTCGTTATCGGTAACGATATTCTGCATTATACCGCCCAGCGCTATCTCAATAGCCACCGTATAACGCTTGTCCACGCTGATTATATCGGCTACCGTACCTCTTATACCGCTGAGCCGTCCTTGCCTGTCCGCCATTATTACCGACTTTACGCTTGACTGGAAGCCCGCCATATTCTTGTCTATCTCATCAAGCACCTGATGACGTGACGCTTTTGTTTCGTACTCCTTGCGGAGCGTTTCAAGCGTCTGACCTGCCGTTTTCAGCTTGTCATTCTTATTGGCAAACAGCTTTTTATATCCTGTCAGCTTGTTCTCGGCTTCTGCCTTTTCTTCCTTTGCCTGTTCAAGCTCTTCATCGGTATCGCTGAGTTTTATTCTCTGCGTCTTTGCTTCTGCCGCCGCATTCTCAGCCGTTCTTGTAAGCTCCTCCTTACGCTTTGAAAGCTGTTCGGAGGTTGCCTCTATCTGCTGTACCGAAAGCTGCAGCTGCGTTCTTTTAAGATACAGCCGACCCTGCTTTTCGTCAAGCTCCTTGTACTCCCCCGAAAGCGTTTCGCCCTCAGCGTCGATTCCCGTCAGTTCCTCCGTCAGCCGTTCGCTGTCCGCCTTCAGCCGACCTATAAGAGCCTGCTTTTCCTCTATCTCATTTTCAAGGTTCTTTTTATCTTCTTCAAGCCTTGCCTTGCCGCTCTTGCCGTCCTCTATCTGCTTTTCGGTTTCCGCAATAGCTTCTTGCGCGTGTGAAATATCGTTGCGCAGTACGGCAATCTCAGCCTTTATATCGCTTATGCGGTCCCTTGCCTCGTCACTTCCTGCTTTCAGCTTTTCAAGCTCGGCACGGAGCGTCATTCTGCGGTTGTTGTTGTCCTCTTCCTCAGCCTCCAGCCTTGCAATATCCCTGTCGAGATTTTCGCACTCCGCCTTGCTTAGAAGTAATTTGTCCTCCGCTTCCGAAATCGTCTTTTCAAGTGCGGACAATTCGTACATACTTACCGTTATATCAAGCTCTTCTTCCCTCGAAAGCAGTTCCTTCGCCTTTTTAGCCTTTGCCGCCTGCTTTTCAAGCACAGGGAGTCTTGTTTCAAGCTCCGATGCTATATCACGGATACGGAGCAGATTGTCCTCGGTACGCTTCAGCTTGTTCTCTGCGTCCTTTTTCTGCGCCAAGAATTTCGATACGCCCGCCGCTTCTTCAAAAACCTCACGGCGCTTGCTTCCGCCCGATTCTACTATCTCCGACACCTTGCCCTGACCGATAACGCTGTATCCGTCACGGCCAAGACCCGTACCCATAAACAGTTCGTTTATATTCTTGAGCAGTGTCTTTGCTCCGTTTATCTTATATTCCGACTCGCCGCTCCTGTACAGCTTACGGGATATTACCACCTCGTCACTGTCTACCCTGAGCGCCCTGTCACAGTTATCTATAGTCAGCGTTACACTTGCAAAGCCCATCGGCTTTCTGCGTACAGTTCCGTGAAAGATAACGTCCTCCATCTTATCTCCACGCAGACTTTTAGCGCCCTGCTCTCCCATTACCCAGCGCAGTGCGTCACTTATATTACTTTACCGTTGCCGTTACTTCCGACAACAGCGGTCATCCTCTTGTCAAAATGCAGTATGGTCTTATCGGGAAACGATTTGAACCCGTATATTTCCATAGATTTAAAAACATCAACCGATCCTCTCCGCACGGAGATCCGTGCCTTTCTCTTCCTTTATCTTAAAGGAAATTCCACGCTGTGAAAGCGCATTGCGGTTAGCTCCGCCCTGCCCGATTATCTTGCTTATATTACGCTTGTCCGTATAAAAGACGTATTTTCCCCCGTCCTCGCACACAGCGTTCATCTTTTCCAGATACAATATGCTCTCGGCTATCTCACGCAGTGCCGGATGATATACTCCCCCGACCATTTCCTGCTCAACATCACGGCTTGCGTGAAGCCCCATACGGATAACTGTGACCCCCGCCTTGTTAAACATATCAACAGCCTTGCACAGAGCCTTGTTGTCTGCTCAAAGGTAAAGCTGTCATACACTCCGCTCTCGTGCAGTCTGCCAAGTTCGGTATTTTTCAGTATAACAGTAGGATATATCCTCACCGTGTCGCAGTGGAGTGCGATAAACTCCTTTGCGGTATCAATGCAGTATTGCTCTGTGTCCTTATACAGCCCCGTCATCATCTGAAGTCCGAGTTCAAATCCGCTCTGCTTTATAAGCCGTGAGGCACGTCTTACGTCCTGTGCCGTATGACCTCTGCGGTTAGCTGTCAGTACCTCGTCATTCATACTCTGTGCACCGAGTTCTATAGCCGTCATGCCGTAGCTTTTAAGAATTCCGAGTATTTCCTCGTCAATGCAGTCGGGTCTTGTCGAACAGCGTATACCGTCATACTGCTCAGGATATGCGTCTGTATAACGCTTGGCTACCGTCAGCAGTCTTATCATATAATCCCTGTCTATTGCGGTAAAGCTGCCGCCGAAAAACGCTATATGCGCCTTTGTACCGCTGTCTTTAAGATTTTCAAGCTGTCCCTCAAGTATGCTTTCAAGTTCCTTTTCAGTGACAGGCTCGCTGTGTCCGCTTATCGTTTTCTGATTGCAGAAGCTACATATATGCGTACAGCCGTAATGCGGTATAAATACCGAAATGTTAGTTTGTTTCATATCCCATAAGGCTTATAGCCTCTTTTGCGGCGCTCTGCTCCGCTTCCTTCTTGCTCTTACCCTTACCCGTGCCTATTATCTGACCGTTCAGAAGCACATTCGCCGTAAACTGCTTGTTATGCGCCTGTCCGCTTTCGTCACTTATCTCATAGGTAACACGTTCCTCTGGGTTCTGCTGGATTATTTCCTGCAATACCGTCTTGTAATCTCCGAGCAGGAATTTACCCGTACTCAGCTTGTCAAGCGGCGGTATAAACGGCAGTATGAAACTTCTTGCCGCTTCAAATCCGCCGTCAAGATATATCGCCGCAATAAGCGCCTCAAATGCGTCCGCCAGTATCGAGTGGCGATCTCTGCCGCCCGTATGTTCTTCTCCTTTTCCCAGAAAAATATACTTGCCTAAATCTATTTTTCTTGCAAAGGGATAAAGCGCATTTTCACACACTACGCTTGCTCTTATCTTGGTAAGCTGTCCTTCGGGCAGATTAGTAAGATTTTCAAAAAGATGCTCGGACACAACAATGCTCAGCACGCTGTCGCCTAAAAATTCAAGGCGCTCGTTACTGCGCAGATGTTTTCCGTTTGTGTATGACGAATGAGTAAGAGCCTCTTTCAAAAGCTCAGGATTTTTGAACGTATAGCCTATTATCTGTTCAAGCTCTGTCATTTCTTTTCCTTTCAATAATTCTCACGGGAGGGAAGCCCCTCCCGCAAGCCAAAAATCAACCTTCCGTATTTTCCGACAGTACCTTTTCCATCTCTGCGATTACATTTCTCTCAACGAAATCCTTGGCCTGTCTTACGGCGTTCTTGAATGCAAGAGCGTCACTGCTGCCGTGCGCCTTAAGCACAGGCTTTGCCGTACCTAAAAGCGGAGAACCGCCTGTTTCCCTGTAGTCCATCTGCTTGCTTATTTCCTTGATGCCCTTCATAGTAAACATTGCGCCTATCTTTGTACCGAGGTTGCGGAAGAATATCTTCTTGAGCGAAGCCTTCATAAACTTGCCCATACCCTCTACTGTTTTAAGGTAGATGTTACCCGTAAAGCCGTCCGTTACAACAACGTCGACCTCACCTAAAGCCGCATTTCTCGCCTCGACATTGCCCGTGAAATTCAGCGTGCTGTTTTTGAGCAAAGCGTAAGTTTCCTGTTCAAGCTCCCTGCCCTTTTCTTCTTCTGCACCGACATTCAGCAGTCCGACCTTGGGGTTGTCAACACCCATTATCTTGTTCATATAAACACTGCCCATAACCGCAAACTGCCTTAACATATCCGGACGGCAATCAACGTTTGCACCGCCGTCAAGCAGTATATACATATTATTAAGACCGGGCATTACAGGTGTCAGTGACGGACGCTTTACGCCCTTGATACGCTTTACTATAAGAGTACCGCCCATAACAAGAGCCGCCGTACTGCCTGCGCTTATCATAGCGTCCGCTCTGCCGTCAGCTACCATCTGCATAGCCACGCCCATAGAGCAGTTCTTCTTTTCCTTTAATATCATCTTGGGGTTATCCTCTATCTCGATAACTCCGTCAGCCTGCTCAAATGTGATATGGTCCTTTGAAAGCCCCAGTCTTTCAAAGCACTCGTCGAGCTTCTTTGTGTCGCCCGTCAGCACAATGTCAACTCCGTACTCCTTTACAGCGTCAACCGCGCCCTTTACTACCTCGTCCGGCGCATTATCTCCGCCGAAAGCGTCTATAGCTATTTTCATAATCCGTTTTCCTTTCGTATAAAATCCGGTACTTATCGCTTTTGCCTTTAGTTTTTCACAGAGGGTCTGCCCCTCCCGTATCAAAACACCGACCGTTCAAAAAGCTGTTTTGCTGTTTTGCTGTTTTGCTAAACAGACAGACCGCATTACCTCTGTGCAGCGATTCCCTGCTCGCAGAGTGCTTTCTTCAGATCCTCAAGTCCTCTGTCCGCAATCGTCCTGTATCTCAGCTTCTTGTCCTTTATCCTTTCGGGGAGCGGCGGAAGTATTCCCATATTCGCCCCCATCGGCTGAAAGTCCTTGTTCTCCGTGCTTATATGCCTTGCCAGTGCCGCTGTCATGCAGGTTTCGGGCAGTTCGAGCGGCTTTTCTCCGTCAAGTGCCCTTGCAAGATTTATTCCGGCTATAATGCCCGATGCCGCACTTTCGACATATCCCTCAACACCCGTCATCTGACCTGCGAAATATATGTTGTCGCTGTCGATAAGTCTGAAATTCTTATCAAGCAGACCGGGAGAATTGAGGAAGGTATTCCTGTGCATAACGCCGTATCTTACAAATTCCGCATTCTGAAGCCCCGTTATCATCGAGAATACTCTTTTCTGCTCTCCGAATTTAAGATTCGTCTGGAATCCCACAAGGTTGTAAAGCGTACCCTCGTTGTTTTCTTTTCTCAGCTGTACCACCGCATAAGGCCGTCTGTCTGTTCTGGGGTCGATAAGACCCACAGGCTTCATACAGCCGTAGCGGACGCTTTCTATTCCACGCTTTGCAAGCACCTCTACAGGCATACAGCCTCGTACACTTTAAGATTCTCAAAGCTTTTGAGCTGTACGCTCTCTGCGTTTACAAGTTCGTTATAAAAGGCCTCATATTCTTCCTTTGTCATCGGGCAGTTGATATAATCCGCCTCGCCCTTGTCATAACGTGTAGCGAAAAACGCAAGGCTCATATCAATGCTTTCTGCGGTAACTATGGGTGCCGCCGCATCGTAGAAGCTGAGCGGACTTCCACAGTGCTCCTGTATCTTTTCGGCGAATATATCGCTTGTCAGCGGACCTGTCGCAATTACGGTATCGCTTTTGGGGAACTCCGTTATCTCGCCGTTTACGATTTCAATATACGGGTGATTAGTTATCATTTCGGTCACAGCGTCGGAAAACTCCGTGCGGTTGACCGCAAGAGCACCGCCTGCACCGACCTTTGTTTTCTCTGCGGCTCTCATCGTCACAGAGTTCATATAACGCATTTCTTCCTTAAGCATACCGCAGGCGCTGGCAGTATCCGCACTTTTCAGCGAATTACTGCACACAAGCTCCGCAAAACCCTTGTACTTATGGGCAGGCGAATACTTTTCCGGCTTCATCTCGCACAGCCTTACATGAAAGCCTCTGTTTGCAAGCGCCCACGCCGCCTCAACTCCGGCAAGACCTGCGCCTATCACGGTAACAGTCTTTTTATCCAAGTTTATCCTATCCTTATCAGTTTTCGTTCTTCTTATCCTCATCGGCAGGACGCACATATCCGCAGCCGTCCTTGGCGCAGTATACCTGACCCTGCTTGCCGACCCTTCTTGAAAAGCGTAGAACCGCACTTTGGACATTTATCCTCAAGCGGAGTATCCCACGTCATAAAGTTGCAGTCCTTGTAGTTCTCGCATCCGAAGAAAGGCTTGCCCTTCTTTGATTTCTTCGCAAGCATCTTGCCGCCGCAGTGCGGGCAAAGTCCGCCTGTTTCGTTTACTATTCTCTTGGTGTTCTTGCACTCCGGGAATCCCGAACAGCCGAGGAACTTTCCGTAAGGACCTATCTTTATGACCATAGGCTTTCCGCACTTGTCGCAGACTATATCGGTAGGCTCATCGGGTATCTTCACCCTCTTGCCCTCCATATCCTTTTCAGCCTTTGTCAGCATCTTGTCAAAGCCTGTGTAGAACTTTCCGAGTACGTCCACCCAGTCAGCCTTGCCTGCTTCTATCTTATCAAGGTCGCTTTCCATCTGTGCGGTAAACTTTGCGTCAACTATACGCTCAAAGTGACCTTTCATAAGGTCGGTAATAACTATACCGAGCGAGGTCGGCTTTAACTGCTTCGCCTCACGCTCAACATAGTGCCTGTCAAGTATTGTAGCGATTGTCGGCGCATAAGTAGACGGTCTGCCTATGCCGTTTTCTTCAAGTGCTTTGATAAGGCTCGCCTCTGTATATCTCGGTGGCGGCTGAGTGAAGTGCTGGTTGCCCGTAAGCTCTTTTACCTTCAGCTTTTCGTCCTACTTCAAGAGCAGGCAGTGCGCCGCCCTCCTCTTCGTCCATTATCCTTGCTTTCTTCATACAGCTTTGTAAAGCCGTCAAATTTCACGGTATATCCGTTTGCCTTGAACAGACACTCTCCGCAGGTAATATCTACCGCCTTTGTATCAAGGAGCTGATTTTCCATCTGGCTTGCCATAAAACGCTCCCATATCAGCTTATACAGCTTGTACTGGTCGCCCGAAAGCGCAGACTTTACCTTTTCGGGAGTAAGCGTGATTATTGTCGGACGGATAGCCTCGTGTGCGTCCTGAGCATTGTTCTTCGACTTGAATACTCTGGGCTTTGAGGGCAGATATTCCTTGCCGTATGTCGATTCTATCATCTGTGCCGCAGCCGCTTTTGCCTCATCGGAAATACGCAGGCTGTCTGTTCGCATATAGGTTATGATACCTACTGCGCCCATATCGGGTATCTCAACGCCCTCATACAGTTCCTGTGCCGCTTTCATTGTACGTCTTGCGTTGAACGACAGCTTTCTTGACGCTTCCTGCTGTAAGGTAGATGTGGTGAACGGCGGTGCAGGTGTTTTCTTTCTTGTGCTGTTCTTGATATTGGTGATGATAAACTCGCCGTTTTCAAGCATAGCAAGCACCTTGTCGGTTTCTTCTTTATTGAGTGCCTTGAACTTCTCGCCCTTTACCTCTGTCAGCTTTGCAGGGAATGCACGTCTGCTCGAAGCGGACAACAGCTTTGCGTCTATGCTCCAGTATTCCTGTGCCTCAAAGCTCTCTATCTCCTGCTCTCTGTCAACGATAAGCCTTACCGCAACCGACTGTACACGGCCTGCCGAAAGACCTCGTCTGACTTTCTTCCATAAGAACGGGCTTAATTTATAGCCTACTATTCGGTCAAGTATACGTCTTGCCTGCTGTGCGTTGATAAGGTCCATATCAAGCGTTCTCGGATGGCTCATACCCGCCTCGATACCGCTCTTGTGATTTCGCTGAACGTTTACACGCACAGGTGCGTCAGGGCTTATCCCAAGGACGTGTGCCAGGTGCCACGAAATAGCCTCTCCCTCTCTATCAGGGTCGGTCGCAAGATATACTATGTCAGATGCCTTTGCATCTTTCTTAAGCTCTTTTATAAGAGCCGCCTTATCTTTCTTGTTCTCATACTTAGGCTCAAAGTTGTTGTCAACGTCAACTCCGAGCTTCGACTTCGGCAGGTCACGGATATGACCTACAGATGCTACTACGGAATAATCCTTTCCGAGATATTTCTCAATTGTTTTCGCCTTTGCAGGCGACTCAACTATTACCAGATGGGACAAATTTTTCGTCTTCCTTTCCGTGCCGGCAATGTGCCGGTTCAAATTCGCCTTTCAAACTGTTTGCGTATCGCTACGGTTTGTGTACGGCGGGCGGCTTTAGCCGCACCCTTTTAACATTTTATCTTTGATTTTTTATTTTGTCTTAGCAAAACGGCAACGTGCCGCTCCGAATTCGCCGGCAATGTGCCGGTTCAAATTTGCCTTTCAAGCCGCTTGTGCATATCTACACCTCGTCTGACGGCGAGCGGCTACGCCGCCCCCTCTTAACGTTTTATCTTAGCTTTTTGCTTACATAATTAAGGTGTGCTATCATCTTCCGTTGCACTATCTTTCTTGGTTCCCTTGCCAAAGGGAGCTGAATTGCGACAAGCAAAGCCGTTATCCATACCTCTATGTTCAGCGATTATTTCAACGTTTAAAATCATTCCCGTTTGACTGTCGCAAGACTGAGGGATCGTTGCTGCAAACCTTTATTGTCGCTTCTGCGTTATACAAGCAATTTCTCAACAATTAAATTACAGCTTGCAATCTCAACGCTGAATTATAAACCGCAATTATTAACCGTATTTAACGTCAAGCTTACTCTCTGACCTTTGACATTTCCCACGCAATAACCGATGCCGCAACCGATGCGTTAAGGCTCTCCGCACTGCTTATCGGTATAAACAGCGACTTATCGCACAGCTTTTTCACGGTATCGCTGACCCCGTTGCCCTCGTTGCCGATAACAACAGCGGTCTTTTGAGGCAGCTTTTCCTCTCCCAGCTTTACCGACCTGTCCGAAAGCTCCGCCGAATACACGGTAAATCCGCCCTTTTGCAAAAGCGTTATCGCTTCTTCGGTATCACAGCAGTATATCGGCAGTCTGAACAGCGAACCCATCGCACTTCTTACCGTTTTGGGAGCAAACACATCCGCACAATCTCCTGCAAGTATCACCCCGTCAATCGAAAATGCGTCACAGGAACGTATTATCGTGCCAATATTACCCATATCTTGTAAATTTTCCAATATTATAAACTGCCTGCTACTATCTATTGTACTTAAATTCAGAATTTTGTCAAGATGTCTTACTCCGACGGAAAGCAATACAAATCAATTCGCATTGGTGAGAAATGGTTTGCTTCTACGGGGTCAAAGAGCACTTTATGTTTTACATTGTGATTATTCAGTCAACTGGGGAGAGCCTATTGTTTCTTGCCATTGCAAGTATGGCAAACAACTGCAAAATAGGAGAATGTCAAAAGAACAGTAGGCAGTCGGATAGCTTCATAGTACTGAAAAAGTTGTGTAATGCCAACGGAGGAAAGGGAGCTACATAATAATGGTCTTTCTGAGGACACATCAACCGTACTCAGGGACGGAGGTATTGATGGAAACGAAATTAGAAAGAATAGCAGAAATATCGGCAAATTCGCCGAGACCAGAGTTCACATCGTTGTATCATCTAATCAATAAAGAAATGCTTTTGCAATGTCACAAAGAATTAGACGGAAACAAAGCAGTCGGTGTTGATGAGATTACTAAGAAAGAGTACGAGAGAAATCTGGAGCAAAACATAGATGACTTGGTAGAAAGACTGAAAAGAAAATCATACAAACCACAGCCATCAATTAGGGTATATATCCCTAAAAGCAATGGAAAACTTCGACCATTAGGAATTGCGTGCTATGAGGACAAAATAGTCCAATTAGCATTAAAGAAGATATTGGAAGCTATCTATGAACCGAGATTTCTGAACTGCATGTACGGATTCAGACCAAACCGAGGATGTCATAACGCAATAAAAGAACTGTATAAGAGATTAAACAACACGAAAATCTGCTATATTGTGGATGCTGACATCAAAGGATTCTTCGACCATATGAAGCATGAATGGATTATCAAGTTTCTCAAACTTTATATTAAAGACCCCAATATAATTGGTCTTGTCAAGAAGTATCTTAAAGTGGGAGTGCTGGATAATGGTGAACTTATGGTGAATGAAGAAGGTTCAGCTCAAGGCAATATCATAAGTCCAATCCTAGCAAACATATATATGCACAATGTATTGACACTATGGTATAAGTTTATTATTACCAAAGAATGCAAGGGAGATAACTTTCTAATTGTATATGCAGATGATTTTGTTGCAGGATTTCAATACAAATGGGAAGCAGAGAATTACTACAAGCTTCTTAAAGAACGAATGGAAAAGTTCGGTTTGCAATTAGAAGATAGTAAAAGTCGTCTCTTACAAAGCGGTGCTTATATTGCAAGGGCAAAGCAAAAGAGCGGTGAGTGTATCAGATTACAAACATTTGATTTTCTGGGATTCACATTCTATTGTGGGCGTTCACGCAAAGGCATGCCATATATAATGCCAAAGACAAGCTCTAAGAAATTCAGACAGAAAATTCGAGATATCAAGGTATGGTTATATGCGAATAGAGACCAACCGCTAAAGAAACTAATGGGTATGCTAAATCTGAAACTAATAGGTCATTATAGGTACTATGGCATAAGTTTTAATGGCAGAATGATTTCAAACTACAAACAACAAGTGAGAGAACTTCTGTTTAAGGTGCTGAATAGACGAAGTGACAGAAAGAGTTATACAAGAGAAGGATTCATTGAAATGCTGAAATATTATCCATTGGCAATGCCAAAGATTTATGTCAGCTTGTTTTGAGAATGTAAATATTATTATGAAGAGCCGTATGCGGGAAAGCCGCACGTACGGTTCTGTGAGGGGCTTACATTGTGAGGTGTAAGTCTACTTGGTGCTAGAATATAAATAGTACAAGCCAAAATGAGAAATTCCAAATATACATAAGCATGATACAATAGAGACATGCTGAAGGAGGATCTCATATGGCAAAGCAACATGACAAACAATTTAAACTTGATGCAGTCCAGTACTATCAGGATCACAAAGATCTCGGAGTACGTGGATGTGCAGAAAATCTTGGCATCGGATACAGCACATTAACAAAATGGCTGAAAGACTTCCGAGAATCAGGTGATATTCCTGTTCGTGGTTCTGGTAATTATGCATCTGATGAGCAGAAGGAAATTGCCCGTCTCAGACGTGAATTACGTGATGCCCAAGATGCACTTGATGTGTTAAAAAAAGCAATCAACATTCTGGGAAAATGACGGAAGCCATTTATCTCGAAGTGTCTGAGAAGACGGAAGCTGCCAAAAAGGCTGGACGCCGGGTTTCCGTCTCCGGAATGTTGAAATTTTTAGGTGTCTCTCGCTCAGGATATCTTGCATGGCTCCACCACGTACCTTCTGATACAGAAAAAAAACGTCGTGAAGCTGTAAAAGCAAAAATACAGGATATTTATGATGATTCCAAGCAGAACTACGGCGCTCCGAAAATCACTGTAGAACTGCGAAAAACCGGTGAAGTCATTTCGGAAAGAACTGTTGGTACATATATGCGCCAAATGGGAATCCGTGCTCAGTGGAGCAAACCATGGACAATCACCACAAAAGATTCTGATTTCAGCACAGAATTACAAAATATCCTTGATGAACAGTTTAATCCTGACCGCCCGAATGCTGTCTGGTGTTCGGATATCACCTACATCTGGACAATAGACGGATTTGTCTATCTGACCAGTATTATGGATTTATTTTCCAGAAAAATCATAGCCTGGACACTTTCAGAAACACTGGAAGTATCCTGCGTGATTGATACTATAAACAAAGCCAAAGCTCGCCGAAATATTGATCAACCATTAATTATCCATTCGGATCGTGGCAGCCAATATGTTGCAAAGGAATATAAAAAAGCAACCGAAAATATGCAGCGTAGCTACTCGAAGAAAGCTTTTCCGTGGGATAATGCATGCATTGAATCCTTTCATTCTGTTATCAAACGTGAATGGCTCAATCGCTTTAAAATCCGAGATTATAAGCAAGCATACCAGTTGATTTTTGAATATCTGGAAGCTTTCTACAATACGAAACGAATTCATAGCCATTGCAACTATATGTCGCCAAACGAATTCGAACAAGTGTATGAAAGAACGAACACTGAGGCTGAGCTTCTGGCAGGTTAAAATGGGGAAAAATTTTTCATTTTAACTTGTACTAAATCTTGACATAGGACCAACTCGACTATTAAGGAGGATATGGATGAAACTGTTTTTATGTTCGCACTTTTCAAGTGTAGGAAGTTTGATAAAAGAAGAAATTGATAACAAGAAAGTCGCATTTATTCCCACAGCTTCGTTGCGTGAAGGCTATACCGGTTATGTCGGCTCGGCTCGAAAGCTATTCAATAAACTGGGAGCAGCCGTAACGGAAATTGATATTTCAACGGAGGCTTATTTAACGATACAGTCCGTTTTTGAAGATGCGGATGTGATATATTTTACTGGTGGAAATTCTTTCTTCCTTATGGACCAGCTCCGTAAAACGGGAACGGATGAGCTATTGAAGAAAGAATTGGCAAAGGGAAAAACTGATGATCGGTGAATCGGCGGGTGCGATTATATGCGCTCCAACTATCCAATATATTGAACAAATGGATGAAAAGCCGGAGGACTACTCACAAGAAGATGATGCAGGGCTTGATTTGATTGATTTCTATGTTCTTCCGCATTATCTTACAGCACCATTTAAGAAAGTTACCGAGAAAATAATGACTGAATTTTCGGATTTGAATCTATGCCCAATTAACAACCGTCAGGGAATTGTAATTGATGGTGAAGGTTCAAAGGTTATTTGCAAAGACTAATTTGAAAATTCAAGTTTACAGAACTGAATCAAAAGAGCTCGAAGGAGCTCTTTTCCTTTTTTATAATAGTATCATTATGGTATAATAGAGACATTAAAATCGGAAGTTGGAGGATACACGCATGAAAATTGTAATCATTAATGGAAGTGCCAGAAAAGGAAACACGCTGACAGCAATCAATGCATTTATAAAAGGAGCATCAGAAAAGAATGAAATTGAAATCATTGAACCTGACAAACTCAACATTGCACCATGCAAGGGATGTGGTGTCTGTCAATGCTCTAAGGGATGCGTCGATAAGGATGATACAAATCCTACAATTGATAAAATTGCTGCCGCAGATATGATTCTTTTTGCTACACCAGTTTATTGGTGGGGAATGTCAGCACAATTGAAACTTATCATTGATAAGTGCTACTGCCGTGGATTGCAGTTAAAAAATAAAAAAGTTGGCACGATTGTTGTAGGCGGTTCTCCCGTAGACAGTATCCAGTATGAGCTGATTGATAAGCAGTTTGACTGTATGGCAAAATATCTTTCATGGGATATGCTTTTCCAAAAATCATATTACGCAACAGCCAGAGATGAACTTGAAAAAAACAAAGATTCCATGAACGAACTTGAGGGGATCGGAAAAAATTTATAAAGCACGTTCCAAATTCCAGCTCTACAAGCAGTCTTTACATTGACATCAGCAACATATGCATGGTATGGTGCAAATAATAAGGTAGAGAGGCAACTATAACGAAGAGCAGTCCTTCATCTCTATTGATTCAAAGAACACAGGAAAGGGAAGAGTAATTTTAGCTATGAAAAAGAGTCTGAGAATGACAGAGGGAAGTATCTCCCAAAAGATCATTTTTTTGCAATTCCATTGTTTCTGGGAAATCTGTTCCAGCAATTGTATAATACTGCTGATTCCCTGATTGTAGGAAATTTTCTAGGAAGTAATGCACTGGCGGCAGTCAGTTCATCTGGAAATCTGATTTTTCTGATGGTAGGTTTTATTAACGGCATTGCCATGGGTGCAGGTGTTGTTATTGCACGATATTACGGAGCCAAAAAAAGAGACTGCCTGCAAAAGGCAATCCATACAACGGTTGCATTTGGACTTGTGGCCGGTGCTGCGCTGACAGTTTTGGGAATGCTTCGTGGCACCAAAGATCCTGGTATTGATGGGAACTCCTGCGGACGTGCTCCCGGATCTATTGTGTATTTCCG
>OKWC01000041.1_pt1 | contig 20973 bp, 24 predicted proteins | sample 1606971 | NCBI WGS metagenome assembly OKWC01 (sample SAMN04414076, study PRJEB24778) | human gut metagenome | material: faecal | host: Homo sapiens
CATACATCGCCCTGAGGCGAGAGCATCATCGGGCGGTGGACAACATGATAGTGAGCATCAACATGAAGCGCAAGACGCGCGCAGCCGCCAGGCGCAGGCGCAGGCACGCTTCACCACCGTGCCCACCAAGGAGCGGCAGATGCTCTCCATCGAGCGCCAGCAGAAAATCAAGGAGTCGCTCTACATGTTCCTGCTGAACCGCCGCGAAGAGAATGCCCTCTCGCAGGCGATGGCCGACAACAACGCGCGTACCATTGATAGTGTGGACGGCCCTGTAGGTCCCATCTCGCCCGTGCGCAACCGCATCTTGTTGCTGGGCGTGCTCGTCGGTCTGGCCGTGCCCGGTGTGGTGTTCCTCATGATGCTCTTCATGGACACCCGTGTGCGTAGCCGCAAGGACCTGAAAGGTGCGGTGAGCATCCCCTTCCTCGGTGAGATACCTCAGGACAAGGGGGCGGCAAAGGTGGGCGTGGCTGTGGGCGGCGAAGACGGCATACTCTCCGAGAGCTTCCGCATCTTGCGCACCAACATGGCATTCATGGCAAAAAAAGACAGGCCGATGCAGGTCATCACCTTTACCTCGTTTAATGAAGGGGCAGGGAAGACCTTCATTTCCCGCAACCTTGCCATGAGCCTTGTGCTCACCAAGAAGCGCGTGGTGCTGGTGGACCTCGATATCCGCAAGGGAACGCTGAGCCGACACTTCCACAAGCATCCGGTGGGCGTGACCAACTACTTGGCTGACGACTCCATTGCTTTGGACGACATCATCCACACCGACGAGAAGTCCGCCAACCTCGACATCATTTCGTCGGGCACCGTGGCGCCCAACCCTGCCGAGTTGTTGATGGACAGCCGCTTAGACACGATGATGGCCGAGCTGCGCAAGCGTTACGACTACATCATCGTGGACAACGTGCCCGTGGGCATCGTGGCCGATGCCACCATCAGCAACCGCATCAGCGACCTTACCATCTTCGTGGTGCGTGCCGGCAAACTCGACCGCCGCCAGCTCCCCGATCTGGAGGAGCTTTATCGCGACAACAAGCTAAACAACATGTCCCTCATCCTCAACGGGGCCGACCCGCACCGCCACGGTTATGGATATGGTTACGGCTATGGGTATGGTTATGGATATGGCTATGGGAAGCACAGCAAGAAGAAAAAGTAATCAATTAGTATTTATTAACTTTTAAACATTAAAGCACATGGAAAAAAACAAAGAAAAAGATTTGAAATCTTATGAAGCTCCTGAGACCAAGGTGACTCAGGTGGAACTGGAAGAGGGCGTATGCACCGGATCGGCGACGATTACGAACCCGAATGAGACTAATGGGAAAATCCAGCAGCACGATGTGAATACAGACTTTGATTATACGTTCACTGACTCTGAATGGGATAAAAAGCAGAACTAAAAAATAATGCATATTATGAAAGTTAGAAATTTATTTTGATATCGTCCTTGGCGTTTTTAAGCTGCGCTTGTCAGGACGATCAAGAAACGAGACCCAATCCTACACCGGGTGAAGATGTGCAGTTTGGGGGGACTATCGATGGCGAAAATCTCACCCGTACCATCTATGGTGATAAAGCAAACAATGCTTTCCCCATTTACTGGTTACAAGGTGACCAGGTGATTGTTGCTTCGCCGCAATGTGCGATAACACAGGGCACTTATCAAGTACCTGATGAGGCTAATAATAAGGACTATGCCGGCGAATTTACCAAAATCGGAGATGCGGGTGTGCAGTGGGGGACGACCGAAACAGCAAACTTCTACTCCATCTATCCTGCCAATGCAAACATTCATGTGTCCGGAACCACTTTTTCCGGTCTCCATGTGTCCGAAACTCAGTACAATACACTTGCTGCCATAATCGGTACTGCCACAGAGGAATCTCCTGCTGTAGCAATGCCTGCTGACATGAAAGAATGTTTTATGTATGCACGTACAGAGAATGTGTATAACGGTGCTGTGGTCGATCTTGGCTACAGCCCTCTTTCCACGGCTATCCGTATCAAGGTAAAGGGACCGGCTAATAATACAGAGGAGAAGGTGCAAATTCAGAGTATCAGGCTCACCGCTCCTGCAGGTGTCAAACTTTCGGGTGATTTCTCGGTAAGCTTGATGGTGCGACCCCTGTTGTTAATGCTGCGAGCAATGCCTCTAATAGTGTTGAGGTACGTGCCTACGACCCGGCTACACAAGGTTACATCACTTTGGGACAGGATCAAGTGGCGGAACTTAACTTGTTGTCATACCTCAAAGCGGCACTAAATCACTAACGAATGGAAGATAACCGTCACGACTCCGACTCAGACTTTCACAAAGAGTCTTGGAGGTACTTTTTCAGAAGGACAGGGCACTTTACAGATGGGTAAGGTACACTACCTGCCGACCTTGCCGGCTCTTGATGTAAATAGCGGAGAATGGGATCCTGCAAACTGGATGACGAATATTCCTCGTAATGTGTATCTGTCTGAAATTTCGATTCCGGGCTCTTGGAACTCGCTGAACACGGATTTCCAAGATGTTACGGACATCGCAACACAGTATGCTAACGGTGTACGTGCTTTCCATTTGGATACACGTTGGAAAACATCAAATAACCCTGCGCTTGGTAATACTTTTACTTCGACAACCCCTACAGGCTTTGAACTTTCTGTTGCAATCGGTGGTGACGGAAATACAAACACATATGATAGTGGTAAATTGATGAAGCCATCAGTTTCTAGTTTCAGTGATTATTTGAGTCAAATTACCAGCAAAGTACAAGCAGATGAGTATATGGTAGTAATCTGTACATTTGCACAAGGCAGTTATAATGGAAGTTTGTGTCCTTCCACTTGGATGGCGGCTATTAGTGAGGTTTGTGCAGCTAATGCTAATGTGTATGATGCTAAAAATATTACTCCCAATACAGTTGTGGGAGATGTATTGGGTAAAGTGATAGTTATCGTAAATTGTGAGTCTGCCATCACTGGCCTGACTTTGCCAAGCGATAGTAAGTGTTTCTTTACTTATATGCCGTTGACATTAGATAAAACAACGTTTACGAATAAATCCTACAATACAGACCTGCTATATTATGGAAGCAAAAATAGTTCTGAGATAACATTCAACAACACGCATGCTCAGGTTTCGGTGGCAGACGATGAGACTCAAACTTTGCCGGATAATATGGACTCTCGTGGATATGCACCTAAATTAGCAGACCGTGAAACGAAACTCCAAAATATCCTCAACTGGTCTTCTAATAATTATTCGCAATCTAATTATGCACATAATGCATGGATTTATCTTGGCTTAGGTGGATATTGTTATTACTACGACAAAGGAATCTGGGGAATTGGTGCAAGCTGGAAAGTAGATAGCAATAGTTATAATACAGTTGCAACACGTTTCAACACCTGGATTGACGATAAAGTCAAAGCCATGGATGCCGGTACTACCAAGTATTACCCGGTGGGCATCGTCCTTATGAATAAGGTAACAAATTATTCGACCGTCCTCAAGGACATCCTCTTGCTGAACAATAAGTATCGCAAGGCATACGATCCCAATTGGGAACCCAAGCCCTCCACCGGCCAGTCTGATGTTCAGTCATCGGCTCCGGATCATAGCTCCGGCGTGGTTGACAACAATGAAAATGCTGTCACTCCAAACTGATGGGGTAAAAAAATTTCTAATATACATATTATAGTTTAGATTATATGCGTAAATTCCTTGTAATGGCCGTCACAACGATGGCGGCCTTACTCTATACTTCTTGTTCGCAAGACGAACTAAGCAGTGAAACTTCTCCGAGACATAGCAATCGTGGCAAGCATGCAGCCGGCCGCCGACACCCGCACGGCTATTGGCTCTCTGTGGCAGGTGCAGTGGGCATCCTCTGGACCGATGGTGACGAGATAGGCGTGTTCGACGCCTCGGGTGCCGCACAGAAGCGCTATGCCAAGGTAGAGGCAGGCAGCATGGGCATCGCCACCTTTGCCGCAGTAGGTACCGAAGCCTTTACCGAACCTGTATATGCCTACTATCCGTACAGCGCCGACAACGACGGCCGCGACATCTCGTCGCTCGCCGGCAACCTGCCTTCCGTTCAGAACATGGATAGCGGCACGCTGCACGGCGACTACAAATACGGGCGTGCCAAAGGCGCTTCAGGCGAAGGCCATGAGTTTGTGTTTACACACCTCTTCTCCATGGCCCGCATCGTGATTGATGCCACCGACACGCCTCTGCAGGGCGAGAAGCTGAAAAGCCTCTCCATAACCGCCACCCGCGGCGGTGCGGCAGTGGCCATTGCCGGCAGCTTCACCTTCACGCCCGCAACGGTAGCTGGTCGCAGAGCGGAGAGGGAGAGAACGTTGTCGTGCAGGAATGGACGGACGGCCCTCTGCTCGACCAGACGGTCACCTGCTACGCCAGCCTCTTCCCGAACGTCGCCACCGGCGACCTCTTCACCATAGAAGCCGTTACGGCGAACCACCGTGCCACCTTTACCGCCACAAGCAAGGTGACCTTTGCACGCGAGCGGATTTATAACTTCCCCCGTGTCGCTCAACAAGTATCAGACCATCAAGGTGTATGACTCGGCGGGCAACCTCGTGCAGGACGGCCCGAACGCTCCCGAACCGGTGGTAGGCACCTTTACGTGCGCCACGCTGAATGTGGACGGGCTGCCTAAGAAGATTGGTCTCATTACTATAAACGGAGACGGTCCCGGGGAAAGCGGCACCACGGCCATCGGCAATGCGGTGAACAGCCTTGGCTGGGACTTCATGGCCGTGAGCGAGGACTTTGAATACCACTCGCAGCTTGCCGCTGCATTGTCCAACTACGATGCCGGCAAATGGCGCGGCACCATCACTTCCGCACAGTTGACCTCCCGTGCGATACCGACGGCCTCGGCTTCTTCTGGAAGAAAGACGGCATCACCGCCACGGGCGAGACCATGGTGCAGTTCACCTCTGAGGAAGGCGGCCTGACCCAGCGGTGCCAACACCTGCATCAAGAAGGGCTTCCGCCACTATGAGGTGACGGTGGCCGAGGGGATTACGGTGGATGTCTATGTCACCCACATGAACACCTACAGCGGCAGCGGCAACACCGAGAGCAACGCCTACGTCAAGGCGCAGCTCGCCCAGTTGCGGCAGTTGCGTGACTACGTGCTGGAGCAGGCCAAGGCCAACAATCGTCCCGCCATCATCATGGGCGACACCAACATGCGCTACACCCGCCACAACATCCAGTCGAACTTCATCGACCCCGTGACCGCCGAGGTTTGCGGTGGCCGACCCGTGGGTGGAGTTCCATCGAGGCAACACCTATCCGACGTGGAACACCAAGTCGCTGATGATTCGCTCCAAGTTTGCGGGCGACACCGAGAACGACATCTGCTGCTCGGACGACCAGCGCGGTGAGGTGGTGGACAAGATATGGTACATCAACGTGCCCGGCGCAGAACTGCAACTGAAAGCGTTGAGCTGCGAAAACGATGTGACCAACTTTACGGCAAGCACGGAAAACGCCTCGTATAGCGGCGTGACCGTCGAAGATGCCGACGGCAACATCTTGGAGAACCAAAGCGTAAGCTATGTGAAGAACGTCGGACTGGCCGACCACTTTCCTGTGGTGGTGAAGTTTGAATATACCTACACGAAGAAATGAAGGTGTATTTCGATTTACAATGATGACCGTTTCGCTGCTCGGGGCCATGGCTCGTGCAGACATGGAAGTGGCCGAGGTGAATGGACGCTACCCGGAAGTAATCACCGCCACCATCGCAGAGCCTGACGGGCAGGCGCAGAGCCGCACCTGTGTTGATATGTCGGACACGGGCAACGGCTACCTGGGCCTGCTGTGGCAACAGAACGACTCGATAGGCGTTTTACAGCCAAAGCGGAACCACCCGCAACGCCCTGTTCCGCACCTGACGGCGGGCAATGCCAAGCAGGCGGACTTCGGCGGGGAGATGAGCACGGGCGACCAGCCTTATCGCGCTTACTATCCCTACGGCAAGAAGAACGATGGTGCCGCCGTCACCTCGTTGGAAGGCACGCTGCCCACCGTGCAGCCTTTCAACCCCGAGACAGGCCGCCTCACGGGCGACTACAAGTATGGCGCACCGGTAAGTGGCAGCAAGCGGTTCAATTTCCGTCACCTCTTCACCCTGTTGCGTGTCAGCATCAACGCTGCCGGCACTCCGCTGGAGGGTGAGAAGTTGGAGAGTATCGAACTCACCGTGACCGATTCGCAAGGCAATGAGCGCCCTATTTGTGGCGACTTCAAGTTCAGCGCCGTTGACGGGCAGTGGTGGGGTGTCGAGAATGCCTCGGGAAGCGTGAGCATGCCGTGGACCACACGTCCCGCCCTCACGCAGGACGAAACCTACTTGGGCTTCATCACCGTGATGCCCGTGGTGAAAGCGGGTGACAAGATTGCCGTAACGGTCATTTCCGAAGCTCACAAGGCTTCGTTCACCGCCACTTGCAAGGTGGATTTCCAAGCGGAGCATGTCTATAACATCCCTTTGACACTGAGCGGGTATGCCGACAAACCGGAATTTGGTTACGAGGTCAAGACGCGTCCCGTCATCAAGAGCTTCGGCTTCTCCGTGTCAAAGAATCCCAGCAAGATTCTGGACAAGCAGTTGATATGGAATAGCTCCAACGATCCTCAGTTCAATGCTGTAAGCCAACAGACAGCCACTATCCAAGGCGATGCTATCAGTCTGATGATTCCTTATCTCTATCACTTCAAGCTCATCCCCGAGTTTACCGTCAGTGAAGGTGCTACGGTGACGGTGGACGATGTGAGCAGAAAAGCGGTGAGACGGAAGTTGATTTCTCCAAGCCCGTGACCTATGCCGTTACTGCCAACGGTGAGACACGCCATTACACGGTGAACATTACCAATACCGGACTTCCCGTGGTGGTGCTTCATCAATCGTCAACGGGCGATTTCAGTAAGGTTTATCAAGGCGGCGTCACCATCGGTGGCACGAACATTGGCGGCAAGCTGGTCAACAAGTTCGTGGACTTCATGGTGCGCGGTAAGGAGACCGACTGGGTGGAGGATGACACGTTTACCGTATATAATGCCGATGGCACGGTGAATGTCGATGCGGCCCTGTGCGGCATCCGTCTGCGTGGCAACACGACGCAAACCTATCCCAAGAAACCGTTTGCCGTGAAACTGAAGTCAAAGAAAGCGGTGCTCGATATGCCTGCGCACAAACGTTGGGTGCTTCTGGCCAACTGGCTGGACCACTCCATGATTCGTAATGCGGTGGCTTTCGAGGTGGCTCATGCCATGGAGAACGGCTGGAAAGCGGGAACCGTGGAGCAGGGCATCCCTTGGAACGTGCACGGGCAGAACGTGGAACTGGTGATGGACGGTCGTCATGTGGGTAACTACTACCTCTGCGAGCAGATAAAGATAGGCAGCACCCGCCTTGACATACATGACCCGTATGAGGACGTGCTTGCCGACCAAGGTGAAGCAGTAGCCACCTTCGAGAACTGCGGTTACTTGCTGGAGCTGGACAACAACTACGACGAGAACTACAAGTTCATCACTTCGCACTATTCCGTACCTTTCATGTTCAAGGACGATGTGCTGTCCGATGGCATCCTCAACGCCGTGAAGCAGAAAATACAGGGCATTGAGGACAAAATCTATGCCGGTGACTTTGCTTCCGCTTACAATGACCTTGACATCTATACGGTCATAGACCAATGGCTTATATGGGAATTGACGATGAACCATGAGTATATCGAACCTCGTTCCGTTTACTATTTCATGGACGGCAATGGCAAACTGTCGGCGGGTCCCGTGTGGGACTTCGACCGCGCTACTTTCCAGAACGTGGAAAATGCGCAGGCGCAAGGCAGCTCGGGCGACCGTGTGAAGCCATACGACCAATGGATTTGCTGGAGCGCCAACCCCAAGGCGGGGCTGACCGCTTCTAATCTTACCAATGGTTCCTCTTGCATCTGGTATCCGGAACTGATAGCCGACCCGATTTTCCAAAAAGCCGTACAGGAGCGATGGACGGTGATGTACCCCTACCTGCAAGGTGTGGTGAACAACATCCGTCAATTGGGCGTAAAGATGGCCTGCTCTTACGAAGTGAACAATGCCATGTGGCCCACTACCAAGGCGGCCATTCATGAACATAAAAGCGGTTTCACCGACTGGAGCGGCGATGAAAACATTGCTGCCTACAGCGATGTCATCGATAACTTCGTGACGGTCTATCAGGCCCGCCTCGCAGGCATGAACAACCTCATCACTTCGGGTAAATTTACGAAATAAGACAACTAATTAATCTTTTTTAATAACAACAAGATGACTAAGAAAATCTTTTTGACCGCCTTGTGCTGCCCTGGCTCTTTGTCCGCCTTCGCGCAGACTTCCAACACGGAAGAGAAGGTGGAGAGCAACAGCTTCTGGGACAACACTTTTGTCAGCCTCGGCATTGGCGGCAATATCTATTTCGGCGACCATGACAGGCAGGTGGGCTTCGGCGACCGCCTCGCCCCGGCTTTCGATATAGCTGTGGGTAAGTGGTTCACTCCGGGCATCGGCGTGCGCGTGATGTACAGCTACCTGAAATCAAAGGGTGCCACGCAGGATGTCATTTCCACTCCGGCACACTCCACGGGTGAGCCAGTTCCCGGGAAAGACGGATGGGGACAGTACCTGCGATATTCCAAGTTCAATATGGGCAACCTGCATGCCGATGTGATGTTCAATGTTCTTCACCTCTTCGGTGACAATAACTTGAATTGCAAATGGGATCTCAGTCCCTACGTGGGCATCGGATGGGCGCATGTGTACGATTCACCAAAGAAAAGTAGTGTGAGCGGCAACTTCGGCTTGCTCGGCTCTTACAACATCAACGAGACTTGGGCTGTGAATGCCGACCTGCGTGGCGTACTGCTGAGTGACGGCCTGGACGGCGAGAAGGGTGCCCGCGCAGAAGGAGACCTCTCGTTCATGTTGGGAGTGTCTTACAAATTCTGATAGGACATAAAAAAAAGCATGTGAAGCATTCCTGTTCATCTGCTGGAGAAACCTGGCAAGATGGACAGAAATATGTTAGAAGAAGATGCTTCTTGTCCTTTGTGAAAAGCACAGGAAGCTGTAAGGAGGGCGGAAGAGTCTGTCCTCCTTATTTTTTTCGGTTCGCCCTGTACGAACCATCCTCTAACCGGTGCAAGTCTGTAATATGCCTGATAGCGGGAAGTGGATTGCATCAGAACTAAGTTTTATCTATTTATAATTTCCATCAATGTGTAATACTTTAAGTCCTGTTTCTTCCGATACTGGATTGGATAAGTGCAAGCGCACGAGAGGCGCGAAGCCTGAGACAGTGGAGAAATATTGTCGGGCTATTGAATTGTATGCCACTACTTCAATGCCCTGCATCGAGATTTGCCGCACGTGTGGAGTGACCGTGGCGGGATTGCAAGCCTACATCGGCAAATACCACCGCCACTTGCTGCTGGCACGCAACGGCATGACGTGCGACAGCAAGGAGGCTGCCGGCATCAAGCTGAACACATTCCGCCGACAGAAGCCTGCCACCCGCCTCAAGTACAAGAAAGCCATCGAAGCGTGCGACAGCATGGACTATATTGAGCTGAACGTGTCGCAGATAGCCCGGAAGTTCGGGCTGGACGGCACCAACCTTGGAAGGCAGTTGCGTACGCATTACCCGGAAGTCCTGGAGTTTCGCGAACGGGCACGGATGCGGTTGGGGCTCAATGACAATCTGCCCCGTGGCAGCCGAAGTTCCTGCAAGGAACAATATGCCGCTGCCGTGGAACTACTGAAAGGTGATCAGTACATTACGGTGCAGGAAGCCGCCAAACGTTGCGATGTCTCTTATACCGGACTGGAGCAACATCTCCTGTTCTATCACAAGGGACTGGTGGGCAAGCGTATCCGGACACGCGAGAAGGCCCTCAGGCAACAACGCAAGGGAAAGATAACCGGCCGGGGAACTGTCCATGCCCCTTCGCCCGCCATAGAAGAGAAGTATGCCGCTGCTTTGGAACTATATCGCACCACTCCCATGTCTGCCGCCCGTATCGCTGCGGAAACAAAGGTGTCGAGAAAGGGATTTTACGAATATTTGCAAACCTGGCACAAAGACTTGGTTTGCGCGCGAAAAGGTATTTCCTACGAAGAAGGTATGCCCGTGGATTGGTCGAAAACAAGAAAATATAACCCTGCAACGGCCGCCAAGTATGCCAATGCCATCAGGAAACTGAAAGAGGGTAATATGACTACGGCTGCCGTCGCTGCCGAGTTCGGGCTGCATCCAGAGACATTCAGGTGTTACTTGAAAGAGCACGAGCCGGAGCTTCACGCCCGCTTGGGGATGGTGAAGACAGCAGGCGGCAAGTCAATGGCCTGCCATAGCCTTGAGAAATACAAGGAGGCTGTGCATCTCTACGGAACGACTTCGGAAGCCTTGAACTCCATTGCCCGTCGCTGCGGATTGAACAGCTGCTCCCTGCGCAACTTCCTGAAACGGCACTATCCGGAACTGGTGGAAAGGCGGAGGAAGAAGGATTGCTAAAAAATGGAGAATGCAAAGACTGTTCGTTTCATTCTAAAAGGTTTTTAGCGGGAGTTGTCAAATACAAGTCTGTGGCAAATTAATATAGTGTTATAAATGATACTTAATGGCGGCCATCAATCAAGTGGTCGCCATTTTTTTTATTTTGTCGCAAAGTCGTGCGGTTTGCATTTGATGGGTAATGATGATAAGGGTTTTACCCTGAATGGTATGCGAAAGACGTTCCAGCAATGTCTGCTCGGTGTCAGAATCGAGCGAGGAGGTTGGTTCGTCCAACAGGACGATATTGCCGGGGCGGAGCAGCCCGCGTGCGATGGCGATGCGTTGTGCCTGTCCTTCGCTCAGCCCCGTTCCCATCTCGCCACAGGGGGTGTCCAAGCCTTGCGGCAGCTCATGGACAAAGTCTGCCGCCGCCATATGCAGGGCTTTCCACATCTGTGCATCGGTGGCTTCGGGATTGCCCAATAGTAGGTTGTCGCGTAGCGTACCGCTGACGAGCGTATTCCCTTGTGGCACATAGACAAAGTTTCTTCGTGTAAGTGGAGAGGCGGGAAGAGACTGCCTTTCATCGTATAGAGTGATGTTTCCACCGTCAGGCCGCAATAGTGCCAGCATCAGTCGTACCATTGTGCTTTTCCCGCTGCCGGTTTCTCCAAGCACGGCGGTCAGGCTACCCGGTTCGAAATCGTGCGTGAAGTGTTCTATCACTTTCCGCTTGCCGTCGGGATAAGCAAAAGTAACATTCTCCAAACGGATGCCGACTTTGCCTTTCAAAATGAGCGGTTCTCCCTGCTCTTCCAGCGGCAGGGAAGTGAGTTCGTCTATCCTTCCACGGAAGTCAGCGCGCTGATAAATGCCGGAATCTGTCGGGCCAACTCCACAACGGGGCGTTGCACCTGCGCCACCAGCTGCAGGAAGGCGGTCAACGTGCCGAATGTCACCGTACCTGTGTCCAACCCGTATATTCCCCATGCAAAAGCGGTCAGATATCCAAGGGCGAACCCCGCCTGCACCATGAGACCTGAAAAGATGGAAAACGAGTTGCGCCGCATCACCAGCCGTTTCAGTCCCGATTGGAGGGTGGAAATCATGTCCGCCGCCATTGAGGTGTATTCCAAGGTGGAAATCAGCGTGCGGTGCTGTAGATTCTCCTGCAGATGGCTTTGTAGCCGACTGTCCGTAGCCCGTATCTCACGTGTCAGGTGCCGCATCCGTTTCATGTAGAGTTTACTGAACAGCAACGCCAACGGCATGATGAGCAGGATGACAACAGCCATCCGATGGTCGAGGCAGAACAGGAACAATGCGGCACCTGCCAGTTGGAACAAGGTGATTCCGGCAGAAGGGATGGAACCTGCCAGCAGGTCTGTTACGGTACGGACATCCTCCTCCATACGGTTGAGCATATCACCGGAATGGAAGGTTTCGCGACCGCTCCAATGGCTTTTCAGAATATGTTCAAACAGATTTTGCCGCAACCTGTTGCGCAGGCTGATTTCCGTGTGTGCATAAAGGCGGTTGACAAGTGAGGAGAGTAGCAGTTGCAGGACGATACACCCTGTCATGCTTGCCAGTCCTATGGCAATGTTTCCATCTGCCTGATGCGTGGCGATGTCTATCAGGTGTTTGCACTGCCAGACGAACGTGAGGGAAATGCCGATACGGGTTGTTCCGGAAGAATACTTGCTAAGATGGGGACACGGTACCCCTGTGAGGCGTTCCATAGCCATCTTGTTCCCTCTTTTATACTTATTCTAACCATTATATCCATATCCGTCTGTATATGTATAGTAAATATCGGCGGATGGGGAGCAGTGCGCTCCATATTTCTGCCTTATACCGTTCAGCTCTTGTATTGCAGTCCACATAACGGCCATTTCGGATGATTTTTGTGACTATTCCCTTTATATCGGAAAGCGGACAACTCTCCGTTTCACGGCAGTTGCCATCTCCCATCAGAATGACCTCCGTTCCACGGATACGGACGATACGGTGCAGCACATACCGGCTGTCCGGCAAGTGCGCCAGAACAATCCGCCCTGTTTGCAATGACTTTATTCCGGACGGTCGCCGAATAAGTACACTGTCCCGACCTCCAACGATAAAGGGAAGCATGCTGTCTCCCTTCGTTTTCAGCATAACCGTCCGTTCATCAGCCAACATTTCCTCAAGCTCTCTCAATAGCAGGTTGTTGGGAAGCAAGAGTTTGTCAGCATGAGCGTAACCGATTCTATCATCTGTCTTCATTTTCATACGTGCAAAATTACTAAAAATAAACCGAATAAAGTTTTTGTTTCATAAGAAATAGAGATTTGTTCTGTATTATAAAGGCTAAGAACTTATGCGGTCCCCTTTGCCTCCATGAAGCGGTAGGCATTATCATTCACTAAACGGATAATCCTATCATGGAACTCAGTGTTGGAATTGCATACCCCACGGCTCTGAACCACTTTCCCTTGGCTCAAACTGAACTCAACGGTCTCAATGCGATTACCCGAATGGTCGTGAGCCGAAAGGATAACAGAATCGGTCTTGGCATAGTATTCACATTGGAAGACACAATGTTTCATCTTATTGCCCTCTTCCTTGTAAGCCTCCAGCGAGTCCAATACGGAAATCTCTATATCGCCATCGCTGATGACAATACCGAAGTAGCAGGACTTGTTCTTGTAAAACTCAGCTTCGTGTGCTTTGGCTTTCGCCATCCGTTCCATATCCCTGCGTTTCCGTTCAATGGCATTGGCTTTCTTCAACCAATGGTCGTGCTCGGCTTTCAAGTTTATCGGACAGATATACTTGGTATTATGAATGTCCTTGCCACATCTTTCAAGCAAGCGGATGGTGTCGCACCAAGTACCGAAGTCCTCAATCCGGTAATGATGCCTTGCAGCCACCTTGTATGACTGCCAACAAGTATTGAGGTCTAAGGAGTGGTAGATAAAATACTCAACCGCCTTGAAATCTCTCGCTTTCATCATCGTCTCCATCCGGTGGTCAGACAAAAGAGCCTTCATCAGCTTGAACGGATGGCTGTCGGGCAATTTGCCTTTCATCCCGTTCCGTCTCAATTCGGGTAGGACTGAATAATAAGGACAGGTGTAGGCATCGGATATGACTAAATGCACATCCGACATGTTCTCAACTCTATCGGGCTGGCAAAACAGAAACTGTCCCGGTAATAGCCCATGGCTCTCAATCTTGAAGTGACCGCCACCTGCCCTTTTGCATTGAGCCACAGACGGCATACTTCATCATAATAGAAATCCATAGGTCTCCCTTTGCAGTAAATGGCGGTTAGAAGGAATACCCTCTGTACTTGCAAGCCGCCAATCACTTCAAGGGTAGAAAAGTAGCCTTTCTCTTGGCACTTGCGTTTTTAACGTATTCGGTCACTTGCAAGCGGTGTCCACAATGAGGGCAACGGACATACTTGCCTTTTCCCTTATAGTCAAACTTCTCCCCGCAATCGCCACACGTGCATTTATGTCCAGATGTTCGGAACGTAATGTGTTTTACTACGTTTCCGATTGCCCACTTCACGGCTTTAGAGCCGATGGCGGTCAGCTCCCCGTTGGAAGCTGCCACCAATCTCTCAAATTTGTTTCTCGGCTTCATATTCTTAAAAATCAAATAGTGATAACTCGGCTTGTTGGGGTACTTGGGGTTTACTTGGCTTGGGTCGGGAGTTCCGCACTTGTATCTTACGAAGTTCCTCTTCTTGATAGCGTTTCAAAGCCAAATCACGTTGCTCCGCCTTTTCCTCCTCGGTCAAGTCTATATGATGGTTCACGACAACCTTACAAGATGTCGGCTTACCGATTTCCAAGGTAGGTTCATCCACTACGTGAACCGCCATTGAGTATATTTCCTCGTCAGCGAAACCGCAACATCCCGACTTCTGCACCTCTGAAAATATGTAGTTTACAATATCGTCTATGCTACGTGCTGTAGCTTCATACTTCACACGGAAGAGTTCATCCTCCTTTGCCCTGTTGTCAAGATAGTTCTTGATGATTTCCTTGAATTGTTCTGTTCCTTTCATATCTGTTCGTTTTAAATATTATACATTTACTATCCTATCGGCAGCCTCTCCAAAAGTTCCTTCAATGGAATAGTGTTGATGTCCTCACTGCGGAACAACATTTTCCATTCCGGCTTAACCAACAAGCGGTGGAAACTCTCCACCGAAAAACCTGTATCATTGGAGTAGCAAGTAATACAAGCGAAATTCTTGCCGTCCTTACGGATATGGGCATAATCGGGAGCCATTCCGAAAGCACATCTGCGGATGTCCTCTCTATTCCACAATAGAGTCAGTTCGTAAACATTCCCTCTGTGGTTTAGCGTTTCCTTTCTGTCTTTAAGTGTGATTGCCATACGTTCTAATTTTTTCCCTTTTGTTTGAAGCCTTTTGGCTTCTCGCTCCCGGGTGATTTTTACGATGCCAACAATACGGAGGGAACAAGGGACGTAAGGCAAATGTGGCAAGCGGAAAGAGACGGAATACCCAATTGGGCACAAATTGCGGAAGGCTGCCGTCCGCTTTCCGTGCAGCCAAGTGCAACGGCATTTGCTGTCGGCACCGCCCTCCGTTGCTTTGTATCGGAAAATAGAACCGGGAGCGCGGATGACCGAATGAAGATAACAGGCACAAAAATCCCCGACACCCTTGACCACATTGGTCCCGGATGCCGGGGATAAAGAAAAAGTATTTGCTGTATGGATTTACATCAGAGGAATCTCAAATGATTTGATGACACATTGAGCCTTTTTATCAAGAATGAACCAATATTCAGAGTGATAGGACTTGCCGCCAGAATCTATACCCTCATATTCAATCTTGACCTTCCAACCCGTAAATGATTTTGTAACACCATCATTTACTTGCGGAGTCAGGGAACGAAGCACAGACATCGCCTCTATCTGACGCTCCATCAGCACGGAAATCTCCTTATCGTCAGGATTGAAATTCTCCAACCCGTCAGTAAGATTCATCACTTTCTCATTGATTTTCATCATCGCCATAGAGATAGACATCTTCTCGTCCATCGTGATATACTCCCTGCCAAACACGGAATCCGGCTGGCTGATACCGATAATCTTGACAGACTTCGGATTATCCACCGAAGCCTTCAATGCAAGTTCCGCAACCTCTACAGCACGCTTCTTAGGATTATCGCCACGGAATACCAAATACCCAACGACACCCCAAAACAGAAAAATCGAAGCCAATATGATGGATAATCTTGTACCCGGTCTCATATCTTCACGATTTGAAGTTTGTCAGGAGAGACACCCAAACGCTTGCGGTACACCGCACCGTCCTCACGGTACATCTCCAGTTCTGCAGAAGTGATACCTTTCTCGCAAAGTTCCTTGGCTTCAACCAAAGTCACCTGATGCCCGCCAATGTTCCGCCAGATGGCAAACGAACAAGGGGCTTCCTGATTGCCATAGTTGGAACAGTTGAAAGCCCGGCTTCCCACACGGATTTCGCCGCCACAATGAGGACATTTGCCGACAACCGCCTGCATATTGATGTTGCCGTCATCAGCCAGTTCAAGCACGGTAGGGAAGGTCTTTCCTTCCTTAGTAGCAAAGCCGTCCAACAAGATAGAACGGTTAGCTAATAGTTCAGTAACTTCGCTGTCATTCATCTTCCGATTACCAAGAATGGCATTGATTTTCAATACACACGAGGGATGTTCTCCCATATTATTCTCACAGCGATACCCCTTGCAGGTCTTCACCACGTTACCGCCACAGAGGGGGCAGCTACCTATAATCTTCTTTTCCGTTGTCATTTTATAGTATTGTTTTATTAATTATTTACCATTTTAGCAAGTAGCCTTGATTCCATTCCGATACGATGCCGTTAATGATATTTTTGCCGGACATCACATTTGCCCAACCTTCCGGGTCAAGAGAGAACCAGAGGTCATTCCAAGATAACGTGCGAACCTGCCATGCCAGGATAAACAAATCCGTATTGATGGCTTCCAGTCGGGTCACTACCTCGTTGGCGATATAGTACCGCTCCGAAGAGTTCAACAAGTTCACCTTGTGCTTCTCATTCTTCCCGTCCCCACCGGGCACGTTGTAACTGCCCGAAGTCACCAACTGCTTCATAAAGGGATAGAGTGCAGCCATCTGTGTAGCCGCATCCGTCAGTTCGTCAGAGACGATGGCTGCGATAGCTGTACCCTTCAGATTGTGACCCACCGATTTCGTTAATAAGCTACAATTCTTTGGTATCTCAACCGTAACCAATTCCCCTACACGTTTAATCTGATAGAGGTTCTGCATCGCACCCTGTGCATTGGAGAGGTATTCCAGCATCTTGTTCTCCACAGAGTGAACACGGTCAAGTGTCAAGGTTACGGCAGTCTCGGCAGCGATAATCTGTTCCTGCCTTTTCTTACGTTGCTTGTGGATATTCTTCAACTCCACAGTCTGGGCAATCACCGCACCCGTCAAAGCCGGATCCGTCTGTTGGGCGAAAGATGGAAAGCCATTCATCAGGAAAGCTGATAGAATGGCCAATGCCGCTGCTTTCGATTTTATTCCTTGCATATACTTCACATTTTAGACCCGTCATTTCTGCGTTCAGTCAAGTTTTGTCCACGTTCCTCCTTATGCGGAGAGAGCATCGGCACCATCGGTTTATTCATCAGACAGTCATTCCAATCTTTGAAAGCCTTTGGAGGAAGCCATTGCCCCATCTTGTAACGGATGGATAGTTTCTCACTGACCTGTGCCGTCAAGGAACGTTCCATATTTAACTCAAAAGACTTGCCTTTGGCTTCAATGGAAAGAGCACCATCCTTTTTATTGATTTTCATCGGAATATCCTCCAGTATTGCCATCATGCGCAATCCGTAGATACGTCCGGCTAAATCATTGTCGAAACAGTCAAATGCCCTCGCATTAGGGAAACGAGCCATCGTCCCGGTTATCTGCTTGTCAGAGAAAGTGCCACCCAATGATACCAATGCCACATCCGTACCTGATTGAATCTTGTTCATCTGATAGAAAGCCATCGCATCAAAAGCCGACTCACAGAAGAACACGCTTCGGACAACCTCACGATTGCCGCCCGTCAAGTCAGCCACCCAAGCGGAAGAGGAAGAGTCCGTACCTGCCGCCTTGGATTTGTAACCGCCATACCCACGAATCTCGTAGCCGTTGGCTTCGTCACTATGTTCATTCGTATAAGGGAAACCGATATTATATCCTTCAAACTTTCCATTCTGCTTGTCCCTGACAAGGGAAATGAAAGACGATAGTTCTTTCACGGTATCATCGGATATACCTCTTTGGGAGAATAATCCAGGAATTCTGTTGGTGTCAATCGGTTTGACCTCATAGCGCGATTCATCAAATACAGCATCGTGTTTGATGGACTTGATATATTCTCTATCTTCCCGGTATTCGGGTTCAGGCATATTGGCGAAGCGTGCCATCACCTTGGCAATCTTCTGCCAATCGTCCTTACCCGATACCAGGAATGAATTCAGATTCTCACGAATGAGAGTGACCACATCACCTTTGGAACCATCCCGGCGGAAGAAAGTCTGAGCCGCCTTGTTATGCGGATGGCTGACGATAATGATATCACGTCTGTAATTACCCTCACCAAGTACAAGCTCGATATATCGACCCACACCCGCTTTCCGGTCCAGACGATACCCCAACGCATAAGCGATGTCATCCACCCCCACACGGGATTTCATGTCCTTGAAATTTACTTTGTAATCACTCATCTGTAACTCTCCTTATAGACTAATCCCGGAACTCACTTTCTGACTTCTCCGCATAACTGTTAACTCCGGCTCGTATGTCTTACGTGCTGTCATATTCAGAAATGCCGTTTTGTCCTTCTGGTCGGTAAGTTGGAAGAACGTTTTTGCTGTGTCCTTGGTAACTTTTTTCAATCCAAGTTCCACACCATCGTATGAAGCACGGATGGCATAATCGCCGGAACGGGTCTTGATGATGGCGGCATTCTTGAAGGGAACCTCCTCATCAGCACCCATAGGAGCAAAAGGGTCGTTCTTGGCAAGATAAGGCTGTTCGCCCAATGCCAACCGTTGCTTGTCCACGTGGTCAAGAATGAGGTCAGAAGCCTTATTCACATCAGCCATGATGGAAACAATGAACTTCGGTTCCTTCTTCAGGACACCAATCCACGAGTCCAAATAGGCTGCGGAGTTGTCCGTTATCTTGGAATCAAATCCCATCGAATGGCTGATCATGCAGCCGTCAGTTCTGCCACAAGTTCCTCTTTCGCATACTTGGGGTCTCCGAACTTGCCGCCCATCTCACGGTTCAGTCGGTCAGCCGTCATGGTCGAGTGTGTCATTTCGTGGAGCATGGTCGAATAATACTCCATACCGCCACGGTAAATTTCATCCGGAGTGTGACCGATATTGAACTGCTCCTTCAAGGGAACAACAATCCGGTCAGCAGAAGGAGAATAGAAGGCACCGTCCACACGCTTGTCTGCCTGTATCGGGCAGAGCCAGCCTTGGGTCTGCACCATACGGTCAAGGGCGGCATGGGCATACATACCCTCGGTATCCCTAAGTTCCGGCACTTTGAACTTCTCCAATAGTTTTTGCTGATGTCCGTCTGCTCGATATAAAACTCTGCGGATTCATCCGAAGAGTCTGTGCCGTGGGTACGGCACCACTCCAGATAATCCTGTTCGTTCTCACCCTCCAGGACAAAACGGAGATAACCGATTTTGCCCTCCTGAAGGAGTTCCACCAACTCCTCATATCTCATCTTTTTACTCATATCTTGTTTTCCTTTTATCGTTAAACTGTTGTCTGATTACGTTACATTTTCATGGATGCGGATTTCTCCACCTTGACACTCTTTGCGGCAAGCATACCGCTGATTTCCGTATTGAGATACTTAGCCGCAATCTGTTCCCGTGTGGCGATCTTTGCCTTGAAAAGCGAGTAGCCGTCATCAAAGGAGATTTCATGCTTGGTGGTGCGGCCCTTGTCGCCCATATCCACGGACACCTTCCACTTGTTGTCACCCCGGTCTTTCGCCACACGCACACCTTTCGGGTCAATACCTTCAGGAAGCTGGTATTTCTCGTAGGCTGATTTCAGGTGCAGACGTTCCCCGAAGTTTTTCTCCACTAACTGGGCAGGAGTCATCACCCGGTCGAAGTAAGCGTTCAAGTCTTGACGGGAAGCGACTGCCGACATCTTGGAGTCACCGATTTGCGCATAGAACTTATACTTGCCATAATCGGCACGCTGCTCGTCCTTCTCCTTATAGACATTGAACTTCTCCACGGAGATATTGCCTTCCGGTCCGGCGATGGACTTGGGCATCTTGAAGGATTCTTCCGACACCTTAGGCATCAGTTTGGTGGGATAATAGCGTTCCATTAACTGGGGTACGGTCATTTCCTTCTTCTGGTAAGCGGCAAAGTCGGCAGCGTCCATCCGTTGTGGCTTCAACTGCTTGCCATCCATCTTGGCGGTAAAGTACCACTCTTCGGGATTGGCTTTGCTCTGGTAAGCATGGCCGTGGGTTACTTTCTCACCGGCGGCAGTTACCATCTGAGGCTCGCGTGGCTTGCGTTCCTGTTTCGTCTCGGCTTTCTGTTCGCTCTTGGCTTCCGCTTGTGTTTCCACCTTCTTCTTGGCAGGTTTCTCCCCGGCTGCGTTCTTCACAGTCTTGGCAGGCTCTTCCTGCACAGCCTTCTCTTTACTCTTCTTTGCCATATCGGTATTGTTTGATAGGGTTGGTTCCTCATTCTTCCTTACTTTCTCGACTAATTCAAGCCTGTCACAGATGGCGACCCGTGCTCCGGCACGAATGAGCTTGGGAAGATAGGTGTCCAATGCGGTTCTTGGAAACTCGGCTGTCTTTATCTTCTTCTCAATGCTCGAAGTCAGCTTGTCTGTTGTGGCGATACCGAGAATCATGGCGGCTTTGACGGCATCCTCCTTATAAAGCCGGTAGAAATCACCCTCCCGAAAGAGAAGTAGCGCATCGGGATGCTTTTCCTTCAGATTGCTGAACTCTTTGGGCAATCCGGCTTCCTGTTCTTTATCAGATTTCTTTGCCATAACCGTCAGCGTTTAAGACCGTTGGTCGTTTTTTCTTCACGGGAAGGTTTTAAGTGGATGGCACGTCCTTTGGACTGGGCATCCACGACCTTCTGGTATTCCCAACGGTTCTTGTCCGTCATTACCAGACCCAAGTATTCGGGATGCTGTTCGTCATAACGGAGTTTCAGCTGCCGTTCCCACTCCTTCATATTCCATACCGGTCCGTGTCAATATTTTAATGTTGTTGATATTTAATTTAAATAATTCAAACAAATTTTAAAATTTTAAATAATTCT
>OKWC01000042.1_pt1 | contig 20889 bp, 21 predicted proteins | sample 1606971 | NCBI WGS metagenome assembly OKWC01 (sample SAMN04414076, study PRJEB24778) | human gut metagenome | material: faecal | host: Homo sapiens
CATAAAGTTGGAACAGCGAAATTGAAATTCATAAACTGTATACCGGTCAAACGATAAAACCTCTTCCCGGGGAATATGTCGGAAATATTGTTCGGGAACACCCTCGGTATAAGGGTCGCGATATGCACGGGGCAACGAAACGAACGAACCGTCGGGCCGAACACAGACAAAATCGACGCCCCATGTGTCGACTCCGATAGAATCGATTGCAATCCGTCGGGAAGCCGCCATGTTCAGACCTTCTTTGATAGAATCGAACAGAGAATAAATATCCCAGTAACAACGTCCGTCAATCTCTTTAATCACATTGGGAAATCGGTTGAGAATTTCCGTCTCCAACCTTCCGGGTTTCATTTTTGCCAAAATGACACGACCGCTCGTAGCTCCCAAATCTATGGCTATACATGCAGTGTCTTTCATGTAAAAACAAGATATTTTATAATTTACGAAACAAAAATAGAATCAGAGAAATAGATTCGACTGATGTTTTTGATACAAAAACTTTCTATTTTGATATTCCGAAAAGAAATCCTATATTTGGGCTACTATGAATACGGAAGAGAAAAAAATAAACGCCGCTAATTATAATCCCGATAAAAGAAAAAAAGAAACGAAAGCATGGATAACGCTTTTTAACGAGATAGAAGAATATATTAAAACAAAAACGGAAGACGAAAAATTAATAGCTCAAGTTAAAGGAATTTGTCATTCTATAGAAGAAGAAATTGTTAGAGAAGCTATAGTTGAAAAAGGCATGCGCCCTGACGGAAGAGCTTTAGACGAAAATTAGAAAAATCGACACTATGATAAATTTAATTCCGAGAGTTCATGGTTCGGGCTTATTTACAAGAGGACAAACTCAATGTTTATCAATAGTAACTTTGGGAAGCGAGAAAGACGCTCAATTTAATGGACGTATTTTACGGAAAAGATAATAAAAACTTTTTATGCTTCATTATAATTTTCCGCCTTTTTCAGTTGGCGAAGTTGGAAGATACGGAGCGCCAGGCAGAAGAGAAATCGGACATGGAAATTTAGCCGAAACGCTCATTTAACGCCGTTTTGCCTTTCAAAAGATAAATTCCCATATACTATAAGAGTTGTAGCCGAAATATTGGAAAGTAACGGTTCTTCGTCTATGGCTACAATTTGCGCTTCGACAATGTCTTTATTATCGGCGGGAGTCCTCTTAATTCAAGCGTTGCGGGAATCGCTATGGGACTTGCCACTTATAAAGACGGCTATAAAATATTAACCGATATTCAAGGAGTTGAAGACCATTTGGGAGATATGGATTTTAAGGTTGCGGGAACTAGAAAAGGAATAACGGATCTGATGTCCCGGCACACGGATTTGCTGTCCTTCGCCCGTACCTATCTCCCGGCATACACAGTCGGCATAACGGATAGCAATATCAAGGAAATTACGTTTTCCGGTAGCCTGGTAATGCGCAATAGCACCTTCTACCATGTGTCCCAAGTTATAGAATTCATGACTCAGTTCCTCCACCTTCTCCCACCGTTTGCTTCCTGCCCACTCATGCGGATGCTTCGGATTCATGGTACGCGAAGTATAGAGATAACCATCCGGTTCCTGTGCCGCAGCGACAATAACCAGCACACTATCAATATACTTAGCCAGTCTTTTGTCCGGATAGGTCTGTAACAGATAACTGGCACCTTCTATCGTTTTGTACACATCGGTATCATCAAAAGCCAGACCGCCTACTTTAATGGTATCACTGGGATGGGCGGCATTGACAAAGTTAGTATAACGTCCTGTTTCCTCGCATTTGCTGAACGCCAGAGGAATCGTTACTTCACGGCTGGCATTCAACCGTTGCCCCCAGAATGAATCGGTTACTTTCACCGAAGTGAAAGGTACGGGGTCGATAGGATAGCCGTGCGACTGATTTTTTACTTGCGCTGTTCCGCCTGCTACGGTAGCAGTCAACAGAGCAGTGACTAAAAGTTTCTTCATGGTTCTATCATTTAATTGTTTATCATAGTTTTTGCAAAAATACATATTCCGGTCATAGGAAAAGGGGGAATCACTCTTTCAACGGCAAATATTCATCCCATAATTTCAATGAGTGCAGATAACCGGTAAAGGGCCAGTCTCCTTCGGCATTGCGTCCCAATGTGATGAATTGTGACGGTTTCACCAGCAACTGGATATCTTTTTCACTGACTAATTTTCCATTGATATAAACCTGTTCCATCCGCCCATCAAAGCAGATATAGATGTGCTGCCACTTTCCTGCCAATTCCTTCATGTCCTTATATCCTGCATCTTCATACCAGCCATAGTGATTGATTACTCCACAACGAGGCTCCGTGCCGTTGACCAACATGATTTTCTCCAATTCATCATGCGAGGTAGTAAAATCGGCCACACATTCATTTTCACTAATGGAATCATTCAGTACCCACGCCTCCAAGGTATAAGGAGCATTATCCTGCAAAGTGGCAGGAAGCATAAAACTGGAAGTATAGACCTGAGTACCCTCAAAATGAAATGCCTTTTTCCCTTTCACTTCTTTCACAACGAGAGGTAATTTCTGGGCTTCAAAATACCCTTTTACTCCTCGGTTTTCCAGATAAGGAACCGTATCGTTCACTACAAAATCATCGGCAGAAAGACTGACCACCAGCCCATGTTTCTGCTGATCGGCTACAGGCAGACGCACGATATCCGTTTCCGCATCGTATGCCTTTTCCGCTGCTTCCTGTTTCCAATTGTAGTAACGGAAATTGGTAATGACCAAAGGTTCGGTGGAACTATGCAGCGTAATCGCTCCTGATGAAAGACACGACCCCGCTTCATAACTCTGCCATTTACCTGACCTGTAAACCAACCCACTAACTGTATGCTCTTTGGACGAGGAGAGTAACGGATGACTATACTCCAATGTAGTTCCCGGTTCCAGTACCAACGCATCGCGTCCACCGATACGCTGTGTGCGTGCCGAACCTTCCTTCAATGTAAAAGCCCTCCCAGCATCCCTTCATTGTTCTGCCATTCACGACCATTCCAATCGGCAGCGGTAAGTCCCAGCCATTGTTGCGGAGCCGATGCTTCCACCCCATCAAAGATTTTCAAGTTCCAGACCGCCCCGCCAAATCCGTTCTTCTGTCCTACCGGTAAAGGTAAGGCGGACATAACGAGCCTTCACCTTGCCAAAATCGACCATCGGGCTGCCTGCCAGACGATTATTCCGCTTATCAGCGAAAACAGACCAATGCTTGCCATCGACAGAAGTTTCAATTAAATATTGATAAAATTGTGTGCCATACTCAAATTGAGTCCAGATAGTTTGTATCTGCCGGGCAACACCCAAATCCACTTCTATCCACTCCTGTCCCATGCCACGAGGACGCCATAAAGTCCCGTTATTATCATCTACAGCATATTCGGGACGGAAACCGGCATCATAAAAAGAAGAAGCCCTCACCTTAGCACCCAATGCCAGATTTTTTGATTTCACTACAGAAGATGCCAATGCACCTATTCCGTCATGAGTGGGAATAAGGGATTTAATACTTCCATCTTCGGCAAACTCCATACGGTCCACACAAAGCTGACGATGAAATCCGCGGTTGGAATGCGGATTATCATGACGGTGATAGACCATATAATATTCATTGCCTTCTTTCAAAACGCTATGATGTCCCGGCCCATGAATTGTTCCATCGGCATTGGTTTCAAGAATACCATCCCCGATAGGTGTACGGCCCCATAGGCTTGTCCGAAGTGGCATACTGCACCCGATAGGTGTGGTCGTGACAGGAACCCGAAGAATACATAAAATAATAGATCCCCTTTCGTTTCATCACAAAGGGTGCTTCAAAAAAAAATCCGTGGCTTCCGTATTCGGAATCAGACGCGTTTCAGTAAAACTCTTCATATCGGAAGCCAGTTTTCCGGCTCCGCAACCGAAACCTTTATAAATCCCCCAAGTCCCCCAATACAAATATACAGAACCATCATCATCCACAAAGGTCTGCCCGTCCAATGTAATGGCATTCGTCACAAAACGGTCGGGTACAAGAACAGCCTCACTTTCACCCAATATATTTTTCCAAGGACCGCGCGGCGTTTCACTGACCCCGCAATGAATCATACAGGGCTGACAATAAAAATAATAATAATTCCCATCCGTATGTTTCATCACATCGGGAGCCCATATCCAATGACTGTCCGGCCAGTTCATGGGCATTAACGTCCAGTTTACAAAATCCTTGCTGGTCCACACCTGTGCAGGACCGAAAACCGGCCCCACTGCCATCCGTAGTGGCATACATATAATACGTATCGCCAAACTTCTTCACCGTGGGATCGGCAAAATATCCGGGAATAATGGGATTCCCCGTACCCGAAGCATTAAAAGGCTTCTGAGCAAAGCCTGTAGCAGCTCCCAACAATAAGGAAGCAACAACCAATCGTATCTTATTCATCTCTATATAGCAAAATTCTATTTGTCCCTGCGACGCTTATTCATGCACCACATTATGAATGGGAATTTCTATCTCATAAAAATATTCCTGCAACAACCGATACATATCCGGATCATACGTCTTCAGTTTCGTGCGGCGGTTCACCCAGTTATGAACTCCGTTTGCAGGTTCGGCATAGCGGTTACAGTTAAAGAAAGACTGTACGCACTCGGCAAAGTATTCCTCTTTATTGCTCACTGCATACGTCTTTTCCCACAGCCCTTTCCGGATTGCATTCTGACGAAGTGCCTCCAAACGCTCATTAAAGTCTGGCTCCACTCCCACTATACCTACCGTATGAATAAGGTGAGCGAACTCATGAATCAGGATATTCTCACCTACATATTTATCCTGCGGCAATGCCAGCAGATTCTCTTCTCCGCAACTGGATGAAAATTCATCTTCCGGTGCTCCGCCAAAACCACGGGCACGCCAGTTCCAATATTTAATGCTGTCCTCACAATTGCAGATATGGGCAAACTCCGGCAAATCGCAAGTTTCCTCATCTTTACCGATTATCCATGACGTGGCAGCCTTTCTTCACCACTGTGTGCCTTCACATCCGGACGTTTGCCAACATCAAACTGATGATATCACAAGCTTTCAATAAGGCCTCATCGCTCACCTTTCCAGAAGAGGTGACATACAGACCTTCTGTCTCTATGTATTTCTGATAGAAAGAAGGAATATTTTTCCCTTCAGGAATACCGGTAACCTGTCCGTGAACAGGGCAAAGCTCCAACTTCATGGCGAATCCGCCACCCGACGCCAGATGCAAAGTCAACCGGCTGTCCTTATCAATCCGGATGGTTTCCTTCCGATAGTCCTCGGCCTGCTTGTTGGCATTCACACCGTCTTTAAACAAAACAGCCGTATAAGACACTCCTTCGGGAAGGAAAGAGAAATCGAGCTGCACATCACGTTCATCCCAATTGGTCATACCACCGATATACCAGTCACATCCTTCTTACGCACTGTTACAATATATTTTCCCAACTCGCCCGAAGCAATAAAAGTAGAATCCACCTCCACAGGCAGAGAAGCTATGAAATCCACACATTCCTGCTCATTCAGATAGTTGGTAGGCGCATCACACAACATGGTAAAAGGAGAATCGTGTACAATATAGGCAGCCAGCTGATGACACCGGGTTCCCATGCTGGCCGGTGTGTAATACATAGCGCGCCAATCTGCCTTCGTGGCATTGCGCATAGCTCCCGGCGTATAATCCACCGGTCCCGCCATCATACGGATATAGGGGAAAGTAACATCATAAAGAGGCATATTATTCTTGATATCCGTCCATTTCACCTCTTCCATGCCGAACACGCTTTCAAAATTGATAATATGAGGGTAGGTACGATTGATACCTGTCGGTTTGTAAATGCCGTGCAGATCAAGGGTTAATTTATACCGGGCCGTCATCTCAGCGATGCGATACACCATTCGACGGCAGTCTGATCATCACGATCCAGGAAATCCACCTTAAAACCTTTGATTCCCATATCCGCATATTTCTTACAAGCTGCTTCCAACTGGCTGTCGAGTACATTAAACACCGTCCAAAGCACTATTTCCACCCCTTTGGATTTGCCGTATGCTATCAGTTCCGGCAAATCAAGTTCGGGAATAACGGTCAGCATATCCCCGCTCTTCGGATCATACCATCCTTCATCCAACACAATAAACTCCAATCCGTTCCGGCTGGCGAAATCGATATAATATTTATACGTATCCATGTTGATACCGGCTTTAAACGGCACTCCTTTCAGATTCCAGTCATTCCACCAATCCCATGCCACTTTGCCTGTCTTTATCCATGAGGTATCACCGATACGGTTGGGAGAAGCCAGAGCATAGACTAGGTTGTTGACCGGCATATCCGTATCCTTCTCCGTAATGGCCAACACACGCCACGGATAGGAACGGGAGCCACGGCTACGGGATATAAAATCGGTAGTTTCAGTTACATATTCCTGCTTCCGCCAAGGATAAAAGTCTGTTTTAGCCGGATAAGGAGCAAAGACACCTTTCAATCCATACTTTCCCTGCTGTGACTGCACAAACATGCCCGGATAAGCTTCCAAATCTGACTCCAACAGGGTCAGTTTTACGCTGCCGCAATCCACGGTAACCGGAAGAAAAGCCAGTTTAGGCTGTGCTTTTGACAGAGGAGTGATGTCATATACATTCTGATAAGCCATCGCCATCGGTTTTTTATCATTGGTGGTATAAGGAAGATAAGCCGTATAATCTTCCTTAAAATTAAACTCGGCCTGTTCCTCCTTTATAATGATATCCGAAGATTGTGTGGTATAGAATCGATAGGCGACTCCCTCATTGTATGCACGGAAGATGATTCCGAACCCGCCTTTCAGCTTCAAGTCGAGTTCGTTGCCTGTTGCAACGAACTCCTTGAAACGGTAAAAAGGTGATTCTATGTTATCCTTTATCTTTCTCCTTCTTTCCCCTGTGATACGGGGAGTTTTACCTACTATAGTTCCGTTTTCCAGAACCAAACCTATATTAGAGTGTGAGAGAATTGTATCATTTCCATGCATCACTTGGTAGGCCAGTTCGTTTCCGGCGCTGATTTCCACTTTCAATGTTCCATCGGGTGAAGAGAGTACATATTTCTTTTCCTTGGCTGCAAATGAAGCATTTCCACTCAATAAAAGCAAAGATAAAATTGCAAGACAGAGTTTCTTGTTGTTTTTCATAATCTATCGGTTATATACGTTGTTCACTTGCAAAGTAAAATAAAAAAATTACAAGAAAGGGAAGATATAATATAATGTAATGGCAGAATCGTCCAATAAATCTCATTTTATGGATTTGACAGTTAGGCGGTTGTACTATTCTTCCATTCGTTTAGACTATTTTTTTATCCTCTTGGAGGTGTACGGTGTAAACAGCTATTAAAATTGCATATTCAACACAATAGTCGCTTTATACTGTACACCATTTCTGGTATATATCAGAGTAGGTTTCAACATATATTTCTGGCCGGCAACACTTACTCCTTTCCGGTGTCCGTATGTCATGGTCAGTCCACTGAATTCTACATAGACCGGTGCCGTATCACCCCAGTTGCCTACGTTGCCATTGGCTTCACACCAAAATCCGTTATTGGCAGTAGAAGTGTAAGCAAAAGTGCCGTCAGTCTGACCGAGTGCGATAACCACTTTGTCCTCGGCAGGTTCTGTACCTACACTGGCCAGTTTACTTTCCAACACGGCAGGCTTCATGACAAACGCCTGTGCCAAATCTTTATTTGTTTTCAGGTCCACCGTTCCTTGTGGATAATCCTCGGAACCGGCATTGCACTTCACATCGAATGTCAATGTAATATCTTTAGGCATAGCCGTCTCGTCAATAGAGAAATTGCCAAGCAAGTCCGTTCCTTCAAACTTTACTTTGTAAGGCCATTGCTCATCGTCAGTCTCATCATCATTCCATGGATGTGACTTATACTGAACGGGAGCGCCCATTACCACTAGGCATAATTTTTCTGTTCCGATCGGTATCGTATAAGAAACCACTCCTGCATTTTCCTTATTCATAGATGCGTATTGTGGAGCTCCATTCACAATAGCCACAATCCATATCGCCATCCGGCTGCCGTATTGCCACCATTATTGTTGTAAGCGGTAGCCGTACCTGCCACATTGCCGTCGGCATCCAATGTCGTTCCCGGATCCTCTTCTGCCAAAGCACATCCCACAGCCAGTCCGGCAAAATTCGCCTTGACCGTTGTTCCGGCTTCGGGAACGTTCAATGGAATGATATTGAATCCAGTAGTGCCCGGACAGCTGGCATAGCCTACCTGATAATATCCTCCGGCTGCATCATACATTTTCGTTGTATAATTGCAAGCGGTCTCTGTGACATAATTCCGCACCACGTCCATATCATAAGTCACCATACAGGTAGCGTAGCCATAAAGTTCCGTATAAAGTGTTTGCAAGTCATTGTTACAGTACAGACGCTGATAAGTCATGAGCGGATCTTCCGGATAGCGCGACTGTGTCCAGACATTCCCTACCACATCGACTCCATGTTTCTGCGCCCAGTAATATTGCAACCAATAACTGGCATAACGCATCCATTCATGATTGAAATGGCGATGGTAATTGGCTTTCCACACATCTACATGGTAACCGAACAGCTCCGCCGGATAATCTTGGAACGACTGCCATTGCGCACATTGTTCCCAAAAGCCATTTCCACCTTCACCACTCGACCCATAACCGTATCTGAATCCTACTTGCGAAAAGTCCGCCTCTCCGTTCAACATCTTGTCACAACTTACCTGATACTGGAAACTATGTCCTATTTCGTGCGCAATGGTAGAACCTACCGGTTGGCAGGTGCTGGGATTTACCCACAATGCACCGATTGTATTGTCGTAACCGGAACCTGTAGCAAGCCACTCAGTCTGATACAGCAAGTAAATCTCCATCTTATATTTATCCAGAAAAGACTTGTTTTGCCCAGTGTCAGCAAACTTCAAGGTTTCGATATTTGTCCGGTAGAATTGTTCGGCCTTTGCCAATAAATCATCAATGTCTACACGCAATACCTCCGGCACTGACTCTGCTCCCGGATCGTTGCCGAACCCCGGTTCCCAAAACACGAAGAAATGCTCGCTTTGCTTCATGCGCCACCATGACCAGCGCGCATCACTGCGAAGCTATTCATATTACTAAACTCAATAGGTTTGTAATATTTATCAAAACCTTTGATATCAGCCGAATTCAAGGTTAACACAGCATTGGGATTAGCTTCCTGGCGGATATGGACGGTTACTTCGGATTCTCCGCATACTATGACAAGAGTTGCTTCCCGATAGTTTTCGCTATCATTCTTCTGCAACAACATGGGCAATGAAATTTCGCCTGCCTCACCTTCATATCGGGGCAGTTTAATCCAAGTGCAACTGGAATCGGTGGCACGGCTGGTTACATCTTCTACAGTGGCTGTCCAAGGACCGGTAGCGGAGAACTTTACGGAAGCTTCTGTCTCATCCCAAAATAGTGTTTTGCTTTGCTGACTGCTGTCTAGGGTGAGCTGGAGGATAATACTTTCATCCTCGCTGTCACTGCAACTGCTGAAGGCAATAAAGAAACAGCAAAAAATGGATAAAGCAAATAGTAATTCTTTGCACAATAATTTCTTCATAATTATAGCTTTTATTGGAGTCTCATTTAAATGCCTGCGGTAAAGTCAATATTTACCCCATTACCACTAACACATATATAAAGTTTTTGATGGTCATTCGTTTCAGCTAAAACATTTATAAAGCTAAAATATCCTAATAAAGTCACTAAAAGACTTCTTAATAATAATATTTTCACACATTTGTTTTTCTGAATTTACTAAATAAAAAAGAGAAACCAATATCCATTATAGATACTGATTTCCCTCGATAAAATATTATTCCAACGTTGCTTTAACAATAAACTCTACGAATTTACTATTATCCTCCTTAAGCGCATATACAAAATTTACATTAAAAACAGAACCGGAAGTTGAAGCTGGATTTCGACCTATATTAACCATATCACCATTCTCTTGTGTTTCAACAAACAAAACACTACCAGTCGAACCATCATCACTCCAATTCGTTACTTTTAAATTAGAAGTCAGCCAATAACCTATTCCACTACCACCAGCAGTATAATCACTAGTAGTATTCCATTCACCAGATTCACTATCGACCATATACAGAGCAATCGGGCCTCCCGGTTCTTTGCAAGCAGTAATGAATTCAGATAAAGTCAGCCCCAAACAACTTTCTATCACCTCCTGATAATCTGCAAATTCAATAGAAAATGCAGAATAGTCACCTGCTGGAATAGTATTGGCAACAACAATACGTCCCGGATCAGTAACGGTCACATCAAAAGCAAAACGTACATAATCATCAAAATTTGCACCATTGTTTATAGCAAATCCAACGTTAATGGAGATAGCTGTACCTACAGAAGCGGTTTCGAGCACATTAAGAACCAGCTCCTTCTTTGTTGCATCCAACTCAATACTAGCTATACCAGAAGCTGCATCACAAACACCGCCTGCCGTATTATAGTACCAACCGTTGGTACCCTTGGTAGGAGCTGTTCTATTCCAACAGTTTTTCGATATATTGATAGGATAAAAACACCACACTCCCCATTAGACAATGCAGCCAACGTCTCATCTACCGTCATCCCCAAATACGTATGAACTTTTCTGCATAATCAGTCAGTTTAACCGTCTTCGCTTCCAAACGGCTGATGGGAAACTCTGCTTTGGTAGAAACCACAGCATCCGCATTCGTCTTCAGATAGGGATTTTCATTCTCCCCGTACACATGCTTGCTGGTAGCATCCTCCGGATCCGTACTGCATGCAGCCAGTGACAGAGTGAAACAAGCAATTAAAGCATATATAAAATTCTTTTTCATCGTACTTTTCTTTTTTTAATTAATGAATTCATTATTCGGCACCACCATATCCCGGATTCTGCTTCAACTTAATGTTGCCATCCAATGCAGACTTAGGTAACGGAAAAATATCACAATGCCTGTCTGTCTTATCCGTCTTCGCATCTTTGCAAAACCATGACTTGCCATTATATACATTCTGATTGGTTCCGTTTATACGGAAACGGATCAAGTCCTGACGACGGTGATGCTCTGCCACAAACTCCCAGGCCAGTTCGTCCAACAAACCACCCAGTTCAATATCATCGCCCCCTTCTTCTGTGATAATCCAGTTATCGGCTTCTCCCATGATTCCCTGATTCTCCCGATGTCCGTAGTTATAACGGCTGCCACCCTTCAATTGAGCTACAGTAACCGTTGCTTTACCGGGATCGGACTTGAAGGCACGTTGGCGTACAGCTGTTACCAAATCGGCCGCCACTTGCTCGCTTTCTCCATTGTAACCACCTAAACGAAGCAAGCACTCCGCTTTAATAAAATAAGCATCAGCCAAACGGAAGAAAGGCACATCATCATAAGAAGTTCCATAGTCGCCTGAAAGTATTTCATATTTCACCAAGCGTTCACTTTCAAAGGGATAGCAACCGGGATTGTCTATACTATGTAATTCCCGAGTATATACCAAAGGTTCACTGTCCACATAAATGGGAGCACCGGCATAGTCATATTGCTGTCCTGATATCCAACAGTCTTCATAGCGGCTGTCTTCTTCATCGTATGTTTCCAGAAATTGAGGAAGAACAGCCGCCCCACCGGTAGCCCATCCGTTAAACTGCCACGTTGCACGTCCGGCTACATGCATCCACATATTTGCCATATAGTTACCTCCGGCATAATTGAATTCAAACGGAATACCAAAGATAATTTCAGGCGAACCGGAAATATCTTCTCTAAAATTATCCGAATAATTCGGAGCCAAAGAGAACTTGCCACTGTTAATCACTTCATTTACCTCATCAATAGCCTTTCCGTAATAAGAATTATCAGAGTAATCATTGAACCATGCATTGTGGTTCAAATACATTTTTGCCAGAAGCATATTGATGGCATAGTCGTTCAGCTTACCCATTTCTACTTTTGTTCCACATTTCCCCTTTACATCCGTCAACTCACTGATCAGGAAATCCCACATCTGTTGGGGAGTTGCCTGTTCGGGCAACCATCCGTCTTCATGTTCATATTGCGTATCCAATGGGATGTTGCGGAACAAATCGAATAAAATATAATAATAAAGAGCGCGATAAGCCCTTAATTGCGAAGAAGTGGTTATATCAGCAGCAATGACTTCATCTGCCAACAGTTTGTTACAGGCATTGATACCGGCATAGTTACGATTCCATGTATCATTGAAATGGGCTATCTGTGAATGGAACTGATGTTTGTGCATAGACACGTACAAATCTCCCCAGCCGATACTGATCCGATAAGGAATACACCATGAATCGGACGACTGGTCCATCATATCGGCATAACTATACCATCCCCAATACACATCACGAAGACTGCTGTATACCGGAGCAAACATGGCCGCCCGGTCTTTTTCTGTAAACTCATACTTCTCGGAAGCAATCGTATCATAAATCGTTTCGCTCAAATCTGTACAACTGCCCAAAGACAAGGTACAAGCTCCTATCGCTGAAGCCCAAAGTGCTTTATTGAATATTGTTTTCATGTTAGTTCTTCATTTAAAAGTTAGAAAGATACATTCAGACCGAAAGTGAATGAACGGGTAGAAGGATATTTATCGCGCCAGTCAATACCCAAAGACCAAATATCACCATTTGACATTTCAGGATCCAATCCATCATATCCAGTAATGCAGAATAAATTATCGGCAGAAACATAAGCCCGGATATTTTTCACAAACTTACTGCTTTTCAATGGAATGTTATAGCCCAACGTAATGTTAGTCATTTTCAAAAAATCACCATCCTCCAAATAATAGCTTACAAAAGTCTGTTTTTGGGCTGTTGATAAGGTATATTGTCCACCATAAGGAGCCTTTTGCACAGATTTCAAGCGATTATAAGCGATCGAGTTGTTCTCATAATAAGCACGAGGCTCGTTCAGAATCTTAAAACCAAACTGGCCTGTCATCTGGAAAGATAAATCAAAATTTTTTATATCTGAACGAGTTGTTCCATCCCAAATACAATTTAGGAAGAGCATTCCCTAAATATTGACGGTAGTCATCATTAGACAGCATATTGTCTGTAAACTCTTCAATCTCACCAGTCTTCGTATTCTCAACCATCCAAAGTCCGTTTTCTGAAACACCAACGGACTTCATGCCATAAAATTGTCCCATAGATCTCCCCACTTCCATCCGCTGGGTAGAAAGACTGATAGGTTCACCCAAATAAGCATGATCTATCTGATTTGAAGTCTCATACAAGTCATTTGAAAGACTCAATAATTTGTTCGCATTATGAGAAGCGGTAACTGTGGTTTTCCATTCAAAATCCTTTGTCCGTACAGGAATGGCATTGACAGCAATTTCAATACCTTGGTTACGCATCTTGCCGGCATTAGCCAAAGTCTTGTTATACAAATTGGGAGGAGTCGGTACCGTAAAATCATATAGCATATCCGAAGTCTTCTTCTGATATACATCAATAGAACCACTCAGGCGTTCATCCAATACAGCCCAGTCCAGACCAATATTAAATTCCTTGGAAGTTTCCCATTTCAAATCAGGATTAGGATTGGATTTTACGCTTAACCCCTGATGCCAGACGCCATTATCATAGAAATAAGGAGAACCATACTCATACCGGGTTAATGAATTATAAGAGTCACCTACAATGACACCTGTCACACCATAACCGGCACGTAACTTTAAGTTATTCAGCCACGTAAGGCCTTCCATGAATTTTTCGTTACTGATAGTCCATCCCAAAGAAACAGAAGGGAAAGTAGCCCATTTATTGTTCTCACCAAATTTGGAAGAGCCTTCACGGCGTACACTCAGCAGAACATTATATTTATTATCGTAACCATAGCTTACACGTCCGAAGAAACCAATCAAGGTATTGTCATTCTTGTAACTGCTCATGCCGGCTTTTCCATCTTTCAAAGCTGTACCTAATCCCAAGTTATTCCAAAGATAAAAATCTGTTGGATAATCATAGTTATTAGCTCCAAAACCTTCATTTACATTATACTGGTAATTATATCCCACCAATGCATCAAACGATGTTTATTCCAAGTATGATTATATTTAGAAGTAACTTCCAGATTATCTGTGGTATATTCATTCTGAGAATGATAAGCATATCCTGTGTGATTCTCGCTCTTCTGTGAAAAATATTCGGAAGTATAATATCCACGATTATGATCACTAGTAACCCTACGGCTTAACATGAGGTTGGTCTGCCAGTTTTTAATCGGTTCAAAGGTGATATTCCCCGTCATCCGGGTATTCTCACTATTGTATTTACCATCCTGTTCACGGATGATACCTACCGGATTATAATAATAATTTACGGCAAAATTCTCGTAAAAAGTTCCATCCTCATTCCAGATGGGTTCAGTAGGGTTACGCATAATAGCCTGTCGGTAAATACCCAGACCTGCCGCATCAATCGGACCATTCTTATGGAATGTCTTTACCATATTGAAATTCACTTTCAACATATCATTTAACATCCAGTGAGAAACATCAAACCTCATTCTCATCTCTTCATTATAGGTCTCAAGCAACACACCTTCCTCTTTGCGATACGTAAAATCCGCAGAATAAGTGGTATTTTTTGATCCTCCGGAAATATTAAAATTTATGGTTATGAGTAAATGCAGTACGGGATACCGCATCCAACCAATCCGTATCATACCCTTTATCAACATAGTTTGTCAATCCCTGACGGATTTCCTCTGCTCCATAGAAATCAAGCGTCTTGCCAAACTTGGAAAGAGACATATACCCGGAATAATTGGCAGCCGTACGCGACTCGCGCTGGCCGTTTTTTGTAGTAATCAAAATAACGCCATTAGCACCTCGTGTACCATAAATAGCTGCCGCAGAAGCATCCTTCAACACATCAATAGAAGCTATGTTTTCGGGGGAAACCGTTCCTAAACCACCTTCTATTCCGTCCACCAATACCAATGGAGTAGAGCCTCCCTGCAATGAAATCACACCACGCAAACGAATTGTAGATTCCGCATTCGGATCACCGGAGCCTTTCGCAATGGTCAATCCCGCCACTTTACCTTTAATCAGTTCGGCTGCATCTCCAATCTTACCTGCTGTAAAGTCTTCGGCCTTCACAGAAGCCACCGCACTGGTTACATCTCCCTTGCGCTGCGTACCATAACCGATTACAACCACTTCATCCATCAGTTCGGAATCGTCTTGCAGGGTAATATCTTTCTTACCACCATTTCCGACTGGAATTTCCTGGGTCTTATAGCCAATATAAGATATTGTCAAAACGGACTGGGCACTTTTTACCTTCAGCGTATATTTACCGTCAAAATCGGTAATGGTACCGTTGGTCGTTCCTTTTTCCATGATATTGGCACCAATGATAGGTTCCCCTTTCTTGTCTTTCACCACACCGCTTACTGTTACAGTTTGCTGTGTAATTTCCATTTTCATAGACTCTGCTGTTCCCGGCAGTGCAAATACAGGGCTCATCCCTGCACCCGCAGTAAGGAAAAGACAGGTTGCGGCCTTTAGCAATGCTTTGCTGAACAAGACCCGATTGTCATGTGTTTTCATCATACAGTTTTATTTAAAAGGTTTATATGTTCATTCAGTTCACTTTCCATTCAATCACCCCTCCCGAAGCTCCTTTCTGCAATTGTGCTGCAATTTTAAGCCCCTTTGTTTTGACAGGAAGAAGAAGAAAATAATTATACACATATATTACTGCATATTTTATTTTAAGCTTGGCATGTGAAGATGTTAATATGAGTCACCCGGTATTGTTTTATCGTAAACGGATAAAACTACCATGGACAACACCCCACTCCCGAACGCAATTCTTATCTTATTATCTATCCATGGACGACCTGACCAGCGGATTCAACATCGGCACCAATTACACGCTGAATCCACAATTCAATGAAATGACAGGATTCACAGAAAAAGATGTACGGGATATGCTGGAGTATTACTCCACAACATGCCCATTCAATCATTCGGTAGACGAGTTGATAGAACTGATTGCTTTTCTACTTCGGAATGCTGACCATCAGCGGAATGCATAAAGGAGAAACCAAACTCACCATCCCTAACCAGGTGGTACGTGAACAACTCTTTGCCTACATTCTGGATACTTATCATGAAAACGACTTGACTTTCGACAGTTATGAAAAGAGGAAGCTTGTCTCAGGGCTGGCTTATGATGGCAAATGGAAACCTTACTTTGAATACATTGCCGGATGCCTGCACCGTTATGCCTCGCAGCAGGACAAGCAGAAAGGTGAATATTTTGTTCATGGTTTTACTCTTGCCATAACCGCACAAAATCCTTTCTATCGTCCTGTGTCCGAGAAAGACAGTCAGGAAGGATACGTCAACCTGTTCTTGCATCCGTTATTGGATATTTACAAAGACATGAGCCACTCCTACATCATCGAACTGAAATATGCCAAAGGAAAAGACAGTAGCGAACGGATAGAACAATTAAGGCGACAAGCCATTGAACAAGCTGAACGCTACGCTTCGAGCGAGTCTGTGCAGAAAGCGATAAGTCCTACCATGCTACATAAAATCATTGTTGTATACCGAGGCATGGAAATGGTTGTTTGCGAAGAATTGTAATCGATAAGAGGCAGTGTCTGCCCTTACAATGGAAGCTTCATTCGTCCGTTCTATCCACGTTTTCATCGAAAGTACAAAATTGTTCATTTGTAATTACAAAGATAAGATGCCATTTTTTCGATGATTTTTCGTATCAGTTTCTTCTGCATCAGCACATTACCATTCCAAATCATACATAGTATATTACTGTAAATCAACGACATACTGTGTAAATAGATTCTAAGTCCCCTTGAAACGGTTTGCCATTCTCCGCTGTCAAATTCGGCTTGACGTATACAGGTTGTTTTAATTCCTGTGCCATAGCTGTGGTCGCTTCCTTGCAAGAGAGCATAGCTGTGGCATATTTTGTCTGGCTGCGTTCGTTGCTTCGCCTAGGTGAAGAGGCGATTTCACTTTAGTGAACAGCCATTTTCACTAGGGTGGAATAGTTGCTTCACTTAGGTGGAATATCAAACGGAACGGAGTGAAGATACGATAGAAACAGGTTCTTATTACATACGCAACAAGGTTCAATAGCCGAAACAAACAGTATCCTGTCAGATATGAACTATGATGCCCACGAGTAGCCGGGAGGCAGTGAGGGGCTGACTCTACATCTTGTCCGCTGGTATTCCCGAATGCGAGCATTCCCAAAAACGGATTTGTTTCCCCACCGACATACCAATTGAAGGGGATTTGAGAGACTTTTACACCGGAAGTGATTAGTAATGTGCATTTTACTGTGACAGAGCGTTTTTGTGCTTTATGTATATCCTTATGCTAAAACCGAAATTTAAGTAAGAATAATCTATCAGAGGCTTTGTTTCTTCTTATTACGAATAACAGACATATCACTTTTATCAGTTCGAAGGAATCCCTGTCCTGTTTCTGTTAAGGAAAGCTGCCAATGTATTCCTGCTCACTTTCAATTTCCTCGCCATCTCCGCCTTACTGGTTCCCGTCTCCAGCATAGCCTTAATTTTTTCTTCTTTTCCCGTAAGTTTACTATTTCGAGTTATGTCCTCCCATGGGACGTCCCAACTTTTGTCCGGAGGCGATTCTGCGTGCAAGTCCCTCACGGGTACGTTGGGAAATCAAGTCGCGTTCTATTTGTGCGGAAAGGGAAAAAGCGAATGCCAATATTTGAGATTGTATATTATTTCCCAGCTCATATTTCTCTTTCACCGTGAGCAGGATGACATTTTTCAACATACATGCATTCAGTATACTCATTACTTCCATCAATCTTCTTCCCAAACGAGAGATCTCCGACACAATCAATGTATCCCCTTTCTTTATTCTTTTCAATAGTACGCCAAGCTTTCTGTCTTTGGCTGACCGTGTTCCTGAAACCGTTTCTTCCACCCACACATCAATTGGAAATCCCTTTGTTTGGCAAAACGATTTATCTCGAACCGCTGGTTCTCTACAGTCTGTTTATCAGTTGAAACCCGAATATACGCATATATCATAGCTGCATCATTAAGTTTTTTATTGAATAAGGAACGCCAATCTAATTTATATTATCAGAGAAGGAAAGTTTCACCGGATCTTATTGAGGTTTTCTAAGAAGAATTAAGTATCTCCAACTATTCAAACTCAAAAAACAGACAAATCTGCTTAATCCTTGTCTTTACAAGATAAAACGATTGTCCAATAGAATGAAAAAATTGTCTATAACAATAGTATAAAATACTGATAATCAATATTATTATGTTGAAAATGGATTGATCATCTTTAAGAACGATTTTCGCAGTATAATAGATTTTTCTTTTATCTACTTAATGGTTTGTTCACTTACTTTGCATCTGTTGACATAGTTGATACTGAAATAAAAAACACAGATATAGTATGAAAAACAAATTGCAAATAGTATGGAGCAGCATTGCTATAATAAGTGTATGCGCATGTAGCACACCTTATACACAACCTGATGCTCCTATCAAAGAAGTTCCTTTCACCCAAGTTCATTTAGATGATAATTTCTGGTCACCGCGGATTGAAACCAACCGCACCGTTTCCATCCCATCCGCTTTCAAAGAATGTGAAAAGAACGGCCGATTCGATAACTTTGCCATTGCGGGTGGTCTGATGAAAGGCGAGCATCGCGGTGACTTTTCTTTCGACGATACCGATCCCTATAAAATTATAGAAGGAGCTTCCTACTCGCTGGCCGTAAAATATGACGGGAAACTGGATCATTATCTGGACAGTGTAATCCATATCATAGCTACCGCACAGGAACCGGATGGTTATCTTACTACTTGTGTAACCAATCAATGTACCCGTTTATCCGGTTGGTGGGGCACGCACCGTTGGGAAAAAATCAACAGCCACGAACTTTATAACAGCGGTCATTTGTACGAAGCCGCCGTTGCTCATTATCGCGCCACCGGAAAACGTACATTATTGGATGTGGCTATCAAAAATGCCGATCTGGTATGTCAGGTCTTCGGACCCGGCGAAGGGCAGATCCATCGTCCCAGCGGTCATCCTATCGCCGAGATGGCTCTTGTCAAACTATATAAGGTGACAGGTGATGAGAAATATTTGCAGACGGCTAAGTATTTTGTAGAAGAAACCGGCAGAGGAACAGACGGACATAAACTGAGCGAATATAGTCAGGATCACAAGCCCATCCTGCAACAAGACGAGATAGTAGGTCATGCCGTCCGTGCCGGATATCTCTACTCCGGAGTGGCAGATGTAGCCGCTTTGACTCATGATACCGCCTATTTCAATGCCTTAACCCGTATTTGGGAAAATATGGCCGGCAAAAAACTCTTTATCACAGGCGGAATCGGTTCCCGCCCACAAGGTGAAGGATTCGGTCCGAACTATGAACTGAATAATCACACAGCCTATTGCGAAACCTGCGCCTCTATAGCCAATGTGTATTGGAATCATCGTATGTTTCTCGCTACGGGAGATGCCAAATATGCGGATGTGCTGGAACGCGCGTTGTATAACGGGGTCATTTCGGGCGTATCACTCAGCGGTGACAAGTTCTTCTATGACAATCCGTTGGAATCCATGGGGCAGCATGAGCGCCAACACTGGTTCGGATGTGCCTGCTGTCCGGGCAACATAACCCGTTTCATGGCTTCAGTACCTTATTATATGTATGCCACTCAAGGCAATGATGTGTATGTCAATCTCTTTATCCAAAGCAAGGCGGATATTGAAACGGAAAGTAATAAAATAAATGTGGAACAAACTACAGGCTATCCGTGGGACGGAAAGATAAGTATTGCCGTCACTCCCGAAAAAGAACAGGAGTTTGCTTTGCGTGTGCGTATCCCCGGATGGGCGCAAGACGCTCCCGTACCCACAGATCTCTACTCATTTACAGACAAGGCTCAGGCTTACAGCATTTCTGTGAACGGTTCCAAAGTCAATGCGAAGCATATGACGGTTATGCCACCCTTGTACGCAACTGGAAAGCGGGTGATGTGGTTGAAATCAATCTTCCTATGGAGGTACGTCGTGTGAAAGCAAATGACCAAGTAGAGGATGACCGTGGCAAACTGGCTATAGAACGGGGTCCTATTATGTTCTGTCTGGAAGGACAAGACCAGGCCGACAGTACTGTATTCAACAAATTCATCCCCGACGGTACTCCGATGGAGGCTTCTTACGATGCCGGTTTGTTGAATGGCGTAATGGTGCTGAGCGGTACAGCTAAAGAAATTGACAGGAATGGTAAGGTAAAAGATGTTCCCTTCAAAGCAATTCCTTATTCTACATGGAACAACCGCGGTGCCGACCAGATGGCTGTATGGATTCCCGAAGCGGCCGAGTATGCCCGCCCCACTCCGGAAGCTACTATTGCCAGCAAAGCACGTACTCTGATGATACAGGCTCCTATACAGAAAGATGCTCCCGAATCGGCTTCGGTGGAAACATGGGCATGGGGGGTAAATGACCAATGGGAACCTAAACGCTCATCGGATATCTCGAAACCTTACCACTATTGGTGGCTGAAGAACGGTACTGTCGAAACACTGGCTTATGAATTCGACCAGCCTTATACCGTATCGAACGTACAAGTGTATTGGTTGGATTTTGACCATTATGACGGGGATTTCCGTGTGCCGGAAAGCTGGAAATTATATTATAAAGAAGGCGAAAGTTGGAAAGAGGTAGAGGCGTTGACT
>OKWC01000043.1_pt1 | contig 20825 bp, 22 predicted proteins | sample 1606971 | NCBI WGS metagenome assembly OKWC01 (sample SAMN04414076, study PRJEB24778) | human gut metagenome | material: faecal | host: Homo sapiens
ACCTCGTATGCTCCCTTCGGCATTTTTCTCTATTTTGGAATAACGTTCTCCATCTTTCATCCAGTTCACGTTACTTCCGCCTTCTGTCTTGATCAGTCCTCCGTATACGGCCTCCTCCAATGTGGGGATACGTTGCGCATGAGTTGTGGTTCCGAAACAGAATAAGCATAAGACTAATGTAAATAAGTTCTTTTTCGTCATAGTTATTATGAATCTTTTACTAAAAAATAGATGTCCATTTGAAAACACAAGTATGTATTGAGATTCCGGATATCTGTTTTCAAAAAACGGGCGTCTATTTTAGAAAAACGGACGCCTGCTCTTTTCTTTTTTATTTAATTCCTAATTTCTGTTTGATTGCAGCCGGAATAGCATCTTTATGCACCATGAGGAAAATAGTCTTGGCACGTACATAGCTTTCGGACATATTCAGATACCCGCCAAATGTATTGCGTTCTGTACCCCAAGAATTTTTGGTGATATAGTATTTGGTCCCGTTCTGGTCTTTGGTAATACCGGTAAGATGCATCAGGTGGTCATCTGTAGTGACAAATGCTTCATAACCTTCCTGACGGACTTCCGGAGTGACATTTACTTCGGGACACGGTTTTTCAAATTTGTAGGCTTCCGCCAGCATCTCTCTTTGTTCTTTAGGGTCCATTTTCTCAAAAACGTGCACGGTCGGAACCCGAAAGGTCTTCCGCTTTTTTCACTACCGGATTGATGGCTACACCATTTTTGAATGAAAAACCTTTTTCACTGACATCACCGTCCCAACATACGGTATATCCGTGGGTCAAAGCATAGTCGGCAACTTCCATCATTTCGTCCAGCGGAAGATTGTACATTTGTTCATTTTCCCAATTGTCGGGTACTTCCGGAGAGAATTTCTGGTAATACGGTTTGTGAGTGAAACTAGTCAGTTCGATATAATCGTCCATGTTCAAACCCAGACTTTCGGCAAAAGATTTCGGAGTGTACTCTTTTCCTTTGTAAGTGAACTTTTCAGGAAGTTCTCCTAGATAAGTATCGAAAAGGTTGTTGATCAGCTTGTAGTATTCCGGGCTGCGACGTTTCATCTTAACGGCTGTGTTTCCTAAAGCGTTGATATATCTCACCATTTCGCCATGGTTATGTTTCTCTGAGTTATAGTTGATTCCGTGATATACTTCCTCGGGTACGATACCCACTTGGTTGAAAGCATTCTTCCATGTGTGTGAAAGGCTTCCTTGTCCTAAATTCCCGTTGCCTCCCCGGTAATAGTTGTCTTCCAATTGGTTCAAGTACTTTTGGCGTACAATGAACATTTCAGAAAGATCATATTCCCCTTTGCCCATACGGAGCAGTTCGGATTCCATGAACGAAGTGGTGGCAAAGCACCAGCAAGTTCCGGTAGAGGCCTGATTTTTGACTGGAGTTGCTTTCTGTGATGCAACAGTCGTGAATTTGTAACCACTTTCTTGTGCATACATGGCTGATGCACAGCATAGCAGTGCGGCTAGTGTGAATACTTTTGTCTTCATAAGTTTGTTTTTAATATGATAAGGTTAACAATTAAAAGCCGAAGCGTGACTCAATCCAATATTGTTTGCCATTTCGTCCCAGCGAAGGATGGTGGCGCCTATAAAGTCTGCCGTGTAGTCTGTGAGATAAGCACGGGCTGCTTCTTCCCCTTTAGATTGAAGGATACTTTGGTATTGTGCTTCCACAAATGGAAGTTCCCGTTGTCCTTTTTCCTCGAAATGACGAATATTTTTTTCCATTACTTTGCGGGCAGTTCCCCATCTTACAGCAGCCAGTTTGTTGGCGCGGCGATAGTGCCATAAGGCGGCGTCGTCGCGATAGCGGTGGTTACCGCAGATTTTATACATAGCAGGGAAATCAGTAATGCCACAGAATACCGGACGCGCGGGCTTTGTCCGGGGTTGTCCATAGAGAACCATACCACACCGCCTACTGCATCGGGCAGCCAGTTGCGCAATTGGATAACTGTAGAATAAGCACATTGCGGAACTGCGATATTGCGTACTGATTTCACAACTCCCTTTTTAATACCGTTCAGCATATTCAGTTCATCGCCACGCATCCACGGATTGGCTTTCGGGCTGATAATGGTGTCTACTTTTCCGGTTTTCTATCTTTTACCGTAACTTTCAGATTCTGTGTCATATCCAGCGGCGTTCCTTCGTATGTTTCCCGGAGCAATGCCATAACATCGGTTACAGATACTTGCTTGTCGGGTTTTACACTGATAGGCAGTTCTTCTGCTTCATAATCAAGCTTTAATGACGGTGCCAGTGCATTCAGGATAAAGTGCTCGCGGGTGCTGAAGGATTTCAGTTGGCCGGAGTAATTCTTTCCGCTATAAGCTTTCCAAAATTTAAAAGGCTCTTTTCCATCCCAATATCCTAATTTTTTAGCCACGTCAAATACATTTTCGGAAGCCATATAGTGGTCGGGATCTTTCAGATTGAGGGTGCTGATTCGCGAGATGTTGGCAGATACGCCTACATGATCATCCGGAATACGGACTGCCGCCCATACTCCGCCAATTTTATCTTTTCCTTCTCCGAAGACTTCGAAGTGCCATACTTCATCAGGATCGGCAATGGTCAGACATTCGCCGCTGTCGCCATAACCGTATTGTTTTATGAGATCTCCCATCAGGCGGATAGCCTCACGGGCTGTTGTACAGCGTTGCAATGCCACACGTTGCAATTCTTCAATCATAAACATACCTTTGGGATTTTCCAGATCCCTGCGTCCGCTTACGGTAGTTTCACCTATCCCCAGCTGCTTTTCGTTGATGCAAGGGTAGGAGGTGTCCATGAAGGCATATGTTTTTCTAGCTTGTGGTATTTGCCCCTTGATTTTTACATTAGTCTGGTCGGCTACAAACTCGGTATGCATACGGCCATCGTAAATATTCATTACAGTATCCCTTTCATAACTTTCTGCCGGAACCATGTTTACCCAGGTTCGGTACCAGCTGTCGCATGTATGACTGGTTATAACTGATCCATCGGTAGTTGCTTTCTTTCCTACCATAATGCTAGTGCAGCTTTCCGGATCCTTTGTGTAATTCGTTTGGGCTGTGACACTTTGTGCCATGACTAAACCCAGGATTGTTAAAGAGGCTAGTAGTTTCATAAAGGTCGTTTTATTACTATTGCGTTTCAAAAGTATATAAAAAAAACTATTATTCAGAACTTTATCGGTTTAATTTTGTAATTTATGTCTAATAATCCAGCCTTTTTTGTATTTTGCAGCAAATACAAAAAATTGGGAGCACATGACAACTAGTATAGACATAGCTAGAAGGATAGCAGAAGTTAACCATCCTCTCAGTAGAGAAAGTGTTCACGCATTAGCCGAAATCTTAGTTTGTAGAAAATATCGTAAAGGGGAGATTGTTTTGCAGGCCGGTGAGGTTTGTAAAGCGATGTTGTTTATAGAAAAAGGAATGCTCAGACAATTTTATTATAAATATGATAAAGATCTGACTGAGCATATCGGTTATGAGAACGGAATGATTATTTGCATAGAGAGTTATTTTAAACAGGAGCCCACCCGCTTGATGGTGGAAACTTTGGAAGCATCCGTGGTATGGGAGTTACCCCGTGTGGAAGTGGAGAAATTGATAGATCAATATCACGATATCGAACGTCTTTATCGCGGTTTTATCGAACATTCTTTGATAGAGTCACAGGTGAAGGCGGACACGCTTCGTTTTGAACCGGCTCATGAACGTTATAACAGATTGTTGCAGCTTCATCCCGAAATATTGAAGCGTGCGCCTCTTGTGTACATCGCTTCCTTATTACAGATGACTCCCGAAACCTTGAGCCGTGTCCGTTCTTCCTTGCTTTAGAATTGATAAATCAATCCTAACCGGGTTTCAAAGGTCTTATATTTTATGTCCTCATGGTAGGAATAATGTGTGTGGCGGTAGTAATAGGACACTTCCATATTGGCTTTGAAGTGGGAGCTTAGATTCAACTCGATAATCGGATTCACTACAGCGAGCATTACATTTCCTTTGTCTCCCTGCGCATTCAGATAGAGCGGATCTATTGTTTCCAAATCCTTGTGTTCGTATCCTTTCCAGGTAAAAATCTGGTAAAGATGCATATTCAGTGCGAACATGCCGTAACGGCCGAAGTCCAGAATGGTATTGTTCTTTATGCTGTATCCGCTTCCCATATTGTAATTGCGGTCTATTACGTTGTAATAGTCGGTAAGGCTTCCACCCAGCAGGATGGCACTCAGGAACACACGCTGTTCCAAATTTACCAGGCTGTTCATTCGGGGGAATTTATAAATCATACCCGGTCCCACACTGGCAGCTTCCGAAATCTTGTAAGGGATACGCCCCGATCCGTCAATCACTTCCTCGGAATCAAAATAGTTGAAGTGCTGGAAGATACCGAACATCATTTCCATGCCGGTAGTGGTTTTCAGGGGAACACCCCATAGTTTGCCCATCAGGTTGATCTGGCTGATAAGAGGCTGGTTCCCGGAAAGACCGAAGGTGGCCCGCGCGGTGAAGTAATCGTATGGGCCGTCATTCACTTTATCGAAGGCATCTCCGTATTGTACCCGGAATTCAAGGTAGGGATTGTGCTCTCCACGGAACAGGTAATTGTCATCGGCCAGATAACGGTCACCGGCACCTATGGAAAAGTGTACCGGAATGCGGTCGTAATCGTGGTATTTGTAATGAGAGCGTTTTACTTTCCACATCTCGCCGGTTATCATTCGGTTCAATCCCCGCATGGGGCAGATCAAGGTTCCCAAAAACTCGCGGGTGAAACGTGAGAAACCACGCTTGGAGTCGTCCAGTACCAAAGAAGACATACGGTGCGTTACTTCTCCCAGGGCGATGCCGCCTAGGGTGGTTGCATCAGGTCATTGATGGCGGGCGGCTCCACTTCTGCGGCTATTTCCCACATCAAACTACCAGCAAAGGCGTATGGAGCCGATTCCCAAAAGGTAAGTCCGTTGCTGCGTGCTGCATTGAAATAAAGATTTCCGTGATAGGGGTGGGCGAACAGGTTGGTGGAGAATTGGTCGTTATCCCATACAAAACCATGCTTGATATTGCGCCGTATGCTGCCGATACTGATTTTGGCAAAGTCTTCGTTCATTACATAACGGTCGAATGCCCATACTCCGACATTCATTCCGAAAGTTTCGGCGGCGGCACGCCAAGGGTGTTTTTTTTGCAGGCGAGGATCGGTGAATGTATACATGGAATCGGGGCGGTGGAGCATCTGGGCTGTGACGTTCCCGGCACTTAATGCCAGCAGGCAGACTAATGCGATATGCTGTAGTTTCATACTGTATGGATTAGTTTATACTAGGGTGACGGGGCTGCTTAAAACAAGATAACACCTGCTTCGAAAATAGGTTTTTTTCGTAGAACTTATTTTTATCATAGTAGCGCGTCATGCCGTAACCACCCGATGCAAAGAAACTGATTCTGGATTTGAATTTATATTCCAGATTGATACGGGCTTGCAATGAATACATGCGTTCCGGTGTTTCCGCATCTTCATTTTCAAAGTTTTCTATATGGAAATAACCTAAGTCGCCACTTAGTTCCAGTTTGGAGGCGATGGGATAGTAAAGACCGGCACGGTAGAACACACAGCCCGAAAAATTTGTCATTCAAATCCAGATAGTGTGTACCGATACCCAGCATGGTATAACTCCGGCGGTTTTTAAAACGCACGGCAGCATTCAGTTTGCTGGTGTTACCTGCAAACAGCATCATCTGGATACGGGTTTTGGGAGTGATATTCACCAAACCTAGTTTATGGGCGGTAGTATCCTTGCTATGGTTGATGATTCCTATTTGTATTCCTTTTACATTCCCGCCACACAGGTTGAGTAAACCGATTTGCGCGCCGCTTACTTCTCCGGCGTAGTTGCCGGGAGCGAACTGCACACCGCGTAACTTGCTTGGCAAACATTGGTCAGTCCTGAGAATTGCAGGGCATTTTCCGTCTTGACGGCGATATTTACCGCACCGCAAAGCTGCAAGCCTCTGATTTCTCCGGCAGCGATATTGCTGATGGCGGAGAATTGCATACCATTCACGTTTACACCTACATTACCAATGGCTGAGACTTGAGCGCCTTTGGCTTCTCCGCCACTGATATTGAGCAGGGTGGAAACTTGTGCTCCGTTCAGTTTCTCGGCAGATACGTTCATCAGTCCGCCGATAGCGACGCCATTTTGTGATTTTCCGGCAATGTTGGCCAAGCCGGCTATCTGAACTCCTTGGGCTTTGTTGCCGGCCAGATTCATCAGACCGCCGATGGTAACTCCTCTTGATATGTTTCCGGCAATGTTGCCTAATCCGGAAATTTGGATACCGTTGGCTTTCCCTCCGGCAACATTCATCAGTCCGCTGAGCATGATGCCATTGGCATTGCCTCCGGCTACATTGGCAATACCTCCCAGTTGGAACCGGAGGCGTGGCGTCCGGTAATGCTGGCAAGGCCGGAGATTTGGAAACCCGTCATATCGTTTTGTACAACACTGGATACAGCGTTGATACCGATTCCTTTCAGTTGATAGATATTTGTAAGCAGACCGATATTCAGATAAGTGGTTTTGACACTGTCTTTCTTCGCGGAAATGTTCAAGGAGATGTTGGGGCCTTTTTTAAGCTTGTCCTTTTTCTGGGCAAAAGCAGGAGTTGACATACCTGCACAATATCCTAAAAGGAGTATTGCTGCTATACGCATATTCATTTTCATACATTTTTAGTTTCTTGGGTGCAAATGTAATAAAAATGTAGATATAAGGGGGAATTATGGGGAGAATTGATCGGGGGGCAAGAGTAAAATTATGTTTTGTTTTGTCTCCTTTCACGCATCATGATCCAGGTGTCCATATATGCGGATGTATAACCTGTAACATCTATAATGTATAGCCTGCAACATCTATAATCTTCAGACTTATACATTATATATGTTGCAGGCAGGTTCTTTTTTCTGCCAGGTGTTATTTTACTTCCTGATATAAGAAACGTTTGATACTCTTTTTAGGAGTTTTCTCGAATTCTTCCGGATAGATTTTTACACGGGCTATTTGTGAATATGCAGGAAGTTCTGTATTCAAGTTGATACGGTTCTCTTCCATAGCCTGTGCTATCGCGTCATATCCAGCCCATGAGCAAAGGCATCGTCGAAATCGGGATAAACCAAAGCCGCCAGTTTGCTGTCTGTCTGCTGTATGATAATGCTTTCTGAAACGAACGGCATGTTATTCAATTTATCTTCAATCTCTTCCGGATAAATATTCTGTCCCGATGGACCCAACAGCATGTTTTTGCTGCGTCCCTTGATGGTAACGTTGCCTTCCGCATCCATAACACCCAGGTCACCGGTATGTAACCAGCCGTCCTTGTCTATCACCTCGGCGGTAGCTTCGGGATTCTTGTAATAGCCTAACATTACATTAGGTCCTTTGCATACTATCTCACCTACTATATTCTCAGGGTCGGGGCTCAATATTTTGACTTCCATACGAGGAGCCGCCTTTCCGCAGGAACCCGGCTTGAAATATTTCCAATCTTCATAACAGATAATCGGAGCACACTCAGTCATGCCATATCCCACGGTATAGGGGAAATCTATACTTTTCAGGAACTGCTCTATTTCTTGATTGAAGGCGGCACCTCCTACAATAATTTCGTAGAAATTACCTCCGAAGGCATTTATCATCTGTTCGCGGACTGTGGCTTTGATTTTATCATTGATGATAGGAACTTTCAGTAAAATCTTCATAGCCGGGGTTTCCAGTTTGGGCAGTACATTCTTCTTGATGATTTTTTCGATAATCAATGGAACGGCTACTACCAGATTGGGTTTCACTTCGGAAAAGGCTTGGAAGATGATTTTCGGACTGGGGGTACGGGTCAGGAAATAAATATGGCATCCCACACAGAATTCATAAAGGAACTCGAAAGCCAGTCCGTACATGTGTGCCATAGGGAGCATGGAAACCAGCTTGTCACCCGGATTCATTTTCAAGACATCAAAAGCGAACTGGGTATTCGACCACAATGCGCGGTAAGGAATCATCACTCCTTTGGAATAACTGGTCGTGCCGGAAGTATAGTTGATCACAGCCAGTTCTTCCGGTGTATCCCGGCGGTAGCTGACATGTTCCCGGCGGAAATTGCGCGGATATTTCTTTCCGAACAGTTCGTTCAGATGATCGCGTGCATAGTCCAATTTGGAACTGCGGGAAACTAGCAGGGTATAGTCATTCATCAGGATAACCCCTTCTAACAACGGCATGGCATTTTCATTCAGATTCTCCCATACCATATCGCCCACCATCAGCAGGCGTGCTTCCGAGTGATTGACTATATTATGAATGTTGTCCGATTTGAATTCGTGAAGAATGGGAACAATCACTGCCCCGTATGTAACGGCAGCCAGGAAAGTAACTCCCCAATGAGAACTGTTGCGGCCACAGACAGCTATCTTGTCTCCTTGCTTGATGCCGCTTAATTCGAAGATGATGTGTAGCTTTTCTATTTTGCGGGCTACATCTTTATATTGTAATGTGGCACCTTTATAATCTGTAAGGGCATCCAAGTCCCAGTTTTTCTTTATACTGTCTTCCAGGAAGGCAATAAAACTCTGCTCCATTGTATATACTCTTTTGTTTATATTTTGCACAAACTTTAATCAAATGTGCAAATATAAGACTTTCTTTGGAGCATACAAATTAAACAGAAGGAAAAATAGTGATTAGTGGTTAGTGGTTAATGAGCTGCGCTGTGATGTCGCATGGATATGAACCACTAATCACTAACCACTGATTTTTATTCTTTGCTGCTGAAATACTTCATGAACTGTGTACGTTCAAACGGATTGCTGGCTCCGGTAGACAGTGCGTTCATCGAGCTCTTGAATTCGCTGATGTCCTTGTAGCCTTGCCGGTTCATCCATTGGGTCATTTCATTTGTCATATCTGCAATGGCCTGATTGCCTCTTTGGTAGATGACACTGCACAGTTCTACAGCCGAAGCGCCTGCCAGAATTGCTTTGACTATCGCTTTTCCATCGTGCACACCGCCCGAGATGGCATAGTCTGTCTGAGGAACTTGTGCCGAAGCGATAGCAGTCCAGCGCAGTCCGTTGGACAAGTCGGCAGGAGTACTGAATACATCGCCTGCAGAATATGTCATGGTGTCGATATTGATATCCGGCTGGTAGAATCGGTTGAACAATACCACAGCATTGGCTCCGTTGGCATAAAGCTGGTTGATCAGTGCGATGGGGTTGGTCAGATTGCTGCCCAGTTTCACAATGACGGGGATGGAAATCTGTTTCTTGATACTGCTTACGATATCGATATGACGCTGTTCGAAAGAACCGTATTGATATTCTTTTTCGGTCTGCAAGGAAAGGATGTTGATTTCCAGTGCGTCGGCTTCTGCTGCTTCCACGGTACGGGCAAAGTCTGTCCATTCTGAGTTGCTGAAGCAGTTGATGCTGGCAATGACAGGAATGGTGCAAAGCTTTTTAGTCTGTTCAATCAATGAAATATATTCGTTCAATGCATGAGAGCGTACATATGTGCTTAAGTAGTCATCTCCTTCGGGAGAGCCATAAGTAGCCATGTGATGTGCTTCCATCATGATCTGCTCTTCGAAAACTGATTTCAAAACAATGGCTCCGGCGCCTGCCAGCTCCAGTTTCTTGTTCTTTTCAGCGCTGTTTGTAAGGCTGGAACTGCTGATGATTATAGGATTGCGCAGTGACAACCCGGCAAAAGTGGTTTTTAATTGAGTCATATAAATAGTAGTTTTAATAGTTTCGTTCTCCAAAGATTTTGCTTCCTACCCTGACTAGTGTACTTCCGGCTTCCACTGCCAGCGGATAATCGTGTGACATACCCATGGAAATTTCTTTAAAGTATTCTGAATCAGAAAAATAGTTCTGCTTTATTTCTTTGAAGAATGTATTTAAGGAACAAAATTCTCTTTTGATTTGTTCGTCGTCATCCACATTGGTCGCCATACCCATCACTCCTGATAAGCGGACATTTTTCAAATCCTTCCATCCGCCTGTATCCAGCATTTCCCTGCATTCGTCAAAAGAGAAACCGAACTTCGTTTCCTCTTGGGCGATATGTATCTGCAATAAACAAGGGATGACGCGATGGACTTTGGAAGCTTGTTTATTGACTTCAACCAACAATTTATACGAGTCTATGGCATGTATCATAGCTACATAAGGGGCCATGTATTTGACTTTGTTTGTTTGCAGGTGGCCGATGAAATGCCATTCAATGTCTTTGGGCAGGGTTTCATATTTCTGAGTCATTTCCTGCACGTGGCTCTCACCGAAAATACGCTGGCCGGCAGCATACGCTTCTTCCAACGCCTCGTTGGGATGGAATTTGGATACGGCTACCAGGCGGACACCCGCAGGCAGTTCGGAAAGAACTTCTTTTAAATTTGCTTGAATGCTCATTATCTGTTATACTTTCTATTTTTTTATCAGGCTTTATTCGGTTTTTCCGGCATCCGGAAATTCAGGTTTCACATCCGGTTCGGCTTCGTATGGGTAAACATCCATGATGGCGGTTTCGGCTACGGACGCAATCACGTAGTCTGCCATTGTACCTTTCATTCCTTCGTCCAGTTTCTTTACAGCGTCGCGAAGGTCGGAAGCTTGTACCAGTACGGTAGTGGAGGTCTTTTTCTCTGCTCCGCTTTTTTCGTCCAGCGTAATGAAGAACAGCTTGCACTTAAACCAGCGGTCGGCTGCATCTTCTTCAGAGGGGAACAGTTCGCTGTAGTTGGCGCGTTTGATGTCCGAAACAGTGAACTCGCCGCTGATATACGGAGTGATTTCTTCAATAATACGGGCTTCTGCTTCAGTAAAGCTCAGCGCGTCAACCAAATAGGGTTCCGTTACTTTCTTGTTCATGCCGTTTTCCATGACTTTTTCGTAACGTATCTTACATTCAAACCAAGTATGCATCATAAAAGTTTATTGTTTTATTGAATATTAAATTGGATACAAAGATACAATTTATTTAATCTTCGTCTCCCATTTTACTTAATTTCTTCATGCTTTCCTTATTCCACTAGTTTGCAGCTGTTCAATTGCATGATTCGTGAATCACTTTTTCATGATCGCCCATTAATATGATGTGATGGTTACCCAAAGGATTACGCATAAAATAGTCTACGGGTTTGTCCAGTTTGATTCTTGCCTGGGTGCGGCAGGCATTGATGTAGTTGGTATTTTCTATCAGTTGGCCTGTGGAAACGAAATACTCGTCCAGACACTCTCCCGCGCATTTTATCATCGTGATGCCTCCCGGATGCAGAATACCCTGTATGGCTATCCCGGTCTCCGTTTCAAAATGATTCCGGATGATAAACTGATCCACCATTTTGGTGGCAATCGTACAGTGAGCCATCACTATTTCGTTCTGGTCATCGTTGATGAATGCCGGATTCGCCATGAATCCTGCCTGGCCGGTCAGTGTCTTGGCGATGAGCAGAGTAAAGATGGATTGCAAGTCTCCTTCACATCCGGCCGGGATGCCTTCATCATTCAGCAGGGCAAGTGCCAGACATCCGGTAGTTCCTAATTTCTCAATCAACGAGAAGCAGGAGAGGGTTACCGCATCCAGCTTTTTCTTTTCGCAGATTATTTTCACGGCCTGATAAAGACGCATGGCTTTCAGCAAATCTTCCGGAGTTCCTTCCCGGCAGGCAATGGCACGGTTGGCAAATACGGACGCCTCATATCCTATATCATCATCCTTTATCTGATAAAACAGACAATACACTTCCTCCATGGGGATATCAATGAACTCTATTCCCCAGCGGCGTTTGGCAAGCAGGTAATCTACATTGCTGGCCACCAGCCACGGAGAAGAATATCCCACAACTCCTATTCGTTTTCCTCTTACCTCGCGCTGGGCGGCGAAAGCCTTGTGATGATCTATCAGTTGTTTCACCATATTGGGGATAGTGCCATGAATAATATGTACTTTCATTCCTTTGCTGCGTATCCATGTAGCTATTTCCAGGGAAGCAGCCAGTGAGTTCTGTTGTCCGTCGGTCAGCAGATGGATAGGATAGGGAAGTAGTTCGAAGTGTTGGGTGACCATTTTTTCTACCCCGCCCGAAGCGATGAAAGCCATCCGGTAGGCATCTGCCGGAATACTTGCAGCCTCTGTATATGGTACCAGATGAAGCGTGAAAAACTTCTCGATTTCCACAAATAAATCTTTATGGCAATCATATACAGATTCAATTCTGTTCAAGGAGGACTGGAAGGTTATCAGGTATAGATTTCATTTGATATTTTGCTTTGTTTTACTGGAACAAACTTACATGTTTTTTTTAATAACCCTAAAAAATGCGCATTAAGATAACAAAGATTTAAATTCTTAATTAATTGTTTGCTCGGTTGGTTGCGAAAGTCTATCTTTGCACTTCGATTAAATAATTTTTATAACATTATGCCAATAATATCCATCAGAGGAAACGAGATGCCCGCATCGCCAATTCGCAAATTGGCACCGCTGGCCGATGCTGCAAAACAGAGAGGAATTCATGTGTATCACCTGAATATCGGTCAGCCCGACCTGCCTACTCCGCGAGCGGCCCTTGATGCGATTCGTAATATTGACCGTACCGTTTTGGAATATAGTCCCAGCCAGGGATACCGCAGCTATCGCGAGAAACTGGTGGGTTATTATAAGAAATATGACATCAACTTGTCTGCCGATGATATCATCATCACTACCGGAGGTTCGGAAGCGGTGCTGTTTGCTTTTCTGAGTTGCTTGAATCCGGGAGATGAGATCATTGTGCCGGAACCTGCCTATGCCAACTATATGGCGTTCGCCATTTCGGCCGGAGCGTGATCCGCACGGTGACGACTACCATCGAGGAAGGGTTCTCCCTGCCGAAAGTGGAGAAGTTCGAGGAGTTGATAAACGAACGCACAAAAGCTATTCTGATCTGTAACCCGAATAATCCGACCGGCTATTTGTATACCCGCCGCGAGATGAACCAGATTCGTGACATGGTGAAGAAGTATGATCTTTACCTGTTCTCGGATGAAGTGTACCGCGAGTTTATCTATACCGGTTCTCCTTATATCTCTGCCTGTCACTTGGAAGGCATTGAAGAAAATGTGGTACTGATAGACTCGGTGTCCAAGCGTTATTCCGAATGCGGTATCCGTATCGGTGCGTTGATTACCAAGAATAAGGAAGTGAGAAATGCTGTCATGAAGTTCTGCCAGGCACGTCTGAGCCCTCCTTTGATCGGTCAGATTGCTGCCGAGGCTTCATTGGATGCCCCCGAAGAGTACACACGCGAGACGTATGACGAATACGTGGAGCGCCGTAAGTGCCTGATTGACGGGCTGAACCGTATTCCGGGTGTTTATTCGCCCATACCGATGGGTGCATTCTATACGGTTGCCAAATTACCGGTGGACGACAGCGAGAAGTTCTGTGCATGGTGTCTGTCGGAATTCAACTATGAAGGCGAGACGGTCATGATGGCTCCGGCTGCCGGATTCTATACCACTCCCGGTGCAGGCCGTAATGAGGTGCGTATTGCCTACGTGTTGAAGAAAGAGGATTTGGTCCGTGCGTTGTTCGTACTGCGTAAGGCATTGGAAGCATATCCCGGAAGGGTAGAAGACTGATATGGACTGGAAGCTCTTTATTGCCAGACGCATCTATCGCAGCAATGAGGGTGGAAAAGAGGTGTCCAAGCCTGCCGTCCGCATTGCTATGCTGGGCATAGCCATCGGGCTGGCCGTCATGATTGTGTCGGTAGCGGTGGTGATCGGTTTCAAACATGAGGTACGCGACAAGGTGGTAGGCTTGGGGTCCGATATCGTAATAACTAACTTCGACTCCCAGCAATCTTATCAGACGGTTCCCATCGTTGCCAACGACAGTTTGCTCCATCTGTTGAAAACACTGGAAGGAGTGAAGCACGTGCAGCGCTATTCCACCAAGCCGGGAATGATTATGACAGACGACAGCTTTCAGGGAATGGTACTGAAAGGTGTTTCTCATGAATACGACTGGAGGTTTTTAAAGAATCATTTGCAGGAAGGGGAAATTCCTGTTTTCTCGGATACTGCCTCTACCAATAAGGTATTGGTGTCCCGCACTATTGCCGACAAGCTTCATCTGAAACTGGGTGATAAAATCTATACCTATTATATAGAGGATAATGTGCGCGCCCGCCCGTCTTACTGTCGCCGGCATCTATCAGACCAATTTTCCGCATACGATGATTTGTTTCTGATAACCGACTTATATACGGTGAACCGTTTGAATGGCTGGCAGAAAGGGCAGGTGAGTGGTATGGAACTGGAAGTGAATGAGTATAGCCGGTTGGAGCCGGTGAAGGAGGAAATCCGTGCACGGGTGGATACGCAGGTGGATGCATACGGAGGTACTTACTATACTCAGACGGTGGAGGAAGTCAATCCTCAGATATTTGCATGGCTGGATTTGCTGGATATGAATGTGTGGGTTATCTTGTTTCTCATGACGGGGGTGGCCGGATTCACCATGATATCCGGTTTGCTGATTATCATTCTGGAGCGTACCAATATGATCGGGGTGCTGAAAGCATTGGGAGCTGATAATTTTGCTATCCGTAAGATATTCCTCAGTTTTTCTGTATTCTTGATAGGCAGGGGGATGCTATGGGGAAATATCATCGGGGTGGCATTATGCTTTATTCAATCTCAATTTCATCTTTTCAAACTGGACCCTGCCACTTATTATGTAGATCGTGTTCCTGTTGAATTCAACATTTGGATTTATTTGTTGCTGAATGTCTGTACTTTGCTGGTGTCGGTGCTGATGCTTGTCGGGCCGTCATTTCTGGTGACGCGTATTCATCCGGCAAAATCTATTCGGTTTGAATGAGAAGATTCTCTTTCTGCGTTTTCCGTATATCCGGTATTAATCCTTTTTTCCTATAATGCTAAGGTCTTTTTCCCTTATGATTAAGTCTTTTTATGCGGTAATGTACTACAGTCTCCTACAGTGAATCGTATAGTCCATTATAGTGGACTGTACGGTCTGATGTAATGGACTGTACAGTCTGTTGTGAAAGTCTGTAGTAGTTGATAGAAAGAAAAGACCTAATTGTTAGGAAGAAATGCTTTAGTCGGGCGGATGTGTTAGAACCAACCCTGCTGCGAATTCGTGACAGGGCCGGTTCTTTATAGAGAGAATGTAAAGTTACGTATAGTATGTCACTTCCTTCAGTTCACAGTTTGCAGAAGAAAGAAACGAAGAAAGGCATGCTTATGTTTATCAGTATGCCGTGGACGATGGCCACGGGTACGGCTTCCGGTCCGGAGCAGCGTGCGATGGCTGCTAGGGAAATGTCGGAAGAACCGATGCCCGCCGCCGAGATAGGCGCCAGATAACCGAAATATTTGCGGAAAAGGGGAGCTCCTATCAAGGCGGTCATTTCCCGGAAAATATTGGATAGTAGTGCGATGGTCCCCAATTCGGTAGCAAGCTGCACACCGATGGAGGGGGATTTGATCTGCGTGATAAGGATGGAGGAAACGGAATAATAGGAGAATCCGCTTCCGACAGCCATGCAGTCGAAAATACTCCAGCGGCTCAAGAGAAAGCCTCCGATGGCGGAAAACAGCAGAGTGCCGCTTACGGTGGCAAGGGGTACAAGCAGTGTTCTGAAATTGAGGGATAAGACAAACTGCCTGAGGTTGCGGTTGCTTCCAAGATTAATGCCGAGTAACAGCATCAGTACATATAGTACATATACAGAGGTTTGGTGTACGTCGAAGTCCACCGCATAGCTGACTCCGGCTACGCAGCCAAACAAGAAAAAGGCTAGAGTTACAAGACTACTTTTCACCGCTTGCCCCCTTTCCTTTCCTTTGAAAAAGATGTGGTATACTGCAAGGGAGGCCATCATGCTGCCCAATATGCTTAATGAGGAGATGACGGCTGCCTGGCCGCAGAAGTAACCAAGATTGTCAATAATCAGTACTGTTAAGACCAATAGAGAAGACCGAGTAAGAAAAGTAGCAGACAGACCACGATATGGATGAGAGGAGTGATCTTGCGTACTTGGGATTTGTGGCGTAAGGGATAGCCTATAAGGACTCCGACAGCCATTATAGAAATGAAAGTAAACATGAGATTCAACTGTTTTTCTGATTTTACAATATTACTTATAACACGCTTTTGGACAAACGCATTTACGGTATGTTGGTAAAGTTGAAAGAACGGATGGACCAGATTATTTTCATACTTATGCTTTCAATTTGAAACTTTTTGTTGTTTTTAAAACGGGTGCAAAAGTAGAATAATTGTCTTTAATATGCAAATAATATACATATTAAATCTTATTGAAGCGAAATATGATATAAAACAAACAATATTTGTGATATTCGTTGTAAAACGAAGGTTTAAATTGTTACATTTATAGTTTTACCGAATAATATTGCATGTGCATGGGTGGGTGAAAACATGAAAAAGGGGCTGTTTGGGGTGTGTTAGAGAATATAAAGCGATAAAAGGTTTCAATTTGTTATGCTGGATAATGTGATACTCTTCTGTTTTTTCAGGCAGTGATTACATTGGTGGAAAAGTGTTTCTTGCATAACCTTTCTTGGCGGATAAAAACAAATCAGGGTTTGTATAAACAAGCCTGATTTGTTTTTGTCGGATCAAGATGGATAACCGGATTTAGAATTCAAATTTTTCTAATTTCATCTTGCCCAATTCTTGCAATTTAGGAACCAAGGTTATAAAATGTGCAGCTTTTTCGTGTGCATCCAGTGACTCAGCATCTTTCCATGTTTCGCAAATCATAAGGACATCTTTCCGTGTCGCGCTCTCAAAGATTATCAATAAGCGATGCAACCCTTTGTCGTTTAAAGATTGCGCTACCAATTCCTTTGCTGTTTCTAAGACAGCATTGCGGTTACTCTCGTTTACTTGGATAAAAACATTTAATCTGATCATAATTCGTATTATTAAATTAAGAAATGTATAGTTGGTTTCATTCTCTTTTTATTTTCTCATAAACTCATTTTTCCGTCTGAATTTACGTTGTAATTTGAATACCCCATTCCATGCAGGTTGCAGAAAATCGAATAAGAGGAGTAGTGCACAGAACTTCCGTTCGCCAAAAACTTTGGCGGTTTTTCTGAAAACAATCAGTTGCATCGTGAAGCGTGCTGACCATAGCAAAACGGCAATGCCTGCAATAGTCCATTGGTGGAGAAGAATACTGATGGTTATAGTGGCGATGATGGCTGTATAGAACAAGAATCTGCTGCAAGTCTCAAATCCCATGAGATAACGGGCGGTTCCATGAAATAACCGGCTGGTAGCCGCATAGCTTATTTTCTCTTCACACCATATTCTTTTATATTTAGGCATGGCGATTCGCATCAGACTTTCAGGGCTGGCTTCAACTCGTGTATTGTGTGCACGGGCTGTTTCATTGATGAACAAATCATCTTCTCCACGTTGCAGATTCAGGTGGGAGGCAAATCCCTTCTGCTTGTAGTACAGTGTTTTCCGATAAGCCATATTCCGTCCTGTGCCCATGTAGGGATGTCCGGAAACAGCCATACCCAGATAACGCATAGAATTCAGCAACGTGTCGAAAGTGATTTTCTTATTAAACCATCCCGGTACTTTTTCGTAGTTGCTGTAGCCTAAAACGATTTCGGTGGCAGGTGTGAAATTACGTGCCATCTGTTTCAGCCATTGATTGCTTTGCGGACGGCAATCGGGTTCGGTAAATACCAGCCATTCATGGCGGCTGGCTTTAATTCCCATTGTTATTCCCAGTTTCTTGTGGCTGATGTAGCGTGCACTGTCGGGGATAAAGGTATGATAGAGATTGGGATATTTGTCTTCCAGTAATTTCAACGTATTGTCACAATCATCCGCCGGGCGGTCGTAAATCACAATCACTTCGAATTCCGGATAGTCCTGCTCTAAAATAAATGGGAGGTTTTCTTGTAATTCGTGGGCTGCGTCTTTTGCCACAATGATGACAGACAGTGGAGGATTTTGGGTATTTATATCAGTGGCATATGCTGTTTCTCTGCTGTGAGTGTATAGTTTGTTATATAGCCCCAGATAGTAAACGGCCTGCGTGGTGAATAAGGCTCCCGAAGCTATTGGTAAGATTATATCTATGGTGAATGGTTCCATGTGTGATCTGTTTTAAAAACGTGCAAAATACAGCAATAATTGAATTGTAGCAGGATGAATATTCTTTATTTATTCAAAAGTTCAGATTTAATTATAATTTAATGTTAAAAGTGTGTTTTCGTGAATATTTTTCAAGTATAATTGCTATATTTAAAGAAGTTAACTGAAACCTGTAACAAGTCCTGACCAACGGGCAATTATTATGAGAATACAATTTGAGATTAAAGAAAGTTTGATCAATATACTTGATCAGCTTATGCATTCCGACTTTTGGGCTACGGAAATCAAGGAAGATGAGTCAGGAAAGAAGATTATCAAGATTAAAGACTTGGCTTATAACTTAGAAGCCGTGGCCGAGGTGATGGGGAATGAAATTTTTATTAGAACTGCTTTGTCTAAGTACACGTATCGTATTTATGAGGTGAAGGGGGAGTGCTGGTGCGAGTATGTGGGGGCCTATCGCGGTTTTTTGGAACAGAAGCTCCTTCCAATAATTACTCCGAAGGAAAATCTGTTGGAATGTGAGGTGCTGGATAGTTCCATATTAGGAGGCAAACAGAAAACTTTGCGTGAGTATGCGGAAGATAATTTAAAGCTAAAGAAGTTCCGTGAACAGAATTTTGGTAATAATGGATTTTCAAAAGCGGATCATCCACGGCGTGTGTATGATGAATTTATAAAAGAAGATTTCATTCCGGAAGATAAATAAGAAACAGCGCCGCTTTGCATCAAAGCGGCGCTGTTTCTTATTTATTCAGGCAGTTGGAGTTGGTTTATACTAACTCTTCTGAGGTATATCCTTTGGGCAATGCACGACAATTGTAAGCCGATGCCATAATTTCACCATATGCTCCTGCTGAACGGAGAGCGAAAAGGTCGCCACGGTGTGCTTTGTTCAAATCAATAGCCTTGCCGAATACATCGGATGATTCGCAGATGGGGCCTACCACATCGTAAGTTTCCATAGGTTCTTCCGAAGTGATATTTTCTATTTTGTGGTATGCCTGATAGAGGGCAGGACGAATCAAGTCGGTCATGCCGGCATCTAATATGGCAAACTGTTTGTTGGTTCCTTGCTTTACATAAATCACTTTGCTGATAAGGCTGCCGCACTGTCCTACTACGGCACGTCCCAGTTCGAAATGTAAAGTCTGCTGGGGGCGCAGTTTCAGATGCTTGTGATAAGTGGCAAAGTATTCCGTGAAGTTGGGGATGGCTTGACGGTTGGGGTGTGCATAATCAATTCCTAAGCCGCCGCCTACATTGATATGTTCTACTATGATTTGGCGGGCATAGAGTTTTTCCTGTAGTTCGTTTACACGGTTGCACAAGGCTACAAAATCACCCATATCCAGAATCTGAGAACCGATGTGGAAATGTAAGCCTACAAATTTTACATGAGGCAATGTTCCGGCCATATCAATCACTTTGTCCATATCTTCCATGCTGATACCGAATTTGTTCTCTGCTAGTCCGGTGGTGATATTTGCATGGGTATGCGCACCTACATTCGGATTGATACGGAAAGCTACACGGGCTGTTTTGCCTTTGGCGGCAGCCAGTTCGTTAATGATTTCCAGTTCGGGTACGGACTCTACGTTGAAGCAGAAAATATCATAATCCAGACCCAGATTAATTTCCCAGTCTGTCTTGCCTACGCCAGCATAGACTATTTTGTTTGTCGGGAATCCGGCCTTAATGGCTGCGCGGATTTCTCCGCCACTTACACAGTCGGCTCCCAGACCGCTTTCGCGGATAATTGTCAGGACTTTGTGGTTAGCATTGGCCTTCACGGCGTAATGCACGCAGAAATTATTGTATTTGCCTGCTTCTTTGTTGATGCATGACAAGGTTTCTCGCAGCACATTGACATCGTAATAGTAGAAGGGAGTTTCCAACTCTCTGAACTTGTTTACGGGGAATGTTCCTTTCATATTGTATTTTGTTTTTATGAGCAAGGGCGAATTAAATTCGCCCGAAAACACCAACTTTGTAGAGTGGGATGTATTCGGGCGGATTCAATCCGCCCCTACCAGTAGAAATTATTTATTGTTGAATAAATGATCGCTTAATGACTGCAATGCTTTCTTCTTGTCTTCTTCACGAATCAGGAAAGAAATATTGTAGTTGCTACCGCCGAATGAAATCATACGTACCGGTATGTCGCGCATGGCGTCCAACGCTTTGGCTTCAAAGCCTACGTTTTCCCATTCCAGGTCACCGACTACACAGATGATACACATATCCTGATCTACGGTTACTGTACCATATTTCTTCAAGTCGTCCAGAATTTCATTCAGATGTTTGGTGTTATCAATGGATACGGAAACACCGACCTCTGAAGTACAGATCATGTCGATAGAGGTCTGATAGCTTTCGAAGATTTCGAATACTTTGCGCAAGAAGCCGTGGGCCAGTAACATACGGCTTGATTTGATCTTGATGGCAGTGATGTTGTCTTTGGCTGCAACTGCCTTGATTTTGCCTTTTCCGTATCATTGGAAATCAAGTCCCCGGGGCTGTAGGTTCCATTGTATTAAGCAGACGGACGGGAATATTGGCATATTTGGCAG
>OKWC01000044.1_pt1 | contig 20798 bp, 23 predicted proteins | sample 1606971 | NCBI WGS metagenome assembly OKWC01 (sample SAMN04414076, study PRJEB24778) | human gut metagenome | material: faecal | host: Homo sapiens
GGGGCGCCATACTCTACACGATAGCACTTACTTGTAGGATGAATAAAGTGAATCTGTTTGAGTATCTCACGGATGTCATAAACAGAACTGCCGAATGGCAACCGAATACACCACTGGAAAAATACAGGCAACTGCTTCCCGACAGATGGGAAAAGGCTAATGACTAAAAAGGGATCATTAGACTTTTTGTTTTAATATACTATATAGAATCGCGGAGACGCTTACGAAGGATTTATATCCGGATGAAGGAAATAAAGTGAAAATGGTTCATTATAACCAACTGATTAACAATAAATTAGCTTAAAATGAAGGATTTGAAGGAAAAAAACAGGTTATAGAGCCAAATCTTCTCTATAACCTGCATATACTCAAATCACCTTGAAACATTCAGAGAGTGATATCTTTCATTATCTTTTCTAATGCTCCGGCATTATGGTTCACATAATTTCCGGCAGCTTTCCCTGCTTGTTGCAAATAAGCCTCATCCGACAGGAATTTGTCCATCAACCGTTTAAAATCATCATAACCGGTTACTTCAAAACCGCCTTTCTGCTCCAACAAATGTTGCGCCTCGCGGAATTTCTTGTTGTTAGGTCCGAATATCACAGGAATACCATATACAGCCGCTTCCAGCACATTATGAATTCCAACTCCAAAGCCACCTCCAATATACGAAATCTCACCATATCGGTAAATGGAGGACAGCAGTCCGTAACAGTCGATAATCAAACAATCGGCCTGTGTCACATTTTCTTCCGTAGCCTCGGTATAGCGGATGCACGGACGTTTCACCTTATCTAAAATCTCCCTCAAATGACTGTCGCTCACCACATGAGGAGCAATAACCAGCTTCATCTCAGGATGCTCATTGAAATACTTGATAAAAATATCCTCATCCGGTCCCCATGAGCTGCCTGCAACAAAAGTCAACGAATCACCTTTGAACTTCTCCACCAGCGGAAGCTGCTTGGCTTGATGGCAGATATCCAGCACGCGGTCAAAACGAGTATCGCCCACAACTGTCACATCGGTCACGCCAATTGTCGCCAGCAATTCTTTGGAAACTTCGTTCTGTACAAACAAATGAGCAAAAGTCCTCAGCACCTCACTATATCTCTTCCCATACCAACGGAAAAAAATCTGATTGGGACGGAAAATGGAAGATACGCTATAGGTGGGAATAGCTCTCCGATGCAACTCATTCAAGTAATTCTGCCAAAATTCGTACTTGATAAAAAACACCATACAGGGATTAGCCAATTCTACAAACCGACGGACATTACGCGGAGTGTCGAAAGGCAGATAGCAGACAAGGTCTGCCCCCTGGTAGTTCTTTCTCACTTCATACCCTGAGGGAGAAAAGAAAGTCTGCAATATTTTATATTCGGGATGCTCCTTACGGATACGTTCTATCAAAGGGCGTCCCTGTTCGAACTCACCCAATGAAGCTGCATGAAACCAAATATAACGGGCATTTTTGTCTATCTTGTTACGCAAGATATCAAATACTTCCCGGTGTCCTTTCACCATTTTGGCGGGCTTGGCGCTGAACAGGCCGGCAACCTTCACCCCGAATAGATAAATATAGATGACTAGGTTATAAATCATAACTACCGGCTATTACTTGAGCACTTCCACAGCCCGACGAATGCGTCGCAATGTTTCTTCTTTCCCTAAAACGGCTGAAATATCAAACATATGCGGGCCTTTACCTTCGCCTACCAAGGTTAAACGGAAAGCATTCATTATATTACCCAAGTGATAACCTTTATCTTCTATCCATTTCATGACCACAGCCTCCTGATTCTCCAGCGAGAAGTCGTCCAAGGCCTCCAATACGTCCGCCAACTCCAGCATACGTTCGGGAGAGTCCTCTTTCCAACGTTTTTTACGGGTCTTCTCATCATATTCCGTAGGAGCGACGAAGAAGAATTTGCAAGTTTCCCACAAATCCTTGATAAAACTTACACGATCTTTCATCAAGCCTACCACGGTCACCACTTTATCCATAGGAGCTTCAATGCCATGCTCTTTCAAGATCGGCATGAAAAGCCCGGCTACTTCCTCATTGCTTTTCTTCAATATATATTCATGGTTAAACCATTTTCCTTTTTCAAAGTCGAATTTTGCCCCGGCTTTGCTGCAACGGTGCAGGTCAAAAAGCTTCACCAGTTCATCCAAGGACATCAGTTCCTGGTCATTTCCCGGATTCCATCCCAACAGGGCAAGGAAATTGATAACAGCTTCGGGCAGGTAACCCGACTCACGATAACCGGAAGACACCTCACCGGTCTTGGGGTCGTGCCATTCCAACGGAAAAACAGGGAAGCCAAGACGGTCACCATCACGCTTGCTCAGTTTACCGTTACCATCCGGTTTCAACAACAAGGGAAGATGTGCGAACTCGGGCATGGTATCCACCCAGCCGAAAGCCCGGTACAGCAGGACATGCAACGGAGCGGAAGGCAACCATTCCTCACCACGGATTACATGGGAAACTTCCATCAAATGGTCGTCCACAATGTTTGCCAAATGATAAGTAGGCAGTTCATCCGCCGATTTATATAAAACTTTATCATCCAAAATGGAAGAATTGATCACTACCTCGCCACGGATAATATCATGTACGTGTACATCTTCATTCGGTTCAATCTTGAAACGTACCACATATTGCTTCCCATCGGCAATCAGTGCATCCACTTCTTCTTTCGGCAGAGTCAAAGAGTTACGCATAGACATACGGGTAGAAGCATCGTACTGGAAATTAGAGATTTCCTGACGTTTGGCGTCCAACTCCGCCGGAGTATCGAAAGCAATATATGCCTTACCGCTGTCAAGCAACACCTGTACATATTTCTTATAAATATCACGACGTTCAGACTGACGGTAGGGGCCGTAGTTACCACCAAAGCTGACTCCTTCGTCGAAGTTTATCCCCAACCACTTAAACGACTCAATGATATATTCTTCCGCACCCGGAACAAAGCGATTTGAGTCGGTATCTTCTATACGGAAAATTAAATCTCCACCATGCTGGCGAGCAAACAGATAGTTATACAAGGCTGTGCGCACACCGCCGATATGCAACGCTCCCGTCGGGCTCGGAGCAAAACGAACTCTTACTTTTCTTTCTGACATTGTTGTTTTATATAAAATACGCTGCAAAATTAATCTAAATTTCCCGATTTTTTCGTATTTTGCGCGCAAAAATATACGATTATGAGAAGTTTCAAGACCAACCAACGGTTTTCATATAAAAATTTGATTTATAAAAGCCTTATTTTCATTGCCACAGTATCAGTGATAGTCTACTTTTTACCCAATGAAGGAAAGTTCAACTATCAATTTGATATAAACAAGCCTTGGAAATACGGACTGTTACAGGCATCATTTGATTTTCCGATTTACAAAAACGACATACAAGTACAAAAGGAACAGGACAGCATCCTGGCAGACTATCAACCTTATTTCCAGATAGACAAGGAAGCCGAAAAAAATGTCCTTTCCAAATTAAGGGAGGATTACAACAAGACCTTACGCCATTCACTGCCGGGCACGGACTATGTACGTTATATTGAACGCACATTAAAGGCACTGTATGAGGACGGAATCATTGCCGGAAATGACTTGAAGCGTATGGAGGAAGACAGTATCATTGCCATACGGCTGGTAGACAAGAATGTAGCTACGAGCCGTTTTATCGACCAATTGTACACCGTGAAGGAAGCCTATGAATATTTGCTGAATGCGGATACCACCCACTACAAAAAGAAGATATTACAACAATGTAATCTGAATGATTACATTACACCTAATCTGGTTTATGATGAAGAAAAAGTCCGAGGCGGCGCAAAAAAGACCTGCTCTCTAATATTTCATGGGCAAACGGCTTTGTGCTGAACGGACAAAAGATTATTGACCGTGGAGAAATTGTTGATGAGCAAACTTACAACATATTGGAATCCTTACGCAAGGAATGGGAAAAACGTAGCGACTCGGTACAAGAGAAAAGACTGACATTGGCCGGACAAATATTATATGTAGGAATCTTCCTGTTCTGCTTCATGGCCTATCTGGAGTTGTTCCGGGCAGATTATTATGAACGGAAAGGAACACTCACCCTGCTATTTGCGCTGATTGTGTTCTTCCCCGTCCTGTCTTCCATTATGGTGGAACAGAACTTGTCAAGTATTTACGTGGTTCCATTTGCCATGATTCCGATTATAGTCCGTGTTTTCCTTGACTCAAGAACGGCATTCATGGCACATGTCACTATCATTTTGCTTTGCTCCATCACTTTACGTTTTCCACATGAGTTTATCTTGTTACAGGTAGTGGCAGGAATGGTGGCGATCTATAGTTTGAGAGAATTGTCCCAACGGTCGCAATTGTTACGGACGGCTTTGGTTGTATTTATCAGTTATGCTTTATTATATTTTGCTTTCGAGCTGATTCATGAAGATGATTTGACCAAGCTGAATACGCGCATGTACATCTATTTTATGATCAACGGTATCTTACTGCTGTTCGCTTATCCGTTACTGTTCCTTTTGGAGAAAATATTCGGTTTTACTTCAGATGTGACTTTGGTGGAACTGTCAAATATCAACAATAGCTTGCTTCGGGAAATGTCCGAAGTAGCTCCGGGCACTTTCCAACACTCATTGCAGATGGCAAACCTGGCTGCTGCGGCGGCAAACAAGATTGGAGGTAAAAGCCAGCTGGTGCGTACGGGAGCATTATATCATGACATCGGTAAAATGGTGAATCCGGCTTTTTTTACAGAAAACCAGTCGGGAGTCAACCCGCACAAGAGTTTAAGTTATGAACAAAGCGCCCAGGTTATCATCAGTCATATCACCGACGGACTGAAACTGGCGGAAAAGCATAATCTGCCCAAAGTGATCAAAGACTTTATCAGTACCCATCATGGACGGGGACTGACGAAGTATTTCTACATTTCATATAAAAACGAACATCCTGACGAAGAAGTGGATCAGGAAAAGTTCCGCTACCCCGGTCCGAACCCGTTCACCAAGGAACAGGCCGTCCTGATGATGGCCGACTCTGTAGAAGCGGCTTCACGCAGCCTGCCGGAGTACACGGAAGAAAGCATCAGCACACTGGTAGATAAGATTATTGACACACAGGTATCTGAGGGGTATTTCAAAGAATGCCCTATTACGTTCAAGGATATAGCAACAGTCAAAGCACTGTTTAAAGAAAAGCTGAAAACGATGTATCACACCCGAATCAGTTACCCGGAACTAAGGAAGTAAGCAATCCTGCACAAGCATCTTCCAGTATATCAAGCACGTTCTCGAACCCTTGCGCACCGCCATAGTAAGGGTCGGGAACATAGTCTGCCACTTTGGTGCGGCAATAATCCGTCATACGATGGATTTTCTTTTCCGTTTCCAGATCGGGAGCACGCTCCATCAGGTCCTCTATATTACGGTCGTCCATGCCGATGATCATATCAAAATGATAGAAATCCTCCGTACAGACAGGACGGGAACGATGGGTCAGATTGTAACCGCGGCGGGAAGCATGCATCCGCATACGGCTGTCGGGCAATTCCCCTCTATGATAACTCAGGATTCCGGCAGAATCCACCTCTATCTCGTGTTCCAGTCCTTTTTTCTTTATGAGAGTACGCATCACTTCTTCTGCCGAAGAAGACCTGCAAATGTTACCGAGGCAGACAAAAAGTATTCTTTTCATATATAATCTACAAATGAAGGTATTCTTTAAATGATTTCACATCACGGTTCATGATCAGCTCTTCAGGAAACCCGGTAAGCTGCAACAATTCATACAAATTATCGTAACGGGCTATATCAAACGAAATATGCGCGTCACTTCCCAAAATGACCGGAACTTCATATTTCTTGCATAAACGGAGAATGGTGAGGTTGTTCTCACGGGCATTGGGTTTGTTACGGGTGGGTTTTAAAGAACTGTTATTTATTTCCAATAAAGTATGGTGTTCTTTGGCTGCCAATACCATCGGTTCAAAATGTAACGCCGCCGTACCGTCTCCGGGGTGACTGATAATATGAATAAAAGGATTGCTGATAACCTGTACCATTCCATGGGTGTTTTCTTCTATCGTTCCATATTCATAACATAAAGAGTGGATACCCGCAATACGGATATCAAGCATCTTCATATAATCCTCGTCCAAATCGAGGTTTCCTTTACCATCCAGAATATTAATCTCAGCCCCAACAACAGCTCCACCCCATACATCCGGCGGGGAACCACATGCAAGTTTCTAAAATAAATAGGATGGCAAGTACCGGGAACACCGGGCGAATGTTCCGTTATCCCTAAAACCTTCAATCCCTTATCGGCGGCAGCTTGCGCCATTTCTTGTAAAGTACTGAATGCATGCCCGCTGGCAATGGTATGGGTATGTACGTCTAATTCTATCTTCATCTTTATTTTCGTTTATCTTTTCTATTATCGTCCAGTGCATGGACCGGTTACTGTGGATCTACATCATAATATACTAACAACGAACGGAAACGTTCATCTTCCAATATGGCACGTTGTACGGCAAGCAGATAATCACGCACTTTCTTTATAGAAGCATTCTGCTCCACTTTCACAATCATTTTTTTTTATAAATAAGGTCTGGATACGGGCCACCGGCGGTTTGTCCGGACCCAATACCCTGTCGCCCAATCCGGAACGGAGTTGTGCCGCCATGGTATCCGCCGCCAAATCCAGAATATCCTCTTTGCGGTGTTTCAGATATACATAAATCAAACGATAATAAGGAGGATATTTGAACATCTGCCGTTCTGCCAATTGGTCATAATATAACTGCTCATAGTCATTATGCATCACTTGATGAATAACGGGTAAATCGGGCGATTTGGTCTGAAGGATAACCAGTCCTTGCTTATTTTACGCCGGCACGTCCTGCTACTTGGGCCATCAGTTGGAAGCACGCTCATAGCTCCGGAAATCCGGGAAGTTCAACATCGTATCCGCATTCAGAATCCCCACCACACTGACATGATCAAAGTCCAATCCTTTGGACACCATCTGCGTACCAATCAGGATATCGGTCTTGCCCTGTTCAAAATCCGCGATAATTTTCTCGTATGCGGTACGGGTACGAGTGGTATCCAAATCCATCCGGGCGACTTTCGCCTCGGGAAATATCAGTTTTATATCATCTTCTATACGCTCTGTACCGAAACCGCGATGCATCAATTCCACTCCGCCGCACGCCGGGCAGGAACGGGGAACTTGATAGGTATATCCGCAGTAATGGCAAGTCAGCTGGTTCAGCCCCTTATGATACGTCAGACTCACATCACAGTTCTTGCATTTAGGAACCCAGCCGCAGGTATGACATTCTATCATCGGAGCGAAACCGCGACGGTTCTGAAACAGGATAACCTGCTCCTTACACTCCAATGCCTCTTTTATCTGCTTGACCAGCGCCGGTGAGAAAGGGCCCTGCATCCGCTTCTGATGCGCCAGTTCCTTGATGTCAACCAGTTCTATATGAGGAAGCCGGATATCTTTATATCTTTCTTTCAATTCTACCAAGCCATACTTTCCCGAGGTAGCATTAAAGTAAGTTTCCACACCAGGAGTAGCCGTTCCCAACAGCACTTTCGCCTTGAACATAGAAGCCAGCATGATGGCTGAACTACGGGCATGGTAACGTGGGGCGGGGTCTTGCTGTTTATACGTATTCTCGTGTTCCTCATCTATGATGACCAGCCCCAAGTTACGAAAAGGCAGAAAAATAGAGGAACGAACTCCGAGAATCACATCATAGCTCTTCTCTCCCAACTGTTTCTGCCATATCTCCACCCGCTCAGCGTCCGGAAACTTGGAATGATAAATACCCAGCCGATGTCCGAACACCCTTTTCAAACGCTCAGTTATCTGAGTGGTCAGTGCAATTTCCGGAAGCAAATATAAGACCTGCTTTCCTGTTTTCAGCACCTCCTGAATGAGGTGGATATAAATTTCCGTCTTGCCACTGGATGTAACGCCATGCAGAAGACACACATTTTTCTCTCTGAAGCATTGAAGAATGTTGCCATAAGCCTGTTGCTGCGCAATATTCAGCGGATTAATATCACCGGTATCCGAAATTCCTTTATCCAAACGTCCTATCTCCTGATGATAGACCTCAAAGACTTTCTTTTCGACCAATCCGTTAAAAACGGCCGCAGACCCTCCAGACTTTTCAAGCAGCTCTTTCTTTGTTACTTCCTTTAAAGCATACCCTCTGGCTACCCAACCGGACAATTCCACATACTTCATTAATATCATCAATTGTTTAGGAGCACGTGACAATTCATTGAACAGCCGTTGTAAGTAAGCCTCATCCGCTTCTCCGTTCACCAACCTCACCCTTGCCTCTGTACGCGGTTTGTAATTACGTTTCAGTTCCTCCTTGACAAAGATGGCCTCTTTGTCCAACAAAGACTTGATGACAGTCAACACATTTTTCAGTCCGCTGTTTTTTTCCAACTGGGTTACACACTGTTCTGTATCCCGGCTCAACAAATCCAAAATTTTCTGCTCTTTCTCCGGTAAGGGTGCAGTGGCTTCAAAATCGGGATTATATTCCACCAACGTTTCGCTTTCCAGTTTCATACCCGAAGGGATAGCCGCCTTGTACACATCTCCTAATGTACAAAGATAATATTCCGCCAGCCATTGCCAGAACTCATATTGTTTCGGTAACAGTACCGGAGATGAATCCAGCACTTCAGCTATATCCTTCGTTTCATACCCCTCCGGGGCCGCATAATGTACATTTGTCACTATTGCCGTATAGAACTTTTTCTTTCCAAACGGAACAACCACCCGACAACCAATCTGTACCATCTCTTCCATCTCCTGAGGAAGGGAATAAGTGTATTGGTTGGCAATAGGTAATGGAACTATGACATCTACGAATTTTTTCATGGTGCAAAATTACAAAAAAGGAGGCATTCTTCACTGAATGCCTCCTTTTTATCTTTTATTAAATAAGGTTGTCTAGAACAAGTATGCCAAAGAAACTTGCCAAGTGTTGTTCTTTATATTAACAGAATGGTGTCCATCACCCGATTCACCCTCTGTATAATATTCATAAGTACCAGTCTTGCTCAGAGCAAAATTATAATTAACCCCTAACTGTAAATGACGTATCAATTTAAGACCTGCTCCTACATTGAAACTGGTTGTAGATTTTTTCAATGACAATTCACGCGTCCATGTTTTATTGCCAATATTAAAATCAAACTGGGGACCTGCAGCAATATAAGCACCCAACATGCTACCGAGACCAAAAGACCATTTCAAATTCACAGGAACTGCAAATGTCTTTAACTTCATTGTTTTCTCTCCATCAGCCCCTAAGTCTGTCTGAGAATATAAAGCCGCAACATCTGCCCCTATCCCGATAATAGGCAGGGTGAATTCAGCCATCGGACCCACAAAAAAACCAGTCTTATTATCCCCCTTAAAAGCATCCTTTGAAAAACTCAATTTTGAAATATTCAAACCACCTTTTACTCCAAAGTGCAACTGAGCCTGAGCAGGAGCAGCCATCATCAAACATACAGCTACCATTAATACACTAATAATCTTTTTCATGTTTGTCTATTTTTAGTTTACGCCACAAAGATAAACACTTTTTCCATGTATAATGTTCAATCTCCCAGGAAAGTTACATTACGCTTTCCAATCCCCCCTTCCAAGAAGAAATATCAAACAAAAAACGGACAGAATTTTTTATTCTGTCCGCCATGTTCTCTTTCTAATATTCTTCCTCGTTGAAAAAGAAATCCTCTTTGCTCGGATAATCCGGCCAAATATCTTCTATACTTTCATAGATTTCGCCTTCATCTTCCATCTCTTGCAAGTTTTCGATTACTTCCAACGGAGCGCCCGAACGCATTGCATAGTCAATCAACTCATCCTTTGTAGCAGGCCAGGGAGCATCCTCTAACTTCGAGGCCAATTCTAATGTCCAGTACATAGTTTTCTTATTTTTTAAGTAAATACTTTTCTTTCGTTCTCTAATTAGCCGCAAAAGTATAATAAATTATTTCATTTGCAACTTTTATCCCAAAAAATTTCATCCGTTTTAGTTAAATGATTTAACTTTCGGGTCAAAATGAATAAATAATCAGATAAACGGTTGACAAATGCTGTTACACGGGCATCTATGTCACATTCTTCAGCCAATGCAAGAATACGTCGCTCGGCACGGCGACACACCGTCCGGCAAATGTGCCCAACGGCTGCTCCACGGTCACCCCCCGGCAGAATAAAAGCATTCAAAGGAGGAAGTTCATTGTCAATTACGTCAATTGCCTGCTCCAACATCCGGATGTCTTCATCCTCTATACGACTTTCCATACGCAACTTGGTCTGTGTCTGATCCGTTGCCAGATACGAACCGACAGAGAATAATTTATTTTGTATACGAAAAATGATTTGTTTATCCTCCTCATCCGTCAAATACGTTTGCAACAATCCCAAATAGGAGTTCAATTCATCCACTGTGCCATAGGCTTCAAGCCGTATATGCGTTTTCGGCACCCGGGTACCACCTACCAATGATGTGGTTCCCTTATCACCTGTTTTGGTTGTATATCATGCTTTTCTTTCATGGTTCCGGTTATAAAAAATTTACAATATAATGCTGTTTATATCCTCGCTTTATCAAAAAAGACCAACCCTATGTCATACAAATCAAAAGTGATACCCGTCGACTCACTGGCTACAATTTGCTCCCACCATTTCCGTTTTTCCCTCGATTCATGAATTCCTCCGACAATAAAGCAACTACGAGGTCCGGCATAAGGAAGTACCAGTCAAAAACTTCTTTATAAAAAGGAGTATGCCCTATATGCAGACAATCTAATGTATGCACCTCCGCCAGTTTCTCCTCCAGTTGTCGGGAAGTCTTTGCCCAATCCCTGCCTTTCAAGGTGACGGAGTCCATAGTATGACACGCAGCCCGCATATATCCTATGGATGCCCCATTACCAATCCCCACTTCAATCAACGACTTTGGTCTGAAATAATTAACCAACCGGAATAGCAAACGGTTCACTTTCCTTCGATAATGTGGCAAATAAGCAGGAAATCCCCTTTCCTTCAATACCCGATAAGCATAGTAGTGATATTTTTCATAAACAACAGAAGTAATCAGAAAAAAATCAGACGGAGAGTGTACTCCGTAACCACAACGGTGACGGAAGCGACTGCACCAATTCCATATACGATGAAGAAAAAACATATTTCTCAGCTTTATTAAGTAACACAAAGATAAAAGATTACCCGACAATATCGAAATAAAATACTATTTTTGTTGCCCATTAGTTATTAAACCATTTATAAACGATGAAACACACACTCTCTTTTATGGTATGGGCAATACTGGCTGTCTTATTGCCTTTACAAATGGCCCAGGCCGCAGCTCCTCCCACTGAATTACAGAAAAGACTTCAAAATCTTCCGGACATCAGTGACATTAAACCAATGCAAAGTGATGCCTATCCGGAGAAATATGTATTCTTCATTAATCAACTATTGGATCCGCATCACCCCGAAGCAGGGAATTTCAAGCAAAGGGTTATTCTCTCGCATGTAGGTTTTGACCGCCCTACCGTACTGGTTACCGAAGGCTATACCGCCCATTATGCCACCCATCCGCGTTATCAAGAAGAGTTATCCAAATTATTCAACGCCAATCTGGTATTCGTGGAATACCGTTATTTTGGTGAGTCCATGCCGAAGCCCTGCAACTGGGATTATCTCACGGTTGAAAATTCACTGTATGATTTGCATCATGTAACCACGACCTTGAAACAACTATACGATGAGAAATGGATAGCTACCGGAATCAGCAAAGGCGGACAGACTACGATGTTCTACCGCACTTACTTTCCCGATGATGTGGATATCTCCGTACCTTACGTAGCCCCCCTCAACCAATCATTGGAGGACGGCCGTCACGAACCGTTCATTGCCAATAAAGTTTCGACTCCCGAAAACCGTAAACGAGTTGAAAACTTTCAACTGGAAGTACTTAAACGCAAGAGCCGGCTGCTGCCGATATTCGAAAAATATTGCTCGGATAAAGGATATACCTTCCGCATTCCTATAGCCGAAGTATACGACTTCAATGTATTGGAATACTCATTTGCCCTATGGCAATGGGGAACTCCTGTAAATAAGATTCCGGAAACAAATGCCGATGACCACACGCTATTCAAGCATTTCATGGCTATTTGTGAACCGGATTATTTCTCCGAACAATCTCCCTACCCTTCCTTTAATGTGCAAGCGGCCAAAGAACTGGGGTATTACGGATATGACATCAAACCCTTCAAAAAGTATCTGACGATAAAGAGCAGCCGTGACTATCTTCATAAGGTAATGTTACCGCCCGAACTGTCAAATCTCAAATTTGACAAGACACTATATAATAAGGTGGTAAAATTCCTGAAAGAGAATGATCCCGAAATGATCTATATTTATGGCGGCGATGATCCTTGGACAGCTTCGGGTGTCACTTGGCTGAAGAACAAGAAAAACATAAAAGTTTATGTGTTACCCGGCGGCAGCCATACCACCCGTATCGGCAGCTTTGACACCGACACACAAGAAGAAATCAAGACACAGATCAATGCATGGCTGAATAAAGAATAGCAAAGAGACGAGATAAAAAGCTTTTCCGCCACAGGTTACGCAGATTGTCACCGGTTATTTCCATTGAGGACCCACTGCTTAAATTGGACCGATGTCAATCTGATCAATCTGTGACGGAATCTTGATTTTATCATAAAGGCATATTGCCATGTTTCTTAGGCGGATTGCTTTGGTTTTTATTGTGACACATTTCCAAAGTTGAATAAGTTTGTAACGAGTGTCACGGGGCATAATCACCTCATCAATCAGACCACGTTCTGCCGCACGATAAGGATTGGAGAATTTATCTTCGTATTCCTTGATGATCTCAGCTTTCTCTTCCGGAGCAGACTTGCGGTAAAGGATATTCACTGCCCCTTCTGCACCCATGACGGCTATTTCCGCCTGTGGGTAAGCCAGGGTTCACATCGGCTCCCGTCGGCTTGCTGGACATGACAATGTAGGCACCTCCATAAGCTTTACGGGTAATTAAAGTAACCTTGGGCACTGTAGCTTCAGCGTATGCATAGACTATCTTCGCACCGTGGCGGATGATGCCGTTGTGTTCCTGTACCGTTCCGGGCAGGAAGCCGGGAACATCCTCGAAAGTGATCAGAGGAATATTAAAGCAGTCACAGAAACGGATAAAACGGGCAGCCTTGTCGCTGGCGTCAATGTCAAGGACGCCGGCCAGCCAGGCGGGCTGATTGGCAACAATACCTACGGAACGACCTCCCAGGCGACCAAACCCCACCACCACATTTTTAGCAAAGTGAGGCATCACCTCGAAGAAATACTGGTTATCCAGCACCGGTTCGATGATATCCTTTATATCATAAGGCATGTTCGGATCTTCAGGAATGACAGTCTGCAACGCCTCCACCTGACGATGGATGTCATCGTTGCAGGGAACCAGCGGCGCATCCTCCATATTGTTGGAAGGCAGGAAACTCAGCAATTCGCGGATACTCATCAGCGTTTCCTCCTCATTATCGCACATAAAATGGGTCACACCGCTTTTGCCGCTGTGAGTCTGGGCACCACCCAGTTCCTCCTTGCCCACCTCCTCGTTAGTCACGGTCTTCACCACATCCGGACCCGTGATAAACATGTGGCTCTGCTCCTTCACCATAAAGATAAAGTCGGTCAGTGCCGGGGAATAGCAGGCGCCTCCGGCACAAGGTCCCAGAATAGCGGAAATCTGGGGGATAACACCTGATGCAATGGTATTCTGATAAAAGATGGAGGCATATCCGGCCAAGCTGTTCACCCCTTCCTGTATGCGTGCCCCCCCCGAATCGTTCAAAGCGATAACGGGAGCTCCCGTCTTCAAAGCCAGTTGCTGAACCTTTACAATCTTGGCCGCATTGGTTTCGCTCAGCGAACCGCCGTGCGCGGTGAAATCGTATGCATAGACAAACACCGGACGGCCGTCTATCTTTCCGTAACCGGTGACCATACCATCTCCGGCAATCTGCTTCTTCTCCATGCCGAAGTTGGTACAACGGTGGTTCACCAGCTTGTCCAGTTCATTGAACGTACCTTTGTCCAGCAACATTCCGATACGCTCGCGAGCGGTCATCTTCCCTTGGGCGTGTTGTTTCTCGATCTTGTCCACACCGCCGCCCAGCGACGCGCGTTTGTCCAGCTCTTCAAACCGGCTGTATATTTCTTCTCTTGTCATGATCAATCTTCTTTTATTATATCCAATACTATTAATACCTGGTTAGCATTGACGGAATCCCCCTCATTGACTAGGATATCTCTTACCGTACAGTCCGAGGTCACTTTGTAGTTGCTCTGCATCTTCATGGCCTCCAGCACTACCACAATATCCCCGGATGACAGACGGTCACCTTTCCGGACGGGAATTTTCACAACCTTTCCGGGCATGGGAGCTACAATCTTGTCATCCTGTCTCTCCTCGCCGCCCTTTTTCATACGCAGATACTTGGTCTGGGTGTCCACTATGTCCACATGATAGGAACGGTAGAACATATTCACATCATAACTCTTTCCACCCTCCCCACGGATCAGTTCGGCATTGAAGGAATTGCCATCGTGCAGGATGGAACAGCTTCCGTTCTCGGCCATAACGATATCCACATCATACGGTTTTCCGTCAATCATAAACTGTACCTTGTTTCCTTCCTTGCTCACCAACGTCACATCGGCTACGCGGTCTCCAATATGTATTTCCATACTTTTGCTTAATTAAATGAAGAATCAGATTCTCAATACTCCTTTCTGCAAGCCGAACTCACGCCAGCGGCTGATGGGACGGGCATCAGACAGCTGGGGACTCTTGTTCTCTTCCAGATTCATCAGATAGTCAATATAAGAGGCGATCATGGTGATATTCTCAATCTCCTCATTATTACCGTTGCCACGGAGCAGCATACGCGAGTTCTTCTCTATGAACAAGGTATTATACTCACCCTTTACAAAGTCGGGGGTATGCATGATGCGTTTCAGATAACTGAGGTTGGTCTTCAGGCCCGTAATCTTGTACTCGTAAAGTACCCGGCGCATACGTTCTATGGCATATTGGCGGGTCGTAGCCCATACAATCAGCTTGCCTATCATCGGGTCGTAATAGATAGGAATCTCGTAACCTTCGTAAACGTAGCTGTCAATGCGTACGCCGATGCCGTTAGGCTCCGTCAGCTGTTTGATGATACCCGGCGAAGGCATGAAGTTATTCTCCGTGTCTTCCGCACAGATACGACATTCGATGGCATGACCGCGCTGATACAGCTCTTCCTGTTTCAAATGCAGCACTTCATCATTGGCAATGCGGATCTGCTCTTTCACCAAGTCCACGCCCACCACTTCTTCGGTAATGGGATGCTCCACCTGGAGACGGGTATTCATCTCCAGAAAATAGAAATTGCGGTTCTTGTCCACCAGAAACTCGATAGTCCCGGCTCCCGAATAGTTCACTGCCCTGGCAGCAGCCACCGCCTTTTCCCCCATCTCCTGACGGAGTTCCGGAGTAAGGAACGGAGACGGGCTCTCCTCTACAATCTTTTGGTTGCGACGCTGAACAGAACACTCGCGGTCAAACAGATGGATTACATTGCCATGATTGTCACCCAGTATTTGAAATTCTATATGATGGGGTTCCTCCACAAATTTTTCCAAATAAACCGTATCATCCCCGAAAGAAGACATGGACTCGGAACGGGCGGTGTTATATGCCTCCACCACTTCATCTTCACTGTGTATCAGCCTCATCCCTTTACCGCCGCCTCCCATAGAAGCCTTCAACATGACAGGATAGCCTATTTCATTACAGATACGTACCGCCTCTTCGGCACTTTGCAACGGCTGTTCCGTACCGGGGACTACGGGAACACCTGCGGCAATCATACGCTTACGGGCGGCAATCTTGTCACCCATCGCTTCCATCGTCTCGGCGGCAGGACCGATAAAGATGATCCCCTCCTCTTTGCACCGGCGGGCAAAATCAGCATTCTCGGACAAAAACCATAACCAGGATGAATGGCATCGGCATGATGTTGCCTTGCAGCTTTAATGATATTATCTATATTCAGATAACTTTCTTTGGAAGCGGCAGGCCCTATCAGACAGGCTTCGTCTGCATACATCACATGACGCGCCGTACGGTCGGCTTCCGAGAAAACAGCCACAGTGCGGATACCCATCTCTTTGCAAGAGCGCATAACGCGCACGGCTATCTCGCCACGGTTGGCAATTAGAACCTTTTGTATCATAATCTTTCTCTTTTTACCCGAAATGTCACACAAAATTACAGATGCATTCATTATACATGAACACATCTTACATGGGTGGCATCTCTCATTAGTATTGATTATTTAACGAAAACTCCCTGTTTTTTAGAAGTGGGAGCCATAATTGGCTGCAAAGATACTTGTTTTTTGCACAAAAACTACAAATGTGTGTCTAAATAATGTTTCAATACATTGGCATGATTTCGCTCCTGTTCTTTCGAAGCGTAAAGTAATGTTACTTTCGAATAAGCTTTTATCTTATCAATGAACGCTTTAGCGGCATCCGATTCATTCAATTCTTTTTGATACATATCTGCAAAAGTCCCCCATCTTTTTTCTATATCCGCATGAAACCATTTCCTTAAATCATTGGATGGAGTGACCTCTTTTGCCCAATAATCGTATTTCAAATATTCCCGCTTCATGCCACGGGGCCACAGGCGGTCTACCAAAACACGATAGCCGTCTTGTTCAGAAGGTTCATCATAAACCCTCTTGATGTTTACTTGAGTCATAGTTGGTTATTTTAATTTAGGTACAAGCTTATAACTCCATATAACCCTAAAAAGTTCATTCCGGACAGTGGTTTCAGGATAACAGCAACTCGTAATCCACTACATCCAACCATCGTCCGAATTTCAGTCCTACCTTCTTAAAATGGGAAACTTTTTTAAATCCCAGCCTCAAATGCAAAGCATCACTGACAACATTTCCCTCTGTGACACAGGCTATCAGTGCACGATACCCGTCCCTACGACATTCTTCAATCAATCTTTCCATCAACTCCCTGCCTATGCCCTTCCCCTCGTATCCGGGAGCTAAATAGACCGTTGTTTCCAACGTATGCCTGTAAGCAGCCCTCTCCTTCCACAAATGGGCATAACAATAACCCACTACTTTCCCTTCTTCCTCATACACAAAATAGGGAAAACGGACGGCAATTCCGGCAATACGGTTACGCATATCCTCCTCTCTCAAAGGTTCCGTTTCAAATGTAGCCACACTGTGCCTGACATATTCATTGTATATCGTTGTGATGGCTTTGGCATCCTGAAGTTCCACTCGTCTAATCATAATGTCATATCTATTATTAAAACGTAAGCAAGATATAAAAAAAATAATCAGTTATCTAGAGAATAATCACTATATTTACAGCCGATTCTAATTTCAGCTATAAAAATGACAGAAATAGTAGAAGTAAAAGACTTTATCCCAGCCTACACCGATGCAGTACAAAAACTGCTGGAGCAGCTCACAAACCGCCCGGTAAAACTGACCGGGACAACCCTCAGAGAGATCATATCCCAAGAAAACACCCATCTGTTTTTCTTACTGGCTGATCAGGAAATTGCGGGAATGCTGACTGTAGGCATCTATCACAGCCCCACAGGCGGTAAAGCGTGGATTGAAGATGTGGTAGTGGATGAAAAATACCGGGGACAAGGACTCAGCAAACAGCTGGTCACCCACGCTGTCCGGTTTGTGAAGGAACAAGGCATACCTCTTATTATGCTTACCTCAAACCCCACACGGATAGCAGCCAACAAGCTATATCAAAAATTAGGCTTCGAACAAAAAGCAGACCAATGTGTACAGAATGAATTTAGAATAACCCATTCCTATTTCAATATGATAACAATCAGACATTCATTGCCCAAAGATTTGGATGCAATTATAGAAATATTCCACTATGCCCGTCAGTTCATGAAAGAGCATGGCAACCCCAACCAATGGATAAACGGTTATCCTTCCTCTGAATTGATTCTGCGAGAAATAACCAACGGAACCAACTATGTTTGCGAAAATGAAAACGGAGAAATAATAGGCACATTCTGTTTTATTCCCGGAGAGGACCCCACTTATGCCCGCATTGATGACGGCAACTGGCTGAACAACGAACCATATTACGTCATTCACCGCATGGCTACCAACGGCAAACAGAAGGGAGTAGCTGACGCCTGCCTCAAATGGTGTTTCGAACATTGCAACAATATCCGGGTAGATACCCACCACGACAACCTTGTGATGCAGAATATCCTGAAAAAGTACGGTTTCCGGCGTTGTGGCATCATTTATACCCACAATGGCACATCCCGCATCGCTTACCAGCGGACATTAACCGAAAAAGAGTTATCTTTGCCGACCGAATAAACAAGAAAAAGAAACATGAAGATTCTCTGGATAGACCTGAACAGTTCATATGCCCATTCCTCATTGGCACTGCCAGCCCTACATGCACAAATCATGACAGACCCTTCTATAGAATGGGAAATCGTATCTGCCACCATCAACGAAAATACAGGAATGATTGTCGATGAGATCTACCGCCACCGACCCGACATCCTTGCCGCAACCACCTGGCTTTTCAACCATGAGCAACTGATGCATGTCGCTTCCAGAGTAAAAGCATTGCTCCCCGAAGCCTGCCTGGTGCTGGGCGGTCCGGAATTTCTGGGAGACAATGAAGAGTTCCTCCGCAAAAATCCATTTGTGGATTGTGTTTTCAGAGGAGAAGGAGAAGAAGTCTTTCCACAATGGTTGACCTGCTGGAACCATCCGGAACAATGGCACACCGTGCCCGGACTCTGTTACCTCACTCCTAACAAGAATATAAAGACAACGGTATAGCCCGCGTACTGAATTTCGCCGGACTCGTCCCGCCAGAACAAAGCCGTTTCTTTAACTGGAGCAAGCCCTTTGTCCAACTGGAAACAACACGCGGATGTTTCAACACCTGCGCCTTCTGTGTCAGCGGCGGTGAAAACCGGTACGCACCCTTTCCATCGAAAGCATCCGCGAAAGGCTACAACTCATCCATGCACATGGCATCAAAAATGTACGCGTATTAGACCGTACTTTTAATTACAACCCTCGAAGAGCCAAAGAACTACTCCGGCTCTTTCTGGAATTCCATCCCGATATCCGCTTCCATCTGGAAATACATCCCGCCCTGTTGTCAGAAGAGCTGAAAGAAGAACTCAGCCTGCTGCCCAAAGGACTGCTTCATCTGGAAGCCGGCATCCAGAGCCTGCGCGAACCTGTACTTGAGAAAAGCCGCCGGATGGGCAAACTATCTGATGCACTGGATGGTCTGAGATTCCTATGCGCCTTGCCCAACATGGAAACCCACGCCGACCTTATTGCCGGACTGCCTCTTTATCACCTTCATGAGATATTTGAAGATGTCCGTACCCTTGCCGGATATGCTGCGGGAGAAATCCAACTGGAGTCACTCAAGCTGCTTCCCGGAACCGAAATGCGCCGGAGGGCGGAAGAATTAGGAATCAAATATTCCCCTCTGCCGCCATACGAAGTGCTACAAACCCACGAGATCAGTGTCAGTGAATTGCAGACAGCCCGCCAGCTTTCACGCTTGTTGGACGGATTCTACAACACACCGGCATGGCAGGCACTGACACGTGAACTCATTTTGAATGACGAACAATTCCTCCATCGTTTTCTTGCATATTTAACAAAAGCCAATCTGATAGACCAGCCCATGAGTCTGGAGAAACGAGGCTTGATACTGTATGAGTTCTGCAAACAAAACTACCCCGAATACCAGATACAGGCTGCTATTGCCTGGATAGAAGCAGGCATGTCACTGAAAAAACTCCCTGCCGAGAAAGTATGGACCAAACGACAAATCCCTCCTGCCACTTGGAATATCATTTATGGAGAATACAAAGAAAGCCTTCGTCTGTGTTTCCTTCCTGCCGATGAAAAGGGGGAACATGGCTACTGGTTCGGCTTTGAGTCGGAGATACAAAAAGCAAGTCCTGTATTCAAGGCAAGAACGTAAAACGTTACGACATCAGGAGAAGCTGTTGGTTTCAAAAAGTAATGCTCGATTTTGATTTAGTATCACTTTATAGAAGTGAAGCCAAGCGGCTGAAAGAGCCCAACAAGAGTAATCCGGATAAGAGCCAAAGGAAAAGGTGATTTCGTCTTATGTAAAACATAAAATTCTTCTGTCACACCATCTCTCTCATTACCAGCAATTTACCGTATAAAAACATCCATAATGTCCCTGAACCGGTATGTAGGCAATGGAGATGGAAACATTCGCCCATTATTTGTATAAGAGCCGCAGATATCAGATTGGATCTGACAGGACATGCCGTGCTTTCATTTAATTTAATAGGATGTCATTGCGTTAACTTCCGATATATACTGTTGCCTCACCTATGTGAAGCAGTGATTCCACTTTAGTGACAACGGATATTCACACAGATGAAAAGCCCTTTTCACCCAAGTGAAATATCGGGTACAAGCCATAGAAATGTAAGCATTCGGCCTCGTGCGTGTTTCTCTCCAAGTTATAATAAAGTCAAAAGCCAGACGAAGCATGTCTGGCTTTTGACTTTATTATAA
>OKWC01000045.1_pt1 | contig 20758 bp, 25 predicted proteins | sample 1606971 | NCBI WGS metagenome assembly OKWC01 (sample SAMN04414076, study PRJEB24778) | human gut metagenome | material: faecal | host: Homo sapiens
TATTCTTTTGCATAAGAAAGTCATTGTTTAAAACTATCTCTTCGATGAGATAACATATCATGGCTTTCATTTTATGATTTGGATATATCTATGCAGGTAAGAAGTGTTGGTTTTAAATCAGTGTTATATACGATATGCTTTTGGAGCATATTTCAGCTGGTCAGTTAAATTCTGAATGGCTTCGCTCGGCAAGATTATTTTATAGAAAATGGAAAGAACAATTGCCAATATTTACATATGAGTTAACAGCTAAAGAAAGACGGTGCTTGGAGTACAGTAATCTAAAAGTTATGTCTGGTATTCTGTTATTTAATCATATTTCTATGATTTTATATTTTACTTGTAGGGAAATGTTGTATTTGTTGAAGTGGTGTCCTAAAGGTTTTATTAAAGTTGTGAAATTTTGGATTACAGCTAAGGCTCTTCTTTTGTTGTTTAATAAGAGTCTTGAGAATTTTGGCTCTATGCTTTAAGATGGCTAAAAGCATGGATTGATTAGGTAAAGAGTTAATATTGTGTTGTTGTACAGTTTGTTCTTGTTGTAAGAGTAGAACTGTTTTAAATATGCTATGACTGTCTTGTTCGCAGTAGCATTTTTCCTGTATAATTAGTTTCTGAATATAGAGATTCACCATAAAATGTATTGGAAATATAGTAGTGATACTTAAACATAAATAGGCTAATAAGTTTAGGGTGCTTTTGCTTCATTGTTTCTTGTCGAGTAGTTCTTTTTCAAGAAAGAGTATTAAATAGGTTTATCCTCTATTGAAAAGTTAGTATTTCTATAAGCCATGATTCCATGTTTCTAAACACACTCTTTAAATTGGATTAAATATTGAATATTCTTACTTTTGGTAATTGTTAAACTTTAAATATTTAATATCATGAATTGGAATTCAACATGAATTCATCTGGCTGGACTGGACAATACTGGCAGTCGGCATTGTAGCTGTGATATGGGCGGTATGGCGCTCTGTACAAAAAGACAAACGCTCGCAACAAGGAGCAAGCAGTGAAGATTATCTATTTGGCAAAGGTGAGCATGGTACATCATTGGTGCTGCTATCTTTGCAGCCAATATCGGTTCGGAACATCTGGTAGGTTTGGCAGGAACCGGTGCCAAATCCGGAGTAGGTATGGCACACTGGGAAATGCAAGGTTGGATGATTCTTCTTCTAGGATGGCTTTTTGTTCCATTCTACCAACTATTAAACAATAAAATGGGCAAAATCATTACCATGCCCGATTTCCTTAAATACCGTTATACCCCGCGTACCGGTTCATGGCTTTCTATCATCACACTGATAGCCTATATTCTTACTAAAGTGAGTGTAACCGCCTATACCGGAGGTATCTTTTTGGAGTTCTTACTTGGACTTCCTTTTTGGTATGGGGCAATCGGACTTATTGTCCTGACCGGCATCTTCACCGTACTGAGTGGAATGAAAGGAGTAATGACCCTCTCAGCTATTCAAACCCCTATTTTAATCATCGGTTCTTTCTTGGTTCTTTTCCTGGGACTGTCAGCCTTGGGAGACGGTAATATTGCTACAGGATGGACAGAAATGATGGATCATGCGCGTAGCGCCATGAATGTAGGAGCAGACGGACACGCTTATGGTGCCAACCATATGTTTCACTGGACCGAAGCAGACCCGATGTATCAAGATTATCCTGGATTCTGGGTATTTATCGGAGCTTCCATCATCGGTTTCTGGTATTGGTGTACCGACCAGCATATCGTACAGCGTGTACTTGGACAGCGTAAAGGCGAAGATAATGATGTGGTAATGAAGCGTGCCCGCAGAGGTACTATTGCAGCCGGTTATTTTAAAATCCTGCCTGTCTTCATGTTTCTTATTCCGGGGATGGTAGCTGCCGCCTTGGCTGCAAAAGGTGAATTTGATATGTCAAATACAGATGCGGCTTTTGCTGTAATGGTAAAGGATGTTCTGCCTGCCGGTGTAAAAGGTATTGTAACTATCGGATTCATCTGCGCATTGGTTGCTTCACTGGCTGCTTTCTTTAATTCATGCGCCACACTTTTTACAGAAGACTTTTACAAGCCCATGTTTAAAAACAAAAGTGAAGCTACTTATGTTATGGTAGGACGTATCGCCACCGTAGTTGTAGTTATCCTCGGCATGGCATGGATTCCTGTAATGATGAGCCTCGGCAGCCTTTACGACTACCTGCAAGGCATACAGTCCCTCCTTGCACCTGCATGGTAGCCGTATTTGCACTTGGTATATTCTCCAAGAAAATCACTCCGAAAGCCGGTGAAACAGCCATGATTGTAGGTTTCCTAATTGGTATGCTCCGTTTGCTGACTAATATCCTCACCAACACCGGAAAAGATGTGATGACCGGCTGGTTTTGGGAAAATACAACTTGGTTTTGGCAGACAAACTGGCTTATTTTTGAAATATGGCTACTTGTATTCCTCTTGTTGTTAATGGTTGTTGTATCATGCTTCACTCCGGCTCCAACCGCCAAACAAGTGGAAGCCATCACCTTTACCGGCAGTTACAAGGAACTTATCAGAAAGAGTTGGAACAAATGGGATGTTATTACCTCTTTAGGTGTAGTTCTGCTTTGTGCACTATTCTATGCTTATTTCTGGTAAACCATAAATTAAAGGCTGTATGCTTTGAATTATCTTGAAGAATACAGCCTGTTAATTTTAAACCGACGCTAAACCATGACCACCTATTATAACATAAACCCTAAATTCTATGTATCTGTAGACTGTATCATTTTCGGTTTTGACGAAGGAGAATTAAAACTGCTTCTACTAAAACGAAAATTTGAACCGGCTATGGGAAAATGGTCTTTGATGGGAGGATTCGTACAAGAAGACGAAAGTGTAGACGCTGCCGCCAAACGGGTATTGGCAGAACTGACCGGATTGGAAAATGTATATATGGAACAAGTAGGCACATTTGGCGACTTAGAGCGCGATCCGGGAGAACGAGTCATATCAGTAGCCTATTATGCTTTAGTCAATGTAAATGAATATGATAGGGAACTAGTGCAGCAGCACAATGCCCATTGGACAAAAATAGACGAACTGCCACAGCTCATTTTCGACCATCCGATCATGATTTCCAAAGCACGTGAACTGATGAAGCACAAAGCATCATACAATCCGATTGGTTTTAACCTGCTGCCCGAACTGTTTACCCTGACACAGTTGCAAAATCTATATGAGGCAATCTATGGCGAACCGATGGACAAGCGGAATTTCCGCAAGCGGGTAGCCGAAATGGATTTCATTGAAAAAACAGATTTGATAGACAAATCAGGTTCCCGACGAGGTGCTTATCTTTATAAATTTAATGATAAGGCCTACAGAAAAGATCCGAAATTTAAACTTTAAAATAATGTGCCGATGCAATAATTTGCCAATTGACAAATTAGCAGATTGCCACATTACCCAATTATTCATTATGTTAGAAAAATTAAAAGAAAAAGTATTCCGTGCCAATCTGGATTTGGTGAAACACGGACTAGTTATTTTTACATGGGGAAATGTTTCTGCCATCGATCGTGAAACAGGTCTGGTAGTAATCAAACCCAGTGGCGTATCATACGATGATATGAAAGCTGAAGACATGGTTGTAGTAGATCTGGACGGCAACGTGGTAGAAGGTTCTCTTCGTCCGTCTTCAGATACTCCCACCCATGTAGTTCTATATAAAGCCATTCCCCGAAATAGGTGGAGTGTACATACCCACTCCACCTATGCTACCGCCTGGGCACAAGCCGGAATGGATATCCCCAATATCGGAACGACTCATGCCGATTATTTCCATGACGCCATTCCTTGTACCGCAGATATGACTGAAGAGGAAGTAAAAGGTGCCTACGAACAGGAAACAGGCAATGTGATTGTGAAACGTTTCAAGAACCTGAACCCTGTACATACTCCGGGAGTACTAGTAAAAAATCATGGTCCTTTTGCATGGGGAAAAGATGCCAATGATGCTGTACATAATGCAGTAGTCATGGAACAGGTAGCCAAAATGGCAAGTATCGCTTTTGCCGCCAACCCTCATTTAACGATGAATTCTTTATTAATAGAAAAGCATTTCAGCCGCAAACACGGCCCCAATGCCTATTATGGACAGAAATAAGAAACAAAGAAATTAATAACCCTTTTAAAATATAACATTATGGAAAAAGCATTTGATCAGTATGAAGTATGGTTTGTAACAGGAGCACAGCTTCTGTACGGAGGTGACGCAGTTATAGCAGTAGACGCTCACTCCAATGAAATGGTAAACGGACTGAACGAATCAGGGAAACTTCCTGTAAAAGTAGTATATAAAGGAACAGCCAACTCTTCCAAAGAAGTGGAAGCAGTGTTCAAAGCAGCCAACAACGATGAAAAATGTATCGGTGTCATCACTTGGATGCACACTTTCTCCCCAGCTAAAATGTGGATTCACGGTCTGCAACAGTTAAAGAAACCACTGTTACATCTACACACTCAATTCAATAAGGAAATTCCTTGGGATACCATGGATATGGACTTCATGAATCTGAATCAATCCGCCCATGGTGACCGCGAATTCGGACATATCTGTACCCGTATGCGCATCCGCCGCAAAGTAGTGGTAGGTTACTGGAAAGACGAAGACACCCAGCACAAGATTGCCGTTTGGATGCGCGTTTGTGCAGGTTGGGCAGACTCTCAGGATATGCTGATCATCCGTTTCGGCGATCAGATGAATAATGTAGCTGTAACTGACGGTGATAAAGTGGAAGCAGAACAACGTATGGGGTATCACGTAGATTACTGTCCGGCAAGCGAACTGATGGAATACCATAAAAACATCAAGGATACAGATGTAGAGGCACTTGTAGCAACTTACTTCAACGAATACGACCACGATGCTTCATTAGAAGATAAATCAACCGAAGCTTATCAGAAAGTATGGAACGCTGCAAAAGCCGAATTAGCTCTTCGTGCCATCCTTAAAGCCAAAGGCGCCAAAGGATTCACTACTAATTTTGATGATTTGGGCCAAACAGACGGCAGCTACTTCGATCAGATTCCGGGACTGGCTTCCCAGCGTCTGATGGCTGAAGGCTACGGATTCGGTGCGGAAGGTGACTGGAAATCAGCAGCTCTCTACCGTACCGTATGGGTGATGAACCAAGGACTTTCCAAAGGTTGTTCTTTCCTGGAAGATTACACATTGAACTTCGATGGTGCAAACAGTGCTATCCTGCAATCACATATGCTGGAAGTTTGTCCTCTTATCGCCGCTTCCAAACCACGTCTGGAAGTACACTTCCTAGGCATAGGTATTCGCAAGAGCCAGACAGCCCGTCTTGTATTCACTTCAAAAGTAGGCTCAGGTTGTACCGCCACTGTAGTAGACTTGGGTAACCGTTTCCGTCTGATCGTGAACGACGTAGAATGCATCGAGCCGAAACCGTTGCCCAAATTACCGGTTGCTTCCGCCCTGTGGATTCCGATGCCTAATTTCGAAGTAGGTGCAGGCGCATGGATCCTGGCAGGTGGAACACATCATTCTTGCTTCTCTTATGATCTGACAGCAGAATATTGGGAAGACTATGCTGAGATTGCAGGTATCGAAATGATCCGTATCGACAAAGATACTACCATCAGCAACTTCAAGAAAGAGCTTCGCATGAACGAAGTCTACTATATGCTGAACAAAGCACTTTGCTAATTCATCCATGAAGAGGGGATGTGTCAAGGCTAATAAGATTCTTGGCACATCCCACCTTATTTTATCATCATTATTGTTGTACCTTAAATTATAGGTTTTAATATGAAATCAGATGCAAAATCAACCATCGAAGCAGGAAAAGCTATTCTAGGCATAGAATTCGGATCAACACGAATCAAAGCTGTTTTGATTGACCAGGAAAACAAGCCCATTGCCCAGGGAAGCCATAGCTGGGAAAACCAACTGGTAGACGGACTGTGGACTTACAGTGTGGAAGCTATCTGGCATGGCCTGCAAGACTGCTATGCAGATCTCCGTTCCAACGTAAAAAAGCTATATGACACAGAAATAGAAACCTTGGCGCAATCGGTGTCAGTGCCATGATGCATGGTTATATGGCATTCAATAAAGAAGAAGAAATCCTTGTACCTTTCCGTACATGGAGAAATACCAATACCGGTCCGGCAGCCGCCGCTTTATCTGAATTATTCGTATATAACATTCCTCTAAGATGGAGCATTTCTCATTTATACCAAGCTATTTTAGACAATGAAGAACACGTAAGTAACATTGACTATCTGACCACCCTTGCAGGTTTCATTCATTGGCAAATTACAGGTCAGAAAGTTCTGGGCATAGGTGATGCATCAGGAATGCTTCCCATAGACCCGGCTACCAAGAATTATTCTGCCGAAATGATAGCCAAGTTCGACAAGTTGGTAGCTCCTAAAGGATACCCTTGGAAACTGACAGATATCCTGCCCAAAGTCTTACCCGCCGGCGAGAATGCAGGGTTCCTTACCCCGGAAGGTGCCAAGAGGCTGGACGTGTCGGGCCGCTTGAAAGCAGGTGTACCTGTCTGCCCTCCGGAAGGAGATGCCGGAACCGGCATGGTAGCAACCAACGCTGTCAAGCAACGCACCGGGAATGTATCAGCAGGCACTTCCTCATTTTCCATGATTGTTTTGGAAAAAGAGTTGTCCAAGCCATACGAAATGATTGACATGGTTACCACTCCCGACGGAAGCCTTGTAGCTATGGTACATTGCAACAACTGCACCTCCGACCTCAATGCCTGGATCAATCTGTTCAAAGAATACCAAGAACTGCTGGGTATACCCGTAGATATGAATGAATTATATGGAAAACTTTACAATCATGCGCTCGCAGGCGATGCAGATTGCGGTGGTCTTATTTCGTATAATTATATTTCAGGTGAACCCGTGACAGGACTTGCCGACGGAAGGCCATTGTTTGTACGTTCTGCAAATGACAAATTCAACCTCGCCAACTTTATGCGTACCCATTTATACGCTTCAGTCGGAGTTCTTAAGATAGGTAATGACATTCTTTTCAATGAAGAGAAAATCAAAGTAGACAGAATCACAGGACACGGCGGATTATTCAAAACGAAAGGTGTAGGCCAGAGAATACTTGCAGCAGCTATAAACTCCCCTATTTCCGTAATGGAAACTGCCGGTGAAGGTGGCGCATGGGGAATCGCCCTGCTAGGTTCTTACCTTGTCAACAATGAAAAGAACCAATCCCTGGCAGATTTTCTGGAAGACAAAGTATTCGCCGGTGATGCCGGTATTGAAATATCGCCAACAGCCGAAGATGTAGCCGGATTCAACACATATATCGAAAACTATAAGGCAGGACTGCCTGTTGAAGAAGCAGCGACCCGATTTAAGAAGTGAGTCAAACGGGCTTAAAAAAGAGCCTCTTTACATGTTGCGGTTTACACATAAAGAGTTATCTTTGCAGATATTAAATAAAATAGCAAAGATAAACCGACTCACTAATAGCATTCAAATTATAATATTATTTTAATATGAACGAAAAGAAACTTATGAACCGTGCAGCGGACAACATCCGTATTCTGGCTGCTTCGATGGTAGAGAAAGCTAATTCAGGACACCCGGGTGGAGCTATGGGTGGCGCTGATTTTGTAAACGTGCTTTTCTCTGAGTTTTTAGTTTACGATCCTGAAAATCCGCGTTGGGAAGGGCGTGACCGTTTCTTCCTTGATCCAGGCCACATGTCACCGATGCTGTATTCCACTTTGGCACTGACCGGCAAGTTCACCATGGAAGAACTGGCACAGTTCCGCCAATGGGGCAGTCCGACTCCGGGACACCCTGAAGTGGACATCATGCGCGGTATTGAAAATACTTCCGGCCCGTTAGGACAAGGACACACTTTTGCAGTAGGTGCTGCTATCGCTGCCAAATTTCTGAAAGCCCGTCTGGGTCATGTCATGGACCAGACCATCTATGCCTATATATCCGATGGGGGTGATTCAAGAAGAGATTTCTCAGGGTGCAGGCCGTCTGGCAGGTCATTTGGGGCTGGACAACTTGATCATGTTTTATGATTCAAACGACATCCAGCTGTCTACCGCTACCGATGCTGTTACCAGCGAAGATGTTGCCAAGAAATACGAAGCATGGCACTGGAAAGTAATTACCATCGACGGTAATGATCCCGATGCAATCCGCACGGCTCTGACAGAAGCGAAAGCCGTAACCGGTCAGCCCACATTAATTATCGGTAAGACCATTATGGGTAAAGGCGCACGCAAAGCGGATGATTCCAGTTATGAACGTAACTGTGCCACCCACGGTGCTCCTTTGGGAGGTGATGCTTACATCAATACAATCAAGAACTTAGGCGGCGATCCAACCAATCCTTTCCAAATCTTCCCTGAAGTAAAAGAGTTGTATGCCAAACGTGCAGAGGAACTGAAAAAAATTGTTGCAGAAAAATATGCGGCTAAAGCTGAATGGACTAAAGCTAACCCCGAACTGGCTGCTAAATTGGAACTATGGTTCTCTGGCAAAGCTCCGAAAGTAAATTGGAATGTTATCGAACAAAAAGCCGGAGATGCTACACGCAGCGCTTCTGCCAAAGTTCTCGGTGTACTGGCTACAGAAGTAGAAAACATGATCGTTTCTTCTGCCGACCTGTCAAATTCAGACAAGACCGACGGTTTCTTGAAGAAAACACATGCATTCACAAAAGACGACTTCACCGGTGCATTTCTGCAGGCAGGTGTTTCCGAATTAACCATGGCTTGCTGCTGCCTGGGTATGGCACTTCACGGAGGTGTGATAGCTGCATGCGCTACCTTCTTCGTATTCTCAGACTACATGAAACCCGCCATACGTATGGCTGCCTTGATGGAACTTCCCGTCAAATTCATCTGGACACACGACGCATTCCGTGTAGGTGAAGACGGTCCTACTCACGAACCGGTAGAACAAGAAGCACAAATCCGCCTGATGGAAAAACTGAAAAACCACAAAGGACACAATTCTATGTTGGTACTCCGTCCGGCAGATGCGGAAGAAACCACTGTGGCATGGAAATTGGCCATGGAAAATACCAGCACCCCCACCGCACTGATCTTCTCCCGCCAGAATATCGCGAATCTGCCTGCAGGAAACGACTACTCACAGGCTGCCAAAGGCGCTTATATTGTTGCAGGCTCCGATGAAAATCCGGATGTAATCCTAGTCGCTTCAGGTTCCGAAGTTTCCACTTTGGAAGCAGGTGCAGAACTTCTCCGCAAGGATGGCATAAAAATACGTATCGTATCCGCTCCTTCTGAGGGATTGTTCCGCAGCCAAAGCAAGGAATACCAAAACAGTATCATTCCCACAGGGGCTAAAGTATTCGGTCTGACTGCCGGTCTTCCTGTAAACCTTGAAGGTTTGGTAGGTGCCAACGGTAAGGTATTCGGTCTGGAATCATTCGGATTCTCCGCTCCTTACAAAGTATTGGATGAAAAGCTGGGCTTTACCGCACAGAACGTGTATAACCAAGTAAAGGAAATGCTGGCATGAAAAAAGTAGGACTGGCATCCGATCATGCAGGATTTGAACTGAAAGAGTTTGTAAAGACATGGTTAACTGAAAAAGGCTATCCATGCAAAGATTTCGGTACATACAGTACAGAAAGCTGTGACTATGCAGATTATGCCCATCCGCTTGCACTGGCTATAGAAGCCGGAGAATGCGGACCCGGAGTGGCAATTTGCGGAAGCGGTGAAGGCATCAGCATGACATTGAACAAACATCAGGGTATCCGTGCGGCACTATGCTGGATGCCCGAGATAGCCCATCTGTCACGTCAGCACAATGACGCCAATGTTCTGGTAATGCCGGGACGATTCATTGACCATGAAATGGCCGAAAAAATATTGGATGAATTCTTTAACAGCGGCTTCGAAGGCGGACGTCACCAAAAGCGCATTGAAAAGATACCTGTAAAGTAAAATTCACGCAATAATAATAAAAGTAAAAAAAAAGAGAGGCATTATAGCTTCTCTTTTTTTTTATTCCTATCTTTGCTTAGATTAAAATATAAAATAAAAAATATTACTATGAAGAAGATTCTTTTTTTTAATGCTCCTATGTCTGCCATTCATCGCTATGGCACAGACAGATCCCAAATATCTGGCGGGAGCGATAACTATGGATGACGGTAAAGTTTCTTTCAAAACAGAGATACAGGCACCGTCTTTAACGAAAGACCAACTATATGGCACCATGCTGAAATGGGCCACAGAACGTTTCAAGCCCGAAGGCAAGTTCAATGCACGTGTTCTTTACACCAATGAAGATGAAGGAACCATTGCAGCAGGTGGCGAAGAATATCTGGTATTCTCCTCCTCCGCATTGTCATTGGACAGAACCAGAATTTATTATCAGTTGTTTATCACCTGCGAAAACGGAAAATGTGATATCGAAATGACCCGTATCCGTTATTGGTATGATGAAGCTCGTGACGGAGGAGAAAAATACAGTGCAGAGGAATGGATTGTAGACGATATGGCTTTAAACAAATCGAAGACCAAGCTGGCTCCCATCTGCGGCAAATTCAGAAGAGAGACTATTGACTTGAAAGACACACTGTTCAAATCCATCCAAGATACATTGGGCAACAAGGTCTTGAACAACTCACAAATTGCAGTTGCTCCTGCTCCGGGCGTGACAGCTACTCCGATATCAAATGCAACAACAATCGTTACCGCCACTCCGGTAACTCCCCCTGCCCAACCGGCTGTCATCGGTGGTTCTGAGGGTAATACCGAAATAAAAGCAGCCAATAATGCAACTCCCAGCAAAGAACAAAGCATAGATGACCAAATCAAGGCATCCTCACGTATGACAATTACTGCCGGAAACGATGAACAATTCGAAATCGGTAAAGAATGCTGGGGAGGTTTCGGCCAGTTATTCGGCAAAGAAGTAGCATTCTGCGTAATCGACCAAGCCAAATCAATGGGCAATATGCTGATGGATCAGAGCGATAATTATAAAATTTCGTTCTACAAGCAAGGTAATAGCGAGCCGTGGTTGATAGTAAACTGCAAGAAACTGATGAAACAGACCGTTACCGGTGAGGAAGCAAAAAAGATGAACCCCAGTAATGACGGTCAGAAGGCATATAATATGTATGTAGGTGAAGTAATAAAATAGTCTTTTCTCCCATATATTTATACCGTGACAGTTTATTCTGATAATACATAAAACTTTTTTTAGGGGGAGATAACCCGACAACTCCCCCTAAAAACATACAAACGATCTACCATATACTTCCCCAAAAGCACCATGACAAATACCATTCAAACATGTCTCCCCTTTAAGAATAAATAACACCGTTCCTCTATCAACCGTTTCACTTGAAACCATTTCTATAATAATCAAACCATTAGAAGAAATCATTCTTCCATTTTTTCCCTATCTTTCTCTCCTTTTTTAAATGTTTTTAGCAAGAAAGCCGTTTTTTCTGCTCCAATCTTCCCTTTCATAACAATAAAGAGTATCTTTGTAAACAACAATGAGACAATCATGCCTTATGACGGAACAATTACAGGACATAAAGACACTTATCGAACAGGGTGATACGGAAAGAGCCATTCATGCGCTAACTAATTTCATCCGAAACGATGCGCACGTCAACGATGAACCCTATTACTTACTGGGTAACGCCTACCGCAAAATGGGAGACTGGCAACAAGCTTTGAACAATTATCTGGAAGCCATCGAGCGTAATCCGGAAAGTCCGGCCGTTTCCGCCCGTGACATGATTATGAATATTCTGAATTTCTATAACAAAGACATGTATAATCAATAATAACTAACCCATGGCAAAGATTAAAGGTGCTATTGTAGTAGACACAGAGCGTTGCAAAGGTTGCAATCTATGTGTAGTGGCATGTCCGCTGCATGTAATCGCGCTCAATGCCAAACAAGTGAATAAAAAAGGATACACATTCGCCCACCAGGTATTAGAAGATACCTGCAATGGTTGCGCATCATGTGCCACAGTCTGTCCGGACGGATGCATCACTGTGTATAAAGTAAAACAACAATAAATGTAACAAATATGGCAGAAGAAGTCGTTTTAATGAAGGGAAATGAAGCCATAGCCCACGCCGCTATCCGTATCGGAGTAGACGGTTACTTTGGCTATCCCATCACTCCCCAATCGGAAATATTGGAAACGCTGGCCGAAGAGAAACCTTGGGAAACTACCGGTATGGTGGTGTTGCAGGCAGAAAGTGAAGTCGCAGCAATCAACATGGTATATGGCGGTGCAGCGAGCGGTAAAATGGTAATGACCTCATCCTCCAGTCCCGGCGTCAGTTTAAAGCAGGAAGGCATCTCGTACATTGCCGGTGCCGAACTCCCCTGCCTGATTGTCAATGTCATGCGCGGAGGTCCCGGATTAGGAACCATCCAACCTAGTCAGGCCGACTATTTCCAAACAGTGAAAGGCGGCGGTCACGGAGACTATCGCCTCATAGCCCTGGCTCCTGCATCAGTACAGGAAATGGCAGATTTCGTAGGTATAGCTTTTGATCTGGCTTTCAAATACCGCAATCCCGCCATTATTCTGGCAGACGGCGTTATCGGACAGATGATGGAAAAAGTAGTATTGCCCGAACAGCGCACACGCCTGACAGATGAAGAAGTCATAGCCCGTTGTCCGTGGGCCACTACCGGCAGAACCCACCACCGTACTCCCAACATCATCACCTCATTGGAACTCGATCCTGCCGAAATGGAAAAACGTAATATCCATCTTCAGAAAAAATATGCAGAAATAGAAGAGAACGAAGTACGTTTCGAAGAACTTCACTGCGAAGATGCCGAATATTTGATCGTAGCTTTCGGTTCTTGTGCCCGCATTGCCCAAAAAGCAATGGAAATAGCTCGGGAAGAAGGCATCAAAGTTGGTTTGCTCCGTCCTATTACCCTATGGCCGTTCCCGTCGAAAGCTATTGCAGCACGCGCCGCACAGGTAAAAGGTATCCTCACTGTAGAATTGAACGCCGGACAAATGGTAGAAGATGTCCGTCTGGCCGTAGAATGCAAAGTGCCTGTAGAACACTTCGGACGTCTGGGTGGTATTGTTCCCGATCCGGATGAAGTAATCACTGCACTGAAAGAGAAACTAATAAAATAAGACCGTATGAATATCGATCTGATCAGAAACATATTGAACATACTTTTCATGGCACTGGCACTAGCGGCTGTCATCACTTACTTCATGGCAAGTGACTTCAAAGTATTCATCTATGTCTGTGCAGCAGCTATTTTTCTCAAGCTGATGGAATTCTTTATGCGGTTCATGTTATAAGCAATAGGAGGAGAAACTATGACAAAAGAAGAAATCATAAAACCCGAAAACCTGGTTTATAAGAAACCGACACTGATGAATGACAATCCGATGCATTACTGCCCCGGATGCAGCCACGGTGTGGTTCACAAGTTAATAGCCGAAGTTATTGAAGAAATGGGCATGGAAGATAAGACAATCGGTGTGTCACCGGTAGGATGTGCCGTTTTTGCATACAACTATCTAGACATCGATTGGCAAGAAGCCGCCCACGGACGCGCACCAGCCGTAGCTACCGCCATCAAGCGTTTATGGCCCGGACGTCTGGTATTTACCTACCAGGGAGATGGTGACCTGGCATGTATCGGCACTGCCGAAACCATCCATGCTTTAAATCGTGGCGAAAACATTACTATCATCTTTATCAACAACGCCATTTATGGAATGACCGGTGGGCAAATGGCTCCTACCACGCTGGTTGGCATGAAGACAGCCACCTGCCCCTATGGTCGTGATGTAGCCATTCATGGCTATCCGCTGAAAATGACAGAAAATTGCCGCCACTTTGGAAGGCACCGCCTACGTTACCCGCCAGGCCGTACATACGGTTCCTGCCATCCGCAAAGCCAAAAAGGCTATCCGCAAGGCATTCGAAAACTCAATGAATGGCAAAGGATCCAATTTGGTGGAAATTGTATCGACTTGTAATTCCGGTTGGAAAATGACTCCGCAAGCATCCAATGACTGGATGGTGGAACACATGTTCCCCTTCTATCCGCTGGGTGATTTGAAAGATAAAGAATAAAAAGACAGAAACCATGAAACAGGAAATCATTATAGCAGGATTCGGCGGTCAGGGTGTGCTATCCATGGGTAAGATACTTGCCTATTCCGGACTGATGGAAGACAAGGAAGTAACCTGGATGCCGGCATACGGTCCCGAACAACGGGGAGGAACCGCTAACGTAACGGTGATTGTCAGTGATGAACGCATCTCTTCACCCATTCTCAGCCAATATGACACAGCCATCATACTGAACCAACCCTCATTGGAAAAGTTTGAAGGCAAAATCAAACCGGGTGGTATCCTCATTTATGACGGATACGGAATCATCGAGCCTCCGACACGTAAGGACATACAAATCTATCGTATTGACGCAATGGATGCCGCCAACGAAAAAGGATGGCAAAGACCTTCAATATGATTGTCTTAGGAGGCTTGCTGAAACTGCGTCCCGTAGTATCCATTGAAAGTGTAATAAAAGCTTTACGCAAAACATTGCCCGAACGTCACCATCATCTGATACCGATGAATGAAGAAGCCATCCGAATCGGAATGGAGATTATTAAACCTCAGTAAGTTAAAATAACTCTAAACGAATAATAAAAGGAAGAACTTTCCATAGCGGAAAAGCTCTTCCTTTTATTTTTATATTGTATCTTGCCGCCGTTATGAAAAGAATATTCTCTATTATTTTTTTATTATTCCTGTGCTTCCATACTTCCTTGATGGCACAGCGGACAATGAATACCCTGAACAATCAGTTCGGTTCCTCGGCAAACGGACTGGACAGAAACCAATATGACCGTAACGGAAACCCCATAGACACGACAGCCGTAGTAGATGCCAACACTATCCCCATCGGACTGTACTCATGGAAAGTGGACAGTCGTTTTGGCAATGTCACTTATATCCCCGTAGATACCTTGCAGCACGCTTTCCAGAACTCAAATGACATGGGCGGCTACACCGGACAATACAATTACTTGGGAAATTTGGGTTCCCCCCGCCTCTCACGCATCTTTTTGACCGTCGGGATCCCAGCCAATACTTTTTCACCGACCCATACGACTTTTGCGTACAACGTCCGGAAGATGTCATATTCACCAATACATTTTCTCCATTCACGAACCTGAGCTATTACAAAGGAGGAGGCAGCCGTGACGGAGAAGAACGCTTCAAATCCTATTTGCCATCAATGCAAACAAAAGACTGGGGTTTGGATTCTACATAGATTACCTGTATGGCCGGGGGCTTTACCAAGATCAGTCCACAGCCTTCTTCAACGGTGGCCTGTTCTCCAGCTACCGGGGAGACAAATATGACATGCATTTCATATTCAACAACGATAACTTGAAGATGGCAGAAAACGGAGGTATCACGGACGACCGGTATATCACCAACCCGCTGGATATGGCAGAAGGCAAAAAAGAATATTCCGCCAACGAAATCCCAACGCGACTGAGTCAGATATGGAATCACAACACCAGCTACCATGCCTTCCTGACACATCGTTACAACTTAGGGTTCTATAAAGAAAAACAGGACAGTGTGGATACGGACTCCGTAAAATAACGCAGGTATTTGTTCCTGTCACAAGCTTCATACATACATTACAAGTGGACTTGAACAATCGCAAATACATCTCATACGATGACACACAGAATCAGAAGTATTTTGAACATAACTATCTGGGGACCGACTCAATAGACAAGACGAAGCGCACATCCATCAAAAATACCATTGGCATTGCTTTACAAGAAGGATTCAACAAATGGGCGAAAGCCGGACTTACCGCCTTTTTAAGTTATGAATACCGAAACTTCGCCTTGACCGACACGACAAACATACCGGGACAGCGCATTATCAACAACTATAAGGAAAGTTCACTCTCCATTGGCGGCGAACTATCCAAAAAACAAGGAAAACTATTACATTACAATATTCTAGGAGAATTGGCCATAGCCGGTGAAGATGCAGGACAATTCAGCGTAGAAGGCAGAGGGGATCTGAATCTCCGTTTATTCGGAGATACGGTGAGACTGGATGTAAATGCATTCATCAAGAACCAGAACCCCGTATTCTATTTCAGGCATTTCCAATCCAAACATTACTGGTGGGACAACAACGATTTATCCAAAATAATGAGAACCCGACTGGAAGGAAAACTAAGTCTGAACAGATGGGGAACCCAACTGCGTGCCGGAGTGGAAAATATAAAGAACTACACTTATCTGGCCAATGCCAGCATACCGGTAAAAGACAGTGAAGGAAATGTCACCGGTTTCAAGAACAATGCAGCCGTAAGACAGTACTCCGGCAATATACAAATATTCACAGCAATGTTGCAACAAAAATTGAAAGTAGGAATATTTCATCTCGACGGTGAAGTAGCCTATCAAAAATCAAGTGAGCAAGACATTCTGCCCTTACCGGAATTGTCGGCTTACGGCAACTTGTACATGAAATTCGGTCTCGCCAAAAAAGTACTCCAGATAGAAATGGGAGCAGATGTGCGTTATTTCAGTAAATATTACGCGCCAGACTACTCCCCCGTCATCGGACAATTCTATAACCAGAATCCTGATGACAAAATCGAGATAGGAGCTTTTCCGATAGTCAACGTCTATGCCAACCTGCATTTAAAACGTACCCGCTTCTTTATTATGATGTATCACGTCAATGCCGGTTCGGGAAAATCCAATTACTTCCTGGCGCCTCACTACCCAATCAATCCGCGAATGATAAAGTTCGGCCTTTCATGGAATTTCTTTGATTGACGGTCTATATGAGAAAATATCTGAAATACATTCTGATGGGTATCCTTGCAGTAACCCTATCCTCCATCTTCTTCAAAAAGAAAACGGAGGCTGAAACCAGTCTGCCCCGCGATTATGCAGAAATAGCGGCATCGGGAATCCTGCGTGCCGTTACCGAGTACAATTCTATCAGTTTTTATGCCGACGGCGACACCGTTTCCGGTTTCCACTACGAACTGCTCCATGCTTTTGCACACAGCAAAGGACTGAAACCGGAAATCACTCCTGAAATGAGCTTTTCCAAAAGACTGGAAGGCGTACAAAAAGGAACATACGATATATTGGCCAACAGCACGGTAGTTACCACAGAATACAAAGACTCCCTGTTGTTTACCCGCCCCATTATACTGAACAAACAAGTACTGGTACAGCGTAAACCCGAAAAAGAAAACGATAGTCTGTACATTCACAGCCAGTTGGAACTAGCCCGCAAGACCCTTCATCTAGTCAAAAACTCACCTGCCATCCTGCGCATACATAATTTAAGTAACGAAATAGGCGTACCATCTATATCAAAGAAGTGGAGAAATACGGACAAGAACAATTACTGGCCATGGTAGCACATGGTGACATAGACTATGCCGTATGCGACGAGAGCATTGCCAAAGCCTCCATCAATGATTTTCCACAATTGGATATAGAAACAGCCATCAGCTTCTCACAATTCTATTCATGGGGAGTAAGCAAACATTCTCCAATATTGCTTGACAGCCTGAATTCCTGGTTAAATGACTACGTCAAGACTCCTGCATTCAAACTGTTGCGCAAGAAATATTACAATAACTGATTTTTATCCGGCTGAAATTGCAAAATAGTCCTATCTTTGCAATATAAATTGTTATTATTTTAAGCGGAATGACAAAAAAAGTTATTACCATGGTTAAATTAGACAAAGTAAAATGGGGCTTCATCGGTTGCGGAGAAGTGACCGAGAAGAAAAGCGGACCAGCCTTTGCCCTGATCGAAGGTTCAGAGGTAGTGGCCGTAATGAGCCGTGACAAAGAAAAAGCTCAATCATACGCCAAAAGACACAACATTCCCCGCTGGTACTCCGATCCGCAGCAGTTAATAGGAGATGAAGATGTCAATGCTATTTATATAGCCACTCCCCCCTCTTCTCATGCCACTTTTGCCATTATGTCCATGAAGGCAGGAAAGCCCGTATACATCGAGAAACCTATGGCGGCCAGCTATGAAGACTGTGCACGCATCAACCGCATATCACAGGAAACAGGAATTCCTTGTTTCGTAGCTTATTACAGACGCTATCTTCCTTATTTCCAAAAAGTACGCCAGATGGTAGAGGACGGAGAAATAGGCAATGTCATCAACATACAGATACGTTTCGCCCAGCCTCCCCGCGCTTTGGATTACAACAGTACCAACCTTCCCTGGCGTGTACAACCTGATATTGCCGGCGGCGGTTATTTCTATGATCTGGCTCCTCACCAGCTGGATTTGCTACAAGATATGTTCGGCTGCATTCTCGAAGCCCAAGGATACAAGAGCAACCGTGGCGGGTTATATCCGGCAGAAGATACGATAAGTGCCTGCTTCAAATTTGATTCCGGTCTGCCGGGATCAGGATCATGGTGTTTCGTTGCCCATGAATCGGCCAAGGAAGACCGTATAGAAATCATCGGAGACAAGGGAATGATCTGTTTCTCTGTTTTCACTTACGATCCCATCGCCCTGCATACTGAAAGAGGCCGCGAGGAGTTTCTTCCCGAAAATCCCCCTCATGTACAACTTCCGCTCATAAAAGCCGTAGTAGAACACTTGCAGGGAAAAGCTGTCTGTACCTGCGACGGCATCAGTGCGACACCCACCAACTGGGTAATGGACCGTATACTTGACAAACTCTGATTTCTGCCTATGGACATCCGTCAATTATGCCTGTTTTGTCTGTCTTTCCTTTCCGCCCTCGGTGTATATGCACAAGCGGAACAGAAGGACTCGACAGTACAGGACAACAAGGGTGTTCTCATTACATTGACCGATGGAATAGCGACAACTGTCCGTCATACCGGAAGAAAAATCAGGAAAGTGGGAAAAGAATTCAACGCGGTCGATACCACCTATATCTCGCCTAACCTCTACAATCTGGCTTTCATGCTGGAATCCAGCAGTTGGTACGAATACTATCGGTTAGGCAGTAAAGGAAACAACGGCGAACAAGTTTGAGATTCTCCCCCAATGCCAGTTTCAAGCTGGGGGTCTATTTCGGATGGCGCTGGATATTTCTAGGATATTCTTTCGATGTAAAAGATATTTTCGGCGGACACAAGAACAAGGCAAAGAAAACCGAAATGGCACTGAATCTTTATAGTTCCAAATTTGGTGTGGATTTATATTACAGAAAGACAGGAAGCGATTTCAAGATACGTTCTTCCAGCGGATTTGATCTGAGCACTCCCATTAAAAACCTGAATTTCAACGGATTGCAAAGTAAAATCAAAGGACTGAACGCCTATTGGATTTTCAATTATAAAAAATTCTCTTATCCGGCAGCCTATAGCCAGTCCACCAACCAGCGTAAAAGCGCGGGTTCCCTGATGGCGGGCTTTTCTTATTCCCAGCACAACATATCTTTTGATTACGAAAAGCTTCCCGGTGAAGTGAGAGCCCAACTGCATGATGCCCTGCTTTTCAAGAAAGTGAAATATTCTGATTACAGCATCAACGTGGGTTATGGCTATAACTGGGTATTTGCAAAAAACTGGGTTTCCAATCTTTCACTCTTACCGGCCATTGCCTATAAAAAATCAAAAATAGACGATACGCCTAACACCGACAATCATTGGATAAAGGATATCAATTTTGACCTGATAACACGTGCCGCCGTGGTCTATAATACCAACAAGTACTTTGTAGGTGCTTCACTGGTGATGCATACATACGATTATCGGAAAAGGAATTTCTCTCTCACTAATACATTCGGAACCGTTCGTGTATATGCAGGATTCAACTTCTGGAAAAGGAAAGAATTCCGCGATAAATAAAAAATATACCGGAAGCCTATAAAGTTCTTCCGGTATATCACAGGTTAATTATATTAGACTCACAATAAATTCTTAGAAGCGGGCGCCGACTGTCAGCAAGAGCTGATGCCGCTCATTGTCCACTTTAGTTGCCGGAAGATCTATATTATCGTCAAAAGCATAAAAGTTTGATTTATACATATCATATTTATATGCCAAATCCGCATAAATTACACTGCCACGGTATCCAAGACCAAACGTAAAGGTATTCTTAGACTCCGTATTATTAAAATCAGTACGCGTGCTATATAAAGACAAGGCACTATAAGCATCTTTGGAAAATGCAGCCGAAGAATAATTATACCCTGCACGGATGCTAAACTCAGGTATGATCCGCGTTTCCATCCTATACGGAAAGTATGGACACCTTTCAGATAATTCTCAAACGCTAGGCTGATCTCCCAATTCATAACCATCCACATCCTTCAGCTTACTGGAAGAATAATCCTGATATTCATATTCCGCACCTACTGCCACCGCACCCGCAAAAGTAGTACCCGCACTGACATTAAATTTCCACGGAGTAGTAAGATTATAATCATAGGTCAAATAATCATACTCCGGAGTTACCAGAAAATCACTCAATGTCTGGATATAGGGTTTTTCATAAGCTAAAATATCAGAAGATAAAGTGGCATTATAGCTTTCTCTTAAATCATACCATGTAGGCGTGTGAACGGCAAATCCCAAACGGAAAGGAGAACTTTCTATAGGACGTACAATAACCCACTCAATCATACAGTCCTTCCATCTATATAATTATCCAATGTATACCCCATC
>OKWC01000046.1_pt1 | contig 20745 bp, 19 predicted proteins | sample 1606971 | NCBI WGS metagenome assembly OKWC01 (sample SAMN04414076, study PRJEB24778) | human gut metagenome | material: faecal | host: Homo sapiens
GTAACTGTGGAGAAGATGAGTACTTATCAGTAAGAAGCAGTAAATGTTATCGCATAGGTACAGAAGTTGTGGTATACTGTTCTATGTGAAATGAATGTGTTTTACAAATCGGTATTGACCGAATAAGTTAATCGTGCCATATGGTTGATTATAAATACAAAGATAAAAACGCAATGTACATTAAAAATGTACTAGACTGGTAGGTAGCCCAGCCGTCCTATGCAAATAGGGTAAGTAACCTGCCCCTCCGGGTTGTCCATTCTTTGTTCAATTCATTTTAGGAGGGATTCTTATGGACAAAGCAAGTGGAAAACTGACGGTATATTTTGAAGAACCATTTTGGGTAGGTGTATTTGAACGTATTGAAGATGGTAAACTATCTGTGGCGAAGGTAACATTTGGTGCAGAACCAAAGGATTACGAAGTGCAGGAATATATTCAAAAATACTATTTTAGTTTGAAATTCAGTCCGGCTGTTGAAACTGTTGTAAAGGATATAAAAAGAAATCCAAAGCGTATGCAACGAGAAGCAAAAAAGCAGACGATGGAAACAGGCATTGGCACAAAATCGCAGCAGGCATTAAAATTACAACAGGAACAGAACAATCAGGAGCGTAAAGAGAGAAGCCGCAAGAAAAAAGAGGCGGAAGAACAGCGAATGTTTGAGTTGAAACAGCAAAAGAAAAGAGAAAAGCATAAGGGGCATTAAAGTCCCTTGGGCTTTTGCACAATTCGATATTTAGCGGAGGAATCATTATGTGTGGAATGAAAACTGATTTATAAATAAAAATAAATCGGAGGTTTATATGAATTATTCAATAAGAGAATTAAAACGAGACGAAAATAAGATATTAGATACTTTTTTGTACGAGGCGATTTTTATTCCTGAAGGTGTTCCTGTACCGTCCAAAGATATCATTAACAAACCAGATTTGCAGGTATATGTAAAAGACTTTGGTGAGAACAAGGGAGACTTATGTTTGGTTGCTCAAGTTGCGGATGAGATTGTTGGTGCTGTATGGGTTCGGATTATGAATGATTACGGGCATATAGATAATGAAACACCGTCTTTTGCAATTTCACTTCTTAAAGAGTATAGAAACTATGGTATCGGAACAGAATTAATGAAACAGATGCTAATGAAATTAAAACTAGAAGGATATAAACAAGCATCATTGGCTGTTCAAAAAATGAATTATGCTGTCCGTATGTATAGGAAGGTAGGATTTGAAATCGTTGATGAAAATGATGAAGAATATATTATGATTTGTAAATTATAGGAACTTTCAATTTCAAGTTTGTCTGATTCATAAATAATTTAATAACAGGATTATAAGCACTTTAGCCAATAACTGGTTAAGGTGCTTTTTTCATGTCATAAAAGGAGGTGGTTGAAGCACAACACATCGGGGAAAGCCCGATTAATCATTACAACAGGCATTGCCTGATAATCATATAGTAAAAAAACAAAGACAGAGAGGAATGTATATATTCCATTCGGAAATCAGCCGGATTGGAATATGTGTATTCCTTTCTGGCTTTTTCCGCTTCTGTCACTTCAAAAAAGGAGATTAAACAACATGAGAAAAGAACAGGTTATTTCAACAACAAACAACAATCAGATGGAGGAGAAAGGCATGAAGGGTAGATTCATTCACTTAAAAAAGAGATTCGTTCCGGCATTATCCGGGGCACTTATGGAAGTAATGCTTATGAGCACTACTTGTTTTGCAGCAGGTACAGGTACTTCCGCAGTAACACAGCCACTTGAGAATTTAAAGACACTTATCATTGCAGTCATTGGTGCTGTTGGTGTCATTATTCTTGCAAAGAATGTCATGGAGTTCGCACAAGCCTACCAGCAGCAGGATTCATCTACTATGAACTCTGCACTGAAAGGAATTGTAGCAGGTGTCATGATGGCTGGTATTTCAACAGTTCTGACATTCTTAGGCTTCTAAGATTGGGGAAATGCATTTCCCCTTTTAGTAAAAGGAAAGAGGTGAATAACAAGTATGGATATTTTTAAGCTTGGAGACAAGATCCTTGCACTTCTTGAGGCGGTGTTTGGGTTTTGGAACAATCAGATATCCCTGGTCTTTGCAATGCTTGGACAGTCACCGGTCAGTTTCAAGGGCGGAGGTCCCTGGGCAGTCATTGAGGGTATTGAGCCGGTCTTTGTAGCGGTCGGTTCATCCCTCGTTGTGCTGTTCTTTGTTATCGGTTTCTGCTCGGAAAGCATAGATGTAAAAGATGAGATGAGGTTTGAATCAATCCTGCGTATGCTTATCCGACTGGGACTTGCAGAATGGTTTGTTGCAAATAATGTCACGATTATGAAAGCGTTTTTTACTTCCATAGGAAATCTGGTGGGACTTATATCTGCCGGGACAACGACGCAGCTTGCCATTGACAGTACACAGGCAGACATCATTAAGGGACTCGGATTTGGTGAGAGTCTGGTAATGCTGATACTTACAGCTTTGCTTGCAATCATCATTATTATCTGTGGATTCTTTATCATCTACACAGTGTATTTCAGGTTCTTAAAAATCCTGATTATTGTGCCGCTCGGTGCGATTGCATGCTCCACAATGGCAGGAAACAGAATGGTCAGTCATACAATGGCTACCTACTGCAAATATTTTCTTTCGTGTGTATTCGAGGCAGTAACAATGGCACTTGCAATTGTGGTATGTAATGCATTTATCAATGCAGGACTTCCGGCATTTACAGGAAGTTACGCTGACTGGGCACAGACGCTTATTTATTTGTGTGAAATGACATTTACGATAGCAATGACTGTTGGAAGTGTGAAGGGTGCACAGACACTTACAAGCAAGGCATTTGGATTATAGAAGGAGGCAGAAATGGATAATGAAAAGAAACAGGTTACTTATAATTCAAGCATAACCGGAGAAACGCAGGTGACATTTGATATCCAGCAGTATATGAATAACAGGGCAATGTTTATCGGTCTTATGTGTAATGAAGATGGATATGAGGAGCCTTTTGGGGATGTGACTGTGAATTTGTCGGTTGCAGCACCAAATTACTGCGGATATCTGAATGTGAATGACATGCCGGATATTGAAAAGTTTATTACAGACAATGACATTGGAGAGTTTACAGGATTCACGCAAAGGAGCGGTTTCTGTGAATATCCGCTTTATCTGTTCAATGTAGATAAGCTTAGAGAACTGTGTCCGGATGGAATGGATAAGTATGAGGCAAATATCGGAATGACAAGAAAGCCAGAGATAAAGGATTTATCAAGATAGGAGGCAGGGACAATGGTAATCGAAGTAAACAAGGATATTGACCGCTATCAGGAATCGGTTGCAATGGGACTTACTGCAAGGCAGCTTATATTTTCCATTGCAAGCGTAGTGGTTGGTGGCGGTATCGTCCTTCTTCTTTACAAGTATATCGGTCTTACGGGTTCTGCTTATGTGGCAATTCCCTGTGTGGCACCGATTGCACTTGGTGGTTTCTATTCCTTTAATGGGATGAATTTCTACGAGTATATGGGAAAGAAACTGCATTTTATGTTTGGCAACAGGGCGCTTACCTATGTATCAACAGAAGGAGAGCCTGCAATAAAGCAGTTAGAAGCAGAACAGAATGAACAGGTAAAGAAGAAAGGCAGAAAGGCTGAACCGGAGACTGTAACAGCTGATTCGGCTGTAAAGAAGCAGGAGGAGTTTGAAGCGATGAAGAAAAAGACGAGAAATATGCTGCTTGGACTTGTCGCAGTCATTGTGGCGGCAGTAGCAGGCATTGCAGCATATAAGGCAATGCATTAGAAACGAATAGTATCTGACCGCAAGGTCGGGAACACAGCCCGCAGGGTGAAGTTCCCGGCGGGCTTTCATTATAAGAAAGCGAGGTTAGAGACATGGGTTTATTTACAGACGGATTTAAGTTATTAAAGAAGGCGAGTGAGCCTTTGTATAAGACACCTAAATCCATTCAGGAAACCATAGAGATTATGGCGGTGGCTGAAAACGGCATTTTTGAAGTAAGCAAAAATAAGTATTCCAAATGCTACCGCTTTCAGGACATCAATTACACAACAGCAACGGAGGATGAGCAGATCGGCATATTTGAGAGATACTGCAAGTTCTTAAATTCGCTGGACTGTAATTATAAGATTACGATCAACAATAAGAACAAAAACATGGATGAACTCCGTGACAAGGTTCTGATTGCTGAGAAAAACGATGGCTTCAACAATTATAGAAGAATCTACAATGACATCATTGAGGAGAAGATTATTGAGGGCAGACAGGGGATTGAGCAGGAGAGATACCTGACAATCACGATTGAGAGAAAGAACTTCGAGGAGGCAAAGGCACAGTTTGCAACCCTTGAGGCAACGATACACAAGGCTTTCATTGAGCTTGGTGCGGAGATTGTACCACTTAATGGCAATGAGAGACTGAAAGTGCTCTATGACTATTATCATCTTGGAGATGAGGGCAGCTTTGATTTTGATATCAAAAAGGCAAAGAAGGTCGGGGCAGATTTTAGAAATGATCTGTGCAATGGGATGGTGAAATATTTCCCAGACCATTTTGAGGATGAGAGTAAATTCTGCAAGGCACTTTTTATCAAAAAGTATCCGAGCAGTTTGTCAGACAGATTCATCAATGAGATTACTTCCCTTCCGGTTCATTCCATCACGAGCATTGATGTGGTGCCTGTTCCAAAGGATCTGACAACAAAGGTGCTTCAGAAGAAATACCTTGGTATTGAGTCGGATATCATTAAGCAGCAGAGAGTCCGTAATAAGAATAACGATTTTTCTACGGAAATCTCATATGCCAAAAGGACGGAGAAAAAGGAGATTGAGGAAATCATGGATGATGTCCGTGAGAATGACCAGTGCCTTTTCTTTGTGGGAGTAACCATTATTCTTATGGCAGAAAGCAAGAAGGAGCTTGAGAGTGTATGTGAGACAGTAGAGACTATCGGAAAGCGTAACAGCTGCACGATTGACACACACTACTTAAAGCAGAGGGAGGCACTCAACACAGCACTTCCGATTGGTGTAAGACAGGTGGAGACAATGCGTACACTTCTTACCCAGTCACTTGCGGTGCTTATGCCATTTAATGTGCAGGAATTAAATGACAGCACAGGAAACTATTATGGCATCAACCAGATCAGCAAGAATGTGAATATCGGTAACAGAAAGAAGCTCATCAATGGAAATGGCTTTGTATTTGGTGTGCCGGGTTCCGGTAAATCCTTCTTCTGCAAGATGGAAATGGGCAGCGTATTCTTGTCGGGAGATGATGAAATAATCGTTATAGATCCAATGAACGAATACTTTGATATTGCTGAGACTTATGGTGGAACAGTGGTAAATATGTCCACCTACACGGATAACTATGTGAATCCGCTGGAGATGGATGTATGGAGCCTTGATCCGAATGATTCCAAGGGATGGTAAGAGAAAAGGGCGAGTTCATGCTTGGTCTTTGTGAGCAGTGCATCGGTGACAGCTTAAATTCAAGACAGAAGTCAATCATCGACCGCTGTGTGAGAAAACTGTATATCGACATTGCAAGGAGCAAAGAGAAGTATATCCCGGTAATGAGTGATTTTTACGATATTCTCATGGCACAGCCGGAGGACGAGGCAAAAGACATTGCATTGTCTTTGGAACTTTTTGTAAATGGTTCGCTTAACATCTTCAACCACCAGACAAATGTGGATGTGGATAACAGATTTACAGTCTATGGCATCAGGGACTTAGGTACAGAGCTTAGTCCTATCACAATGCTTGTCATGATGGAGTCCATTCAGAACAGGATTGTTGAGAATGGTAAGAGAGGCAAGGCAACATGGCTCTATATTGATGAGTTCCATGTCCTGCTTAATTCGGAGTATTCTGCAAAATATCTGCAGCAGCTCTGGAAGAAGGTAAGAAAGCAGGGAGGTCTTTGTACCGGTATCACGCAGAATGTTGTCGATCTGTTGCAGAATTACACAGCAACCACAATGCTTGCAAACTCTGAGTTTGTGGCACTCTTGAAGCAGGCAAATACAGACAGTTCAAAGATGGCGGAGGTTATCGGGGTATCAGAGGCACAGCTTCGGTTCGTAACTAATACCGCCTCTGGAATGGGACTTATTAAGTGTGGTTCGGTAGTAATTCCCTTTGATAATCAGATCAGCAAGGATACGGATTTGTACAGGCTGTATAATACCAACATTCATGAGAAGATTGCGGAACAGAAGAAAAAAGAAGCAATGCTGCAGTGATAACAGATGAATTTTTATAGAATCTATAGTATAATCAAGAGGTCGGATGAATGTCCGACCTTGATGATAATAAATTAGATATTCCCTATTTTTAAGAAGAAAGCATATAAGATTCGATATGAAAAATAAATAAGGAAGCAGTTCTAAAATGTATCATTTGTACCGGAGAACATGTGGCTGGATTTTAAGATATGCTTATCGTACACTTTGACGAGAATATGTTGATTGGGGATGCAGCGGACCTGGATGCATTTATGGAAATGTATGGTGTGGAAGCAATTTCCAAGGAATATTTGTAATTATTAGGGAAAAGAAAATTTGAATTTTACGCACTATTAACTTTTGGATATAAAGTGCCGATATTACAGATATAGAAACGGATTTCTGTATCAATTTTCAAGGAGGATGATACCATGATTAGAGCAGCTAATTTAACACAGGTAACAGATTATTATAAGAGCAATACTGTTAGTAAGCAAAATAACACAGAGAAAGCAAAAGATGTGCAGCCCAATGCACAGAAAATAAAATCCAGCGAAGATAAGTTATCTTCTAAGGCACAGAAATATCTGGAAACATTGCGTAAGGATAATGCGGATTTCGATTTTATTATTGCTGATAAAGGCGATGATTTCAGAGGATTAGTAGACCAAAGCGATAAGGAATTTACAGTTGTTTTTTCAAGTGCTGAACTTGAAAGAATGGCATCCGATGAGAAATATGCACGGGAAAAATTGTCTACGGTAAAAACTGCAGTTGAGATGTCAGATAAAATCAATGAACAGTTTGGGTTTGAACGTGCTTGGGGAACGACAGACAATAGTGGAACTGTATTAAATAAGTTAACTATGTCCTTTGATGATGATGGAAAGATGACACTTTTTGCTGATTTGGAGAAGATTACAGAAAAGCAGAAAGAACGGCTTGAAGAATTAAAGGAAAAACGTGCAGAGGAGAAAAAGCAGAAAAAGCAGGAAAAGAAGGATGTAACTGTTAAGCGGACTACAATTCAGGCAAATTCAAAAGAAGAATTACTTGAAAAGATTTCTGAACTGGATTGGAGTAAGATAACAGAAGAAAAGGCAACACAGGGTATGAAGTTTGATATCACTATTTAATCGTAGCATTAACCGGGAATTGGAGGTGTGCTATGATTGCAGGTACAATACGAAACGCTGTGAATCAGATGCAGTTAGTAAATGATTGGGAGCAAAAGAAGGCTACCGGGGATGTTGTAAAGAAGCAAGAGGGTATGACTGTAACAAGTCAGGAAGAAAGCATGATTCAGCATTTCCGAGAGCAACTTGAGCGAGACAAAGAAAGTTCTGCATATAGTCAGATTTATAACAAGATTGCAAGCGGTCAAGAATTAACAGCTTCAGAAGAAGATGCTATTCGTCAGAAAGACCCTAAAGCCTATATGGAATATAAAGCGGCAAGAATGGAACAAGAAGCTTATGAGCGTAGGTTGGAGAGATGTAAGACAAAAGAAGAGGCTCAAAGGCTTCAAGTAAATGAGATGAATGGAAATTTGGCAGAACTAAAAAGTATCGTGAATAATCCAAATATTCCAAAGAGTGAAAAGCTTAAGGAAGCTCAACGTATCATGGGAAATACTTTTAGAGCTGTAGAGTCATTCACAAGATTTGTAAAAAGTACAGAATATAGGGATTTGCCAACAGAAGAGGAAATTGTAGAGACATCTATAGAAAAGGGGCAGGTTGCAGAGGATTCAAACGATACTGAAATGTCTGAACAGTTAACATCAGATACAACTGTTTCAGTAGATGAGGCAGCAAAAATAGTAAATGATTCGAAGCGAGATTTACAATTAAGTGATGTTCACCAAATTGAAAAAGATGTTATAGAGGAAATGAAGGATATCGAAATAAAGCATTTTGGTGAGAAGAAATCATCGGTCAGAATAGACATTACGGTATAGGAATAGTCTGCGTGAAATTTCAGTTTCATGTTGCTTTTAATAATTGAATATTGAATGATTTTACATAGCCGTTAAGGAGTAATTTTTGCTCCCTAGCGGCTTATTTTATTTTTCAAAGTAGGAGGTGAGAAAATTGAAAATTAGAAAGGTTGATGACAAACCGATGGTCATTCACACCAAGGAGAAAGCCAAGATTCATGCCCACGAACCGAAGGGAGCCAAGATTAAGGGGAGTAACATCTATACAGTAGAGAGAGGTCCTAAGACAGCTGGTGCAAAGGTAACTGATACGGATAGAAAGAAGTCCTATCGCAAGAGTACCATTCATCAGTCGGAGCCGAAGAATAAGGGATTATCAAGATTCAAGCAAAACCTTAAGGAATCAAACACTTCCATCAAGACCAAGAACACGAATCTTCACATTGCAGGAAGAACAGGTGCACTTGCAGCCGGGGCAGTAACAGAGCAGATGGAAGGCGGGCAGGAGGTATCGCAGGCAGCATATCTTGCATATGAAGCAAGCCGACCTGTTACCGGAACTGCTTCTAAGGGTGCAGCACTTTTCAGGAAAAAGGCGGCAGCCGAGGCAAGGAAGCGTATCAAGAAGGTAGATACAGGAAAGAAGCTGGCAAAAAAGACAGCAAAGAAAGCTGCCAAAGATACTGCTAAGGCGGTAGCTAAAGAGACAGCAAAAGAAACAGCCAAGACAACTGCCAAGGTTGCAACAAAAACTGCGACAAAGGCAGCTGCTACAGCGGCAGGAACAGCGGTTGCACCGGGAGCAGGCACGGCAATCGGCATGGCAGCCGGATATGCTGCAGGTGTGTCCATAGAGGTCAAGGATGAAAAGATGACCAACCGGAGCAGGAAGATAAAATTCTTTCTGGATAAGATGAAAGCACAGGAGAATCAGACAGACAGCGTGGCAAAGCTGGTAAAGGATCTGATTGTGCGAAAAGCGATTACCTGGGTAAAGGCAGCTGCACCGATTATCGGACTGGTGCTTTTATTACTTGTTCTTGTAGTTGCCATGATTGCGGTTCCGGTTATAGCGGTGATAGCAATCCTTTACAATTCTCCATTTGCTTTATTTCTGCCACCACTTGAATCAGGAGATACCGTGCAGACAGTAACGAGTGCTTATGTGCAGGAGTTTAACCGGGATGTGAACACGAAAGTGAATGAGCATACCGGATATGACCTTGGAGAGCTTGTCTATGTGGATTATGAAGGTATGGAAGAAAATCCAAGCAATTACTATGACATCATGGCAGTCTATATGGTCAAGCATGGTATCGGAGATACTGCAACAGTCATGAATGACATTTCAAAAGGCTGGCTGCAGGCAGTAGTAAATGATATGTGTTCATACACCACAAGCACAGGGACAAAGGATGTGGAAGAAACAGATGCAGACGGTAATGTAACTACTGTCACGAAGTCGGTTCTGTATGTGAATGTCACACTGAAATCGTACAGAGATATGATTTCGGTCTATGGATTTAATTCTGATCAGGTGGAAATGCTTGAGCAGATCATGAGTCCGGAGTTTATGGGACAGCTTGGATATGCCGGAAGCGGAAGTGGCGGCGGAGGCGGAAGTCCGGGAGTAAGCTCCATGACTGAGGATGAAATCAATGCCATCCTAAACGAAATTACAGACAGCAGGCAGAAAACAGTCTGCTCCTATGCACTTCACAGAGTTGGCTTTCCTTATAGTCAGGATTTAAGAGACAGCGGTAACTATTATGACTGTAGTTCCTTAGCCTATTATTCATGGAAAGATGCAGGCGTGGATATTAGTTACGGCGGTGCAACCACAGCGGCAGCGGAGGCACAGGGACTGGATGAAGCCGGAAAGACAGTCGCCTTTGATGAGTTACAGCCGGGAGACCTTATCTTCTACAGTTTTACAAGCAACGGAAGATATAAGAACATCAGCCATGTGGCAGTATATGTCGGAAATGGCAAGGTGGTAGAGGCACTTAATGAAAGTCTTGGTGTGGTCTACAGGGATGTGGCAAGCACAGGAAAGATTGTTGTGATAGGAAGACCATAACAGGAAATTTGCAGAGAGGGCATAGTCCCTCTCTGAGACTGGAGGTAAGAATGGATTTAAAAGATATGATACTGGTAACAGAAAACGACAGGGGAACAGAGACAAATATGCTGATGACTCTGGATGATTATAAGAGTTTTATAGCAGTTGATGACATGTCAGAGCTTGCAGACAATTTGTTGCAGCTTGGAAGGACACTTGGTGAAGCAGATAACTTCACAGAGTATTACAGGGCAGCAAATGTAACTGTATCTGCGAGATTCTGTCTGGATGATATTCAGCTGGGACATTTTCTTCAGGGATTTTATAACGATTCCAAAGAATTTCGGTTTGATAAAGAAGCCAGTTCTTATGAATGTGTTGCAAAGCTTAAGGAGATTGGAATGACCGATAAGGGCTGGGTGGATGATTTTAACCTGCATTATGAAATGGAGAACCGCTCATTTGAAAGGGGACAGACATTTCATAACTTCAATGACCATGATTACATGGTGCTTGAAGCATTATCACCAAGGAATCTTGTGGTGATGGATATGAAGTCAGGTTCCCTTACAATCGCCCTTGGTGCGACAGAGTATAAGCGTTATCCGAAGGATGAGAAGCCTACAAAGGACAATACCACAATCGGGGTATCGTGGGAGCATGGCATTTATCTAGGTTCCACACTTTCAACTACAAATTTCAAGGCATACAAGAGGGAGTATGGCACACCGGAAAAGATAGAGGATATCTATGATTACAGGGCAAAGCTAAAGCAGAAGTTCTATTTTTATCAGGATATGTCAAAGGATGATGATGTACCGAAGAAGCTGCAGAATGACTTCCTTCACCAGATGTATGAGGATTTTGGAACGATTGAAGAGGACTGTTTTTACGACAGGCTGGAAGATGGAAAGTACGATGAAGGCTTTAAGGAAAGACAGGTAAAGGAAGAAAAGAGCCGGTGATGAGATTTTTACAGGAGGCGATATCATATGGAACAGGAATTTGATGTTGAGATAAAAGAAGTGCTTTCACGAGTACAGAAAGTAAAGGCAGAGTCGCTTGACGATGCCATCAATAAGGCAATGGATATGTATTATGCAGAGCAGATAGTCCTTGGAGCAGAGGACATGAAGGGAGTTGATTTTGCACCTATCAGCGAAAGTCAGCTCCCTTCTTCATTAAAAGAAAACGGAGGAAGAGCAAGATGAAAAGTGATTCAACAACAGTAATTAAGAACATGGAGTTTTTAGTAAAGGAACTTCATAAGGAGTGGGACAGATCGGGTGCTTCTAAGGCATCCGTTATTATTTCCCTTGAGGAAGTAGATGGTATCAATGATAAGTTAAAAGAGATTATCTATCAGACACAGAAGTCAGTCGATGAGGATGAGCTGACCTTTAAACAGAGCATTGCAAAGTCCAAGGAGTGCTATGTGATTCTTCGTGTGGTGCGTAAGATTGCAAAGAAAAAGGATAAATGCGAAAAACAGGCAATCGACAATGAATTTGCAATCGAGCTGGATAAGGATGAGTTAAAGCTATTTAAGGGATTGTTTGCAGAGATGTTTAAGTAGAGGAGGACAAAGGTATGGGCGTTGATATGAAGGTCAAAGCGATATACGATTCTGAAATTGGTAACATCACCAGATCAGAAAAGAACTGGAAGGATGTGTTAAAGGTCGCAGGTCAGTTATACCGCTATGAATTTGACAATATCGTTATGGTAACAGCTCAGAGACCTCCAGAAAAAAGCACACTCATGGCAGATTATGATACCTGGAAAAGGTGGGAAGATATGTAAAGCGTGGTGCGAAAGGCTGCGCCATCTTCCCGTCAAGGGCACTGAATCCACGCATGAGGTATATCTTTGATATCAGTGATACCGGAGGGAAGAATGTTAAGCTGACATGGGACCTTGAGGGAGAAAATCTTAAAGATTATGTGGATTTTCTTGTGTCAGAAGGTCAGATTGAGCAGTACGATAACAGCGACAGGGAGTCTCTAAAAAATATATTAAAACAGTTTACAGGAACAGATGTTTGGCTTATAATAAAAGAAGAGTTCGGAGACCGAATGACCGAGCTTATGCAGCTATCAGGTAGTGTGATAAAGGAAGAAAGTAAGAAACGCAATGGCTTACAGCAGGAAATGGACATGGAGTAGCTTGTATATGCAAGTGTCATGTATGCTGTAGGGACGAGATGCGGATTTGACTTATCTGTGCAAGAACAGGATTTTAGTCAGATCGTAAATATCAAAGACGAAGAGATCATTTACCGTCTTGGTTCCATTGTATGCGATGTCTCCTGTAGTGTTCTTAGAGAATTTAGTCGTAACTTAAAGGCAATCGAGAGCGAAAGGAGAATTGGATATGTTAGAAGAAATGACTTACAAGGAAGTGGACGGACTGCTTTATCCGCAGATAGAGATGCCGGACGAGACGGAGGACCTCACGAAGCTGGGCAAATACGGAAGGATGGCGATGAACTATCTAAAGGAGAACGAGCCGGCAAGATACAAGACGCTGATGAGATTCGGGAAGATGTACGAGAAGATGTCAGCGGTAGAGGAGGAAGCGAATCAGCTGTACGACCAGCTGGAGATGCAGTATCTGGCGAAGCACAAGCCACAGAATCCGTCATCGACAATGGAGATGTGGAAGATAAGAGAGCAGGCGAAGATGCAGGCAGAGGAAGTGGTACTCCATCAGATAGTGATGCGATTCCACTAGAATCAGATGATACAGAACTGAATAGGGAACTTGATGAAATCAATTCATTGGGTGTTAGTAAGGAAGCCGAATATACACAGGCTTCCTTTTTTTTCGACCAGAACGGGCAGGCAAGCATTGGCACCATTCATACTGAGGACGAAAACAATAATCAGTTTATGCGTCGGTTCGAGCAGGACAGAAAAGCTGCATTAGCAGGTAAATACAATTACCTGAATCCAAAGAAGTCATCCACAGTACCAAGTGAGTATATCAAACAGGTGCTTATGAGAGGTACAGGTTTTATCGGTGGCAAGGGCAGGATATGCAAGATTTTTGAAACAGAGATTGACGCAGGAACCAGAGCAAAGCGTATCAAAGCAGAGTATGGTCAGGGAGGTGCAGGCTGGCCGGTTGACGGACTAGGACTGCACGGATATGACACATTTCATGGGAATGGACTGCGTTTTCAGTGGCGAGATGAGGATGGAGAGGTTGAAGGATATGTTTCGTGGAAAGATATCGAAAAAGAGCTTGGTGTCCTTATTCTTACAGGGGAATACCAGCCTGAGACACCTCGTATTGATGAGCTTGCGATGGACGGACTCCGTGAGGATGATGAGGTTATTGATGCCGAATACCGGGAAGTGGAACTGGAAGAGGCAGAATCAGAGATTGATGATTATGCAATACCGGATGAGCCGGAGAGCTATGCTTCTAACAGAGATTATGTAAGTGCAAAAGGCATGACACCACAGGAAACTACCGATGAAGACCGCATGGTAACACAGGCAGAATATGGTGCAGAGATAGAAGCTGAAACAACTGAAAAAGATCCATCAGAGCTTCAGTATATTACACCGATTGATTATGCCAAGCGTATTGCAGAGCTTGATGAAGACCTGCGTGATGCGGCGGAGATTCTTGTAACAGATTGCAGCTGCTACACTCCGTTTAGGGCATTCCTTATGGATGTGGTGCAGTCTGATTTTGCATTTATGCCCAATAAACTTGACCTTATCAGGGATATTGCATTAGGGACAGATAATGCAGAAAGGAAGGCATATTCCAACAATAAGTATGGTCTTGTGGAGTACTCAATCAGAAGCGGATATGTGAAGATCAGCTATAAGAACAGGAATGGTGTGCGAAAGGAAGGTGATCTCGACTGGCGTGAGTTATACGAGATTTTATCCTATATGGTAAAACAGCCATTTTACTGCGGAGAAGACCAGAAGAAGTATTATCAGGAGACAAAGCAGAAGGCTGACAGGGATAAGATGAATCCGGTCTATAAGAGATTCTTTGATATCGAGGATAGTGTAAAAGCCAACCGCCTTGGGACTAGGGAAAGAGCGATAGCTAATGGCTGGAATACCAAGATAGATGAGAATGGACATGTGATTTCTGATAACGAAGTAACAGTATCAGAAGATGAAACGATAGCAAAGCCGGCAGATGCTGCTCAGAAAAAGCACAACTTCCACATCAATGTATGGGAAATAGAAAAAGCCGGTCCAAAAACCCACTACCAGTGGAATATTGATGCAATCCGCACCTTAAAGCAGATTGAGGCAGAAAATCGCCTTGCCACACCGGAGGAACAGAAGATTTTGTCGAAGTTTGTCGGCTGGGGAGGACTGTCACGCGCATTTGATGAGAATAATGAAAGCTGGAGCAAAGAGTGCAAAGAACTCAAAGAGCTGTTATCTGATGAGGAATACAGTGCGGCAAGGGCAACAGTAAACAATGCCTTTTACACGTCACCGGAGATTGCTTCATGCATCAACTCGGCACTTATGCAGTTTGGATTCAGAGGCGGCAATATACTGGAGCCGTCTATGGGCATTGGAAACTTCTTTGGAAGCATGCCGCAGGCCATGCATGAGAGCAGACTGTATGGAGTGGAGCTGGACAGCATTTCAGGAAGAATTGCAAAGCAGCTTTATCAGAATGCCAATATCAGTATCACAGGATTTGAGAATACCACATATCCGGATAACTTCTTTGATGTGGTTGTCGGAAATGTGCCATTTGGTGATTACAAGGTATTTGATCCAAAGTACAACAAGTATAACTTCCGTATCCACGATTATTTTCTGGCAAAAGCACTTGATCAGGTAAGACCGGGAGGCATGGTTGCGGTGATTACCACAAAGGGAACACTTGATAAGACAAATCCTACTATACGAAAGTATCTGGCTGAAAGAGCAGAACTTGTGGGAGCAATAAGACTTCCAAATACTGCATTTAAAGACAATGCAGGAATCGAAGTGACAGCAGATATCCTGTTTTTGCAGAAGAGGGAGAGAAAGATTGATATTGAGCCGGACTGGGTACACCTTGGTGTGACTGAGAATGGCATTGCTGTCAACTCTTATTTTGCAGAGCATCCGGAAATGATGCTTGGTTCTATGGAGTATGACACAAGAATTTACGGACAGGACAGCAGATATACAGTCTGTGTGAATGATGACGAGAACTTCAATATGTATGAAGCATTAAACAAAGCTATCGGTAATATCAAAGCACAGATGACAGATTTTGAGAGAGTGGCAGACGAGGCGGAGCAGACGGAGAAAGTTATCCCGGCTGATCCGGATGTGAGAAACTACACTTACACATTTTATGAAGGAAAGCTCTATTACAGGGAAAATTCCGAGATGGTAAGAAAAGAAGTATCACAGACTGCCGAGGAGCGAATCCGAAGTCTTGATGAAATCAGACAGATAACAAGAGAGCTGATTGATATCCAGATGGATGGCTGCAGCGAGGAGGAGCTTTCTGATAAGCAGAGACTTCTTAATGTGAAATACGATGCCTTTATAAAGCAGTATGGAGCCATTACCTCAAAAGCAAACAGAATAGCTTTCAGAGATGACAGCGACTATCCGCTTCTTTGCAGTCTTGAGGAAGTAAACGAAGACGGGGAGGTGAAAAAAGCGGATATGTTTTATAAGCAGACGATTAAGGCAAAGACTGTCATAGACAGGGTTGAGACTGCTGTGGAAGCATTAAATGTATCCGTCAATGAATTTGGATATGTAAATCTTGCCTATATGCTTTCTATCTATGAGCCGGATATTACAAATGCAAAGGAAGAGCTTGCAGAAAAGTCCGGACAGGCAGCATATGAGATAACGCTAAGTGATGATGCTTTGGCAGAGCTTAGAAGGGCAGTTCTTGTGGAAGAGCTTGATGGACTGATTTTCCTTAATCCTGACCGCTACAACGAGAATAATCCGGACATCGGCTGGGAGACAGCAGACGAGTATCTTTCCGGAAATGTGAGAGACAAGCTTCGTGTGGCAAAAGCTATGGCAGCGGATACAGACAATCCACAGGCAGAAAGATTTGCAGGCAATGTGGCAGCGCTTGAAAAGGTGCAGCCGGAGTGGATTGAAGCATCAGACATTGATGTAAAGATTGGCACGACATGGATTGAACCGCTTGATTATGAGCAGTTTATCTATGAACTTCTCAATACGCCAAGGCGGGCAAGGGCAGTCAGAAGTCAGTTTTACAATACAGGCATACAGGTACACTTAAATAAGATGAGCATGGAATGGTTCATTGAGAATAAAAGCATGGATAAGCATTCAGTGGCAGCTACTAAGACTTATGGTACAAGCCGCATGGATGCTTATTCTATTTTTGAGGATACGCTGAACCTAAAGACTGTAACAGTCAGGGACAGGATTGATGACGGTGATGGCAAATATCATTACGAAGTCAATAAGAATGAGACAATGCTTGCAAGGGAAAAGCAGAACATGATTAAGGAGAAGTTCAAGGAGTGGCTGTTTGCAGAGCCGGAGCGAAGACAGAAATATGTGGAATATTACAACGAGACATTCAATAATATCCGTCTGCGTGAATATGACGGAAGCCACTTACAGTTTCCGGGAATGAATCCGGCGATTGAGTTAAAGCCTCATCAGAAAAATGCTGTGGCAAGAATCCTTCTCGGAGGAAATACGCTTCTTGCTCATTGTGTCGGTGCCGGAAAGTCCTTTGAGATGATGGCTGCATGTATGGAACAGAAGAGACTTGGACTTGCCAATAAGACAATCATGGTTGTTCCAAAGCCGCTTATCGGTCAGACCGCATCAGAGTTTTTAAGGCTTTATCCGTCAGCCAATATCTTAGTTGCCACAGAGCGTGATTTTGAAAAGAGCCGCAGAAAGCAGTTTGTCTCAAGGATTGCGACAGGTGACTATGACTGCATTATCATGTCTCACTCGCAGTTTGAGAAAATCCCAATCTCCGCAGAGAGAAAGGAAAGAATGCTTAACGAGCAGATTGATGAGATCAGCTATGCGATTGATGAGATGAAGGAGCGTAACGGAGAGCGATGGACTGTAAAACAGATGGAAAGCCAGAAGAAAAAGCTGGAGGAGCAGCTGAAAGCTCTATCTGATGAGAGCAGGAAGGATGACCTCATTACCTTTGAGAAACTTGGAGTGGATTCCATTATGGTGGACGAAGCACATAATTTTAAGAACCTTGCGATTTTTTCCAAGATGAATAATGTGTCAGGTATCAGCAGCAGTGGAGCTAAGAAGTCAACGGATATGCAGCTTAAATGCCAGTACTTATCTGAGATAAATGATGGCAGGGGCATTGTATTTGCAACAGGTACACCAATATCCAATACCATGTGTGAGATGTATGTCATGCAGCTTTACTTACAGAAAGCGGCACTTGAAGAGATGGGGATTTATCACTTTGATTCATGGGCAGCGAACTTTGGTGAAGTGACAACAGCACTGGAGCTTACTGTAGAGGGAAGCGGATTCCGTTTTAAGAGCAGATTTAATAAGTTTACAAATCTGCCGGAGCTTATGAATATCTTCCGTGAGGTAGCAGATGTGCAGACAGCAGATATGCTTGACCTTGATGTGCCAGCACTTCGTGGAGGCAAGCCTATTATTGTGGAGTCGGAGCCTGACTGGTATGTAAAACAGGTCATGGAAGACTTTGTTGTGAGGGCAGAGCGTATCAGAGGCGGTGGAGTAGATCCAAGAGAGGATAACTTCCTAAAGATTACCCATGAGGCAAGACTTCTCGGAACAGATGCAAGGCTGATTGATAAGGATGCACCAAATAATCCGGATGGAAAGCTCAATAAGGTAGCGGAGAATGTCTGGAAGGAATATGAGAAAGGAAATGCCAACGGTCATATAGGCTGCCAGCTTATTTTTTCGGACATCGGCACACCGGGACCGGATAAAGACTTTACCATCTATGATTATTTGAAGGAAACACTTATCCAGTATGGTATTCCGGCAGATGAGATAGCTTTTATCCATGATGCCAAGACAGATGCACAGAGGGATGCACTTTTTAAGGAGATGAGGACAGGTAAAAAGAAAGTTCTTATCGGTTCAACAGATAAGTGTGGAACAGGTGTCAATGTGCAGACACACCTTGTTGCAATGCACCATGTCGATTGTCCGTGGAAGCCTTCTTCTATTGAACAGAGGGAAGGACGAGGCATACGACAAGGCAACGAAAATGAAGAGGTGGCAATCTACAGATATGTCACCAAAGGAACCTTTGATGCATACAACTGGTCACTCGTCGAGAATAAGCAGCGTTTTATCAGTCAGGTTATGACAAGCAAGGCTGTAAGCCGAAGCTGCGAGGATATCGACGAGGCTACACTTTCATATGCAGAGATCAAGGCGGTTGCTACAGGTAATCCTTTGATCAAGGAAAAGATGGAGATTGACAATGATGTCCAGAGATTAAAGCTCTTAAAGGCATCCTATGATAATCAGAGATATGGCTTGCAGGATAACTTTATGATCAAGTACCCGAAGCTCATTAAGACAGCAACCGAAAAGCTTGCCAATGTAAGAGAGGATGTAAAGGCAAGGGATAAAGAGCTGATTGATAATCCGGAATTTGCCATTACCATAGGCAAAGCAACCTATACTGAGCGTGTGGATGGTGGAACGATGATGCTTGAAGCAATCAGCAAATGCAAGACCGGAGAGACAACTGCAATCGGTAAATTCCACGGATTTGAGCTGCTTGTGGAAAAGAACTTCCTTGGCATCAATTATATGGTGCTTCGTGGAAAGACCGAGTACAAGGCAGAGCTTTCCACAAGTCCTGTCGGCAGTATGGTGAAGCTGGAAAACCTGTTCAACGGACTCCATGAGAACATTGATTTCCTGGAAAAGAAGATTGAGCAGTACCAGAATGACCTTGAAGCATCAAAGACTGAGTATGACAAGCCATTTGCGTACAGCAAGGAACTGGAAGAAAAGCTGGCAAGGCAGTGTGAACTGAATGCCCAGCTTGACCTTGAGAACGCAAAGGCTGTGGATGCAGACCTGAGCGGACCGGAGGAAGAAAGAGAAGCTGATGACAGAATGGAATCTGCAGCAATTGTAGCAGAGGATAAAGGTGCTTATCCATCCGACAGAGAGGGCAGAACACGATAGGAGAGTGAATAATATGAGCATAAGAAAGGTGGTCGCAGGACTACTGATTACAGCAGGGATTGCCATTATGGCAGTCCCTTTTTTCTGGCGGGCAACCGGAGAAAAACAGACAGAACAGCTCATAAGTGAATTTGAGCAGACATTGGAGGATGATTACGATGAAGAAACAGATGTGGAGGAAGAGCAAACCTCCATTAGTGAAGAGGATGAAGCCATTCTTAAAGAAGGCGGTGTTATCGGTATCATTGAGATACCGGGCATAGATATCCGGTATCCGGTAATGGAAGGAACCACAAGTAAAGTGCTTAATGCCGGGATTGGTCATATAGAAGAAACAACAGGGATTGGGGAGAGTGGCAACTGTGTATTGTGCGGTCACAATGGCAGCAGGTATGGCACATTTTTTACACCACTAAGTCAGATATCCATAGGTGATGAAGTGATGATAACCGTCAAAAACGGACTGAGGCACATCTATGAGGTAACAGAGACAGAGGTAGTAAATCCATATGATAACAGCATCAAGACACAGAGTACAGAAAAAGAATTAACTCCTTTTACCTGTTCCCAGAAAGGAACCATGCGATTTGTAGTCAGGTGCATTTATAAGGAGGCGGTGATGGATGAATAAGAGATACCGGTTAGGTGAAATAGAAGAGGCAGTATCGGAAATGGAAGAGTTAATCGGACTTGAGGATGATATTGCAGAGATTGATGATGAATTTCAGATAGTCGTAAGCGGCTGGTCTGTATATGTCGAAAGCATGAATCTGACACTCAGACAGGGAATAGCCTGCGTATGGGATGCGGAGGAAGGATTATTTATGCCTGATTTTGATGTGACTATCGTGTATGAGGGGAACATTGAAACGGGCTACTCCAGAAGCGATGCTTCTGTCGTTAATGAGTCAGGTGAAAGTATGCAAGCATCCTTTCCTGCTGACTCATTATACTATGAGCAGGACGGAATGGTCGTTACACTTGGCAACTGGTTAAATGGCAGATTGTCTTGTGAACAGATAGAACAGCTTTGGTGTGAGCTTATCATACCAAAGCAAAACAAAGAACAAAAAGAAAGCGAGGAATAGCATATGAAGTATTCAATTAAAGTAAACGAAGTAAGAGCAAAAGAGGGCAGCAACATCAAAGGATTTGCAACAGTAGTATTTGGTGATTCATTTAAGATTACCAATATTGCAATCCTTGAGAATAAGGATAAGGGAGAGCTTTTTGTATCAATGCCAAGATACCGCTCCAATGAGCGTGATGAAAGCAACGGTGTGATCTATAAGGATGTGTGCAATCCTATCACAGCAGAGTTT
>OKWC01000047.1_pt1 | contig 20660 bp, 17 predicted proteins | sample 1606971 | NCBI WGS metagenome assembly OKWC01 (sample SAMN04414076, study PRJEB24778) | human gut metagenome | material: faecal | host: Homo sapiens
CTCTCATCTGCTCCCCAATTATATTCACGGGAACATATTTTTAATAATTCCCGCTTTCTCCACAGCAATCTTCTCTATCGTGTCACCCAAATATTCCATATGGTCCATTCCGATTAGAAGTAATAACTGTAAGATATGGTGACAGCATAGAATTAGTTGCATCAAGTCGTCCGCCAAGTCCCGTCTCTAAGACTATGTATTCCACAGCTTCTTTATTAAATTTCCACATTGCCATAAGAAATAAGAATTCAAAATATGATGGATGTGGATAATCCTCTTGTTTCATCTTATCCACGACATTTTTTACCTCATTGAATGCCTGTACAAACTCTTCATCACTTATTTCTTTGTTATTTATTCGTATTCTTTCATTAATATGTACAAGGTGTGGCGAAATAAAAAGTCCTGTTTTCTTCCCACAATTGACAAGTACATTAGATAATATTGCACATACTGTACCTTTTCCGTTAGTACCTGCAACATGTATAATCTTCATCTTGTTACTCTCTTCTTGTTTTATTCCTAACTCCTCTAGGAATCTTCTTGTATGTTCAAGAGAATTCTTACTTGTGAACTTCGGAATATTATCTATGTATTCTACAACATCTTCGTATTTCATACTAATCCTCATTTCTGAGTGGTTTATCTCCATTCAATTGTTTAACAACGATTATAGGAATTATTTTATGATTTTGCAAGCAAATGTTATCACGTAATTTCGACAATTAGCTAATTAGCCTAATCTGTTTTTAGATTTTTCTCACCAAATGCATCAAACTCATTAAAAAAATCTATTACCATACCCGCTCAAATAAATAGCTGTATGAAAAATCACATACAAAATTTGATTTTCCATACAGCTAAAAATAAATTATCCTTATTTCATAAGATGAGCAAGTTGTGTCTTAACCTGTTCCATCATCTGCATATATTTAGCCTGCTTTGCTTTCTCTTCTTCAATCTTAGCAGCAGGTGCTTTGCTTACGAATTTCTCATTAGAAAGCATTCCATTAGAACGTGCAAGTTCTTTAGAAAGCTTCTCTTCTTCTTTCTTAAGTCTTTCTATTTCTTTTTCAATATCTACTAATTCAGCGAATGGCATATAGATTGTAGCTTCAGGTATAACTGTTGATACCGCATCTTCACCGATTCCATTCTTATCTGTCTGTATAATAACCTCGCTTGCATATGCTAAAGTCTGGAAGAACACTCTGCCCTCTTCAAATATACCTGCAACCTTATTGCTTTCTGTTACAACATATACCTGTGCTTTCTTAGATGGTGGAACATTCATTCCTGCTCTTACATTTCTGATATTGTAAACAGCCTGTTTGATTAATTCAACATCCTCTTCTTCTTTCTCGAAATTAAATTCGTCCTTATATTCAGGCCATTTTGTTACCATAAGTGATTCCGCATCTTCATTTAATGTACAATAAATCTCTTCTGTAACGAATGGCATATATGGATGAAGTAGCTTAAGTGATGTTTCAAGAACTGACTTAAGGGTGTAAGTGCCGCATCTTTTGTTGTGTTGTCTTCACTGTATAATCTTGGTTTAACCATTTCAATATACCAGTCACAGAACTCTTCCCAGATAAAGTTATAAAGCTTATCTGCAGCAACTCCTAATTCGTATTTATCGATATTTTCTGTCACATCTTTAATAAGTTTATTTGCCTTTGATAATATCCATTTATCAGCATCTGTAAGTGTGCTTACAGGAACTTCCTTAATACCACCTTCAGGCATATTCATCATTATGAATCTTGATGCATTCCATACTTTATTAGCAAAGTTTCTGCTTGCTTCAACTCTTTCATAATAGAAACGCATATCGTTACCAGGTGCATTTCCCGTAATAAGTGTAAATCTCAATGCATCAGCACCGTATTTATCTATAACTTCAAGTGGATCAATACCATTTCCAAGAGATTTACTCATCTTACGACCCTGTGAATCTCTTACAAGTCCATGGATTAAAACAGTGTTAAATGGTACCTTTCCTGTATGTTCAAGTCCTGAAAACATCATTCTGATTACCCAGAAGAAAATGATATCATATCCTGTTACAAGTACACTTGTTGGATAGAAATAATCTAACTCTTCTGTCTTATCTGGCCAGCCAAGTGTTGAGAATGGCCATAATGCTGAACTGAACCATGTATCAAGTGTATCAGGGTCCTGGCGCATCTTCTTACCACATTTTGGGCAACATACTTCATTTTCTTTACTTACCACCATTTCGCCACAGTCGTCACAGTAAAATGCTGGAATTCTCGTGTCCCCACCATAACTGTCTTGAAATACACCAGTCACGAATTCCCTCTAACCAATGATAATATGTCTTATCAAAATGAGGAGGAACGAACTTGGTATCACCATTTTTAACGGCTTCAATTGCAGGTTTAGCAAGCTCTTTCATACTTACAAACCACTGTTTTGAAACTCTTGGTTCAACTGTAGTATGGCAGCGGTAACATGTACCAACGTTATGCTCATGGTCTTCTACTTTAACTAAATATCCACCTGCCTCTAGGTCTGCTACGATAGCCTTTCTTGCCTCGTATCTATCCATTCCTGCATATTTAGGATATTCGTCAACAATCTTTGCATCTTCAGTCATTACATTTAATACTGGAAGATTATGTCTTAAACCAACCTCGAAATCGTTAGGGTCATGTGCCGGAGTAATCTTAACTACACCCGTACCAAAATCTATACCAACATAATCATCTGCTACAACCGGAATCTCTCTTCCTACTAATGGAAGAATTAAGGTTTTGCCAACTGCGTCTTTATATCTTTCATCATCAGGGTTAACTGCTACTGCTGTATCACCTAATAATGTCTCAGGTCTGGTTGTTGCGAGTTCAAGATATCCTGAACCATCTTTAAATGGATATCTTAAATGCCAGAAATGTCCTGCCTGATCCTCATATTCAACCTCTGCATCTGAAATAGATGTAAGACAATGAGGACACCAGTTGATAATTCTTTCTCCTCTATAAATAAGTCCTTTATTATAGAGATTTACAAATACTTCTTTTACAGCCTTGTTACAACCATCATCCATTGTAAATCTTTCTCTGTCCCAGTCACATGAAGAACCTATCTTCTTTAACTGTGCAACAATTCTTCCGCCATACTGTTTCTTCCATTCCCAGGCTCTTTCTAAGAACTTATCTCTTCCGATTTCTTCCTTAGTTATGCCCTCTTCACGCATTTTTTCAACAATTTTAGCTTCTGTTGCAATTGAGGCGTGGTCAGTTCCTGGTACCCATAATGCTTCATATCCCTGCATTCTCTTTGTTCTGATTAAGATATCCTGAATTGTATTATCTAATGCATGTCCCATATGGAGCTGTCCTGTAATATTTGGAGGTGGCATAACGATAGTAAATGGTTTCTTACTTCTGTCTACCTCTGCATGAAAATATTTCTTATTTGTCCATTTGTCATAAAGTCTCTGCTCAATATCAGCAGGATTATAATTCTTCTCTAATTCTTTTGCCATTATTGACTTCCTTTCTAATGTTATTTTAATAATATTTCCTAATAAGTAAAAACGCCCTCTTTGAAACATATCAGCTACATTCCAAAAAGGGCGTATATCACGCGGTACCACCTTTATTTACGACTATCATCGTGTCTCATCTTATCCTATAACGTGGACGGTTCCGTTATGACCTACTGATTATATAAAATATGCTGATGCTCTTTGCTATTACAAATCAATCTATAATTTCAAATCAAACATCTGCTTATTCTAATCTTCTATAAAATGTTCAGCCATACTGCTTAAAAGCTACCTTCAAAGGTCACTGCCTTAGTAATCTTTCAGCCTGCGAATTACTTTCTCTTTAAGGGTTAACCTTTTACTCCTCTTTATCACTGCATTTATAATATTTAACTTTTTTAATGATAAAGGTTTTAAAAATATTTGTCAAGATAAACCTCTAATAAACGCTAATTTTTATAAACCGATATTGCACATACAGATTAGAGAAAATCATCTTTGTACAGGCATTTGCATATATAAATATTGAAACGTTTGTATGAATTGCTAATTTGGCGGTATCATTTTCCGGCTCTTTTGATTATTTATGTTCATTCAACATCCAGAACATTTAAACCAAGAAGTCCGTCTATGCCACACACTTGATTTATGACGTATCGTGTGTGTGAGTTATATGCCGTCAGAAGCAAAAGGTCGGTGCAGTTAATCACCGTTCAAGCGAAGCGCGTTTGATTGGCTGCACCGTAATAAACTTTGCAGATGACGGCATTTACTTGCACTAGATAAAGGAATTATGAAAGTGTGTGTCATAGACGGACACCTTGGCTTAATTTTCTGTCTGGTGAATGTACACAAAATCCGAGCCGAAAAATGATACCTGACAAATTTACGCAATTCCCACAAGTTGTTCCAATATTTATATATCAAATCGCCTGTACATATGATTATTAAATATATCTGTATGTGCAACAGGTTTATAAAAAAATCAGCGTTTATTAGAGTTTTTCTTCGTAGGCATCAAGTATTCCCATTAATTCAGTGCTGTTCTCTTTATCATTCATAATTATATTTTTAACCTCTTCTCTTGCATTGCCTATAACTTCTGTATTATAATCCAGCGATTTTTTGAGACTGTTTCTTCTATTCATCAAATGATTCTTTATTTCATTCATATCACTTGGATTAATAATTGCATATGCCTGACTTATCCATACATTCTGGTCTTTGACATTCATATTTTTTAATAACTGCACTAATTCATCTTCCGCATCAGCCAGTCTGCTCGATGCCTTATTATAGACTTCGTGTTCTTTTTTTAGTGTCAAATATGCACCCCATATTTTATTTAATTGATAGGCACTTTTTACACCATGTTTTTCGTATGATATGTAAGTCGTCCCGCAATATTTACATATTTTAACTTGATTTTATTAAGCAATCCGATTGCCCTGTTATATTTTATCTCACTTAATCTAAGTTCATTTATTGTCTGATTATGGAGGTAAAATATTCCGGCTGCAAATATGGCTGTGATTCCAATCAGCAAATATATTAACAGGCTGGTATCTTTATTAAATGCATAATTGACTATAAGAAATAATAAGAACAACACTGCAAATGCTATTATTCCTATCTTTGAGGCACCATTTATAAGATAAAGTCTGTTCTTGTATTCCTGTATCTCCATCTTTAATCCGGCTTTTTCACCCTCTAAATATTTCATATCCGTCTTGACTGTCTGGCAATAACTTTCATCTTCTGACATCTGCTTTAAAATGTCTTTTATATCATCTTCACATTCTTTCATATGACTGAACTGCTTTTCAGATAATTTTGCCATAGAACGTCCAAAGTCTCTTCTATCCTTATCTAATACCACAATTTTTTTTCGCAATGTTTTTCAATCTTTCTTCCTGTGTATCAGGTAACTCTTCTATTATCTGTATATCAGTAAGATAAGAATTTACTGTCTGATACTCAACCTTTAACTCTGCAATTCTTGAATTAGCACCCATTATTCTGTCACAACAATTCTCTATTGTCTGCTTCTTCTGTTCTAATGTCTCCGCCTGCATAGGCTCGGGTTTAATATAAACTGCCTCGTTATCTTCACTTGTTATCTCTAATTCGTCAAGATAATCCGTTTCTTCCGTTTTATTTCTTCTGAACAATCTCATCTCTATAGTGTCTCCTAACCTATATTACTTCTATAATCATTCTTCCACTCATCAAGAACTTCCTGAACATTCACATAATAATCATCAAGGTTATGTCTGCCATCATATATAAATGTCTGAGATAAATTCTCATATTCAGTTCCATTGTTAATCTGTTCCCAGATATCCTTAACCTCTTCACTGCATTTAAGAACCAGTTCAGAATTAATCTCATTCTCTTTAGTAAAATCAATGTCCTTTTTAATGCCTGAATATTTCATCGCAAATTTGACATTAATAATCTCCTTTAAGGCTTCATCAGATGATTTTAATTCGTACGAATGTTTGAATTTTTCTAATGCTTCTTCTAAATAAAACATTCTGCCCTCTATTTTACCGATTCCTAAGTATACCCCTGCATAGAATTCATTGCTTTCTCTTTTATATATATTGTTATTCAGAATATTTTCATATGTCTTTAACGCACTTCCAAGCTTGCCATTTTCAAACAGCATATCAGCTCTTGTTTTCATTCGCTCTAACATTCCTTTTGACTGATAGTCTTTAATTCCTTTTCAAATGCTTTGATTTCTGTTTCGCTGTAATAACGGGAAGATTTTATAATTATCATAACAAGCTCTGCGAAATTCATTCTCTGTCCCATTGCATACATAAGCTTTTGTGCAACCTTTGGCAGATTAAGATTGTTTTCAATATAATCGCAAAGTCCCTCATTAAAGAAACCATCATCTACAAAATATGCGTTATTGTACAGATAGTATGCAAATTCTTCAATAGAATATATATTTAAGTCTGCATCGGCTATCCTGTATGGAACATCTGCTTTTCTACTGCATAAAATCAATCCACTCATACACTTCTCCATTTCTTACAGATAATCTTCTATATCAATTACCCTTTCACCATTTCTTCGCTTGACTTAAAGAAATCACCAAAGCCTAAATCTTTCACCACCACTATGCATTGTCTGTCATTCCTATAAGCTAACACAATCTCAATTCGTGTTGTCTTATTAGGGCGTGGTGGAAAGCCTCGTAAATCTATCACTATTTCTTTCTCACTCTTGCTAAGTGAAGATACTATTTTAAGTCTTAATTCTTTAGAATCATCTAATATTCCCTCTGCTCTTGCGCCTGCTTCGTACCAGTTGGTTCCTGCTTTTGACAATATGACTGGTATATTCTTGTCATCTTTTTCGACTTCTACTTCGATATTAACTAATGTTCTTCCCGAACATACAAACTGATAACTGTCAGCATTACCTATACCAATCTGACTAAGATTAGCGTAGCCTGCACCCTTAACAAACAGGTTATATCCCTGGAATACTCTTCGTTTACTGCATAAGAACCTTATCGAATCTTCCATCCATTTCTCATAGAAGCCGACACCTGTCAGGAATACTGCTGACACAATATGTTTACTACATAACTTCTTAAGAAGCTCTAAGAATTTCGTATCCATTTCTAGTCTGCCCTGTTCAGTCTGTAAATCACTCACTTTGAACTTCTGTGTCATATCCATCTCTTCAACTATAATCGGCTGTGGTACTCTTGCTCTTACAGTTGTGAGTAATCTTACCAGAAACTGATGCTTTGTAAAATCAAATATCAGCACATCATTTACCCATATTTCCTTTTTCTGTGAAATCATATAATATATAATGCTTTCTGAATGACCGATAATTTTTACGTGTTCCCTGTCATAGCCCATATCATTTAAAACATTTCTAATAAGGTTAACAAGAATACGGTCCGGATATTCAACTGTTACAGATATATAATCAGGCTGCACAATGTGATAATTGCTTTTAAGTATTTTAAACAATCCCTCGAAGAAATGCTTTAATATCTCATATCCCGTATAAGTATTGTTACTTACAACTATACTTTTCTCAGATAAAATTGTCTTAAGGATATCATCAGCTAATATAGCCTCGCCATTCTTTTCCCTAAGCAATGCATCATCACCTATGCACCATTCATCACTATTATTTAATTTTCCTATTTCCGTTGGAATAAGATATTTCTGTTCGCCTGCAATTGTACTTACTGAATCCGGCTCTGCCATATTTCCCATACAATACGCAATCTGCGTGTAATCTCTACACAAATCTATCGAAACGGATATTAAGTTGTTCGCTGTCTTTGTACTCAACTTAGTTCCTCCATATTTTAACATCAAAAGACATCTGTGCTACCTGAACAAATGCTTCACAAGTTCATTATTTACATAATATTTTCCGGCAAGTTCGCTTATCATTCCCTCTTGTTTCATCTCCATACACATAAGTATATCATTTAACATTCCATATCTTGACTGACTTGCCTCAACATTTCTGTCATCAAGCTGGTGGTCTTTACTCTCTGTCACGCGGCTTTCACCATCTGAAATCTCTGTTATATAATAATTTAACTTTTCTCCATAGAATAACGTAAAAGACTTTGTATACATTCCCGTAAAGCAACACTTCATCTCTTCAGTCGTGTACTCTTTCTCCTCATTATTACCTGTTTCAAGATAATAACTAATAAGAACCTTATCCTGTGGCTCTGCTCTGTATACTATCGTTGTCTTATCTAGTATTCTGTCCGGCACTGCAAACCATTTAGTGAACTGTTTATAGAAATCAAATATTATAGTCTTCTTATCTAAATATTTCATACAATCCATGCATATTTCCTTATTAGTATCAGAAATAGTCTTCTTATCAGACTGGTATTTAAGGTATGCACATTTGCATATATCCATAATATTTTTGTCAAATACCAGCTCATCACCTAAGTGTTTGAAAAACATATCATCTACTGGATTCTCCCTGATGAAATATTCGTGCGACATAAAGAATAAATATGCATATCTTATTACTTCGCTTGCACCTTTTTTATAATAAGAATCATAGATTGTAACCACACTTGAAATAAATGTCCTTGAAAATAACATCTGTGCAATAAGTCTTTCCTCTAAGTCCCTGCTTTCAAATTCAAATTCCTTAGAGACACGCCATATCTCCATCATTTCCTTAGTCGTTCCATAATAATATCTGCACAGATAATCTAAATAATTCATTGTATTTCCCTTAGAAAATGACATATTACAATATTCTAATAATTGCTTATCTTCTTCTATCTCCTTATCTTCCTTAAGTCTCCTTGAGCAATATTTAAGTATCTTACGTGGGTCTATATCGCTATAACCATTATTCTATAAGATATTTTTCCGCATACTCATATAAGCCACGCATAATCATAAGTTCTATAACACTCACTCTTGACTTTCTCTTAAGTCTGCTTACGTCTATGCTCATTAGATATTCATCTAATTCTTCGCCATCATAATTATTAGAATAATATTCTATAATGTCCTGTATGATATAATCTTTGTAAACTTCTTCAAATCATCACTTATCATAACTTCTTTAAAGAGACTTATCACCTGATGGAATACTCTTATGATATTTTAGTGTCTGCTCACATTCTTTCGCCATCAGATAAATATTTTCCGGATTTCTTTCTAATGCAATCTTATTTAATCCTTTATCATCATCATATAATTTGTCAATGTATAATTAATTGTGTTATGATAAATATTTCCATTAATATCCTTTAATAACACAACTGCGTCATCCGTATAAATATTTATATATGCAATTCCTTTATTAATAACAAATGTCTGCTCATTCACAATCTCTTTATGTCTGACAATAACTTCCTTAATTCTATCATTGTCACATTCAAGCTTCCATGTGTTAAGAATTTTCACAAGATTCTTCTCATTCTCCTCAGTAATCATCTCTTCTGTAAGTACATCTGCATATACTACAGAAATAAATCTGTCTATTTCTCCATTTCGCAATTTATCTAATGCAAAATGCTCCATATTTCTTCTATAATTCTTGTATACATTTGGCTGCTTATCCTTATTTCTTATAATCAGACCATAGAAAAATGCTTCTCTGTTCATAAGCTGGTTACCATTGTATACATAGTACATAAGCACAGTATTAGGAACTATACCATCATAATCCTCTGGCATCGAGTATACATAATATTCATACAATCTTGTGACCTGTATATCAGCAGTTACACCCTTAGCATACCATTTGAAATACTTCTCATCTGTCTTATTACCTCTGATTAACAGACTTATAATTGCAGTTAAGATTATTTTATTCTCAAATTTATCATAGAGTTTAACAAGAATATTGAACAAAAGAGGTCTGAAATTCTTCTCAAGCATTGCAAGTTCAGATATCTGGACTGCAAGTCTTAAATCTATCGCATCATATTTACTTCCGAAATTAAGCACCTGTAACTCAAATGAATTAATAACTCTTAACAATGCCGGCTGTTTGTTTAATACATACAATGCCTCATAGTACATAAGCGTACTTCTGCAGCCTATCTTATACTGTTCTTTAATTCTTGTTAATTTAAGACTTTTATTATTCTCAAATGATGTATCAATATATAGAAGTATCCATAGCAGCTGCCATTTATCGTATCCATTTTCATAGTATTTTCTAATAATATCCGTAGCAATAATTGTCTGCTCTAACTTTCTCTTCTGCAAAGTTCTTACATAGAGATAGTAACAATATAATACTACGTTTTCCTCTTTCTTATCTAATATCTCCTCTGCTACACTGTCTATAAGCCATTTTGCTTCTTCATCTCTTCTTCTCGAAATATACATCTGTGCCTGTAGAAGTTTTAAAAATGGCATATCATCTCTGAAACCTCTGGCTCTCTCAATTAAAACATTCGAATTCTCTGCCCATGTATCAATACTGCTCTTTCTCATTCTGAAATTAAGATATTGTTCATTAAGGCTTGCAATACACTTCTTAATCTCATGATTTGCCGAATCTATTTCTCCTGTATTATCAATAGAAATCTCACATTCTAAACACTGGTTCATCGTATAAAATTTGATTTTTCCATAATTCATTCCACTATGCAATTTGGAAATATCTATAAGATATCTGAATTCATAATTATTTCCCGCAAAATCATCTTCAGTAATATTCTTCTTATATTCCGTTATAAAATCTCCGTCCACATCTACCTTAATATCTATGTATCCCCATGTATTTCTGGTAAGAGTAAGAATATCTCCATATGATTCTTCTAACATATCATACTCTCTTAATGTATCTGAAAGCTCTATCTTTACTTCCTGCTTCTTATTAATAGCAAGCATAAATTCCTCTAAAGCACGCTTTTTACTATAACTGTTGATAAGTCCATTATAAAGGCTCTTATCAGCCACATTATCTTTAAGAATAATTCTCTCGAAATCTTTCGACAGAAACATCTTAAGTCCCTCGTCATATTCCTGCTTAACAAGGTTAATGAAATGAAACAGATTCGATATATCGCCTATGGAAGATGGAATACTCTCTTCCTTAACAGCAATAGTATATGGTATAAAAAGTTCTCCACCATTGCTTACGATATTCACACGGCCTTTTATAACATCCCCGATTTCACTATTTTTGCCATCTATTACATACTCTATCTTATTATTTCTGCCAACAAACTGGTCATTAATTATCTTGAATTTCTCGCACGTAGAATAAACTATCCCTTTTAGTTCATTGTCATCTTTACTAAAAATCTCAAATGAGCCATGGTATAGTTCTCCTGCTTCTATTGATTTATCAATATCTGTAACCGATACTTCAACCTCCGGAAGATTATATTCAATTATGCCTCTTGATAACTTCCCAATTAGTTCTTTCAAAAAAATACCTCTTTCTGTATATCTGTCAAAATTCTTATCTGAATTTTATCACAAATGTCGTTCTATTACTAGTATGCATTGTAGAATTAATATCTCTGAATGTCTAGTCTGCTTCGAAGAATTTAACGTCTTTTATCTCGTCTGGTAAATACTGTTGTTCCACATAATGTCCCTCGTAATCGTGAGGGTATTTGTAGCCAATCCCATGGCCTAATTCTTTCGCTCCACCGTAATGTGCATCTTTTAAATATGCCGGTATCTGATATGCAGGCTCTCTTTTTACAAAATCAAGTGCTTTGTCAATTGCCATATATGCAGCATTTCCCTTAGGTGCATTTGCAATATATAAGACTGCCTCTGCTAAAGGTATCCTTGCCTCCGGCATTCCTAACTGATGCACTGCTTCTGCTGCCGATACAGCAACGACTAGTGCCTGTGGGTCTGCAAGACCTACATCCTCTGCTGCACATATCATAATTCTTCTCGCAATAAAAGTAACACTTTCTCCTGCATTTAACATTCTCGCCAGATAATATATGGCAGCATCGGGGTCAGAGCCTCTCATACTCTTTATAAATGCCGATATCGTATCATAATGATTATCCCCTGACTTATCATAACGAGGATTTCTCTGCTGTACACATTCCTCTATGGTATCAATATCGATATGAATAACTCCATCAGCCCTTCTGTCCGTTGTAAGAACTGCTAATTCTACTGCATTCAAGGCTGTTCTTGCATCTCCATTGGCAATATCTGCAAGAAAATCAATGGCATCTTCACTCATTTTTGCACCATAAGCCCCCATTCCCTTAACTTCATCAGATATTGCCCTGTTAATAAGAATCTTTATATCCTCTTTATCTAATTCCTTTAATTCAAATATGGTAGACCTCGATATAAGTGCACTATTTACTTCAAAATATGGATTCTCTGTTGTAGCACCTATTAAAATAATTGTACCATCTTCGACAAATGGCAGCAAATAATCCTGCTGTCCTTTATTAAATCTGTGAATCTCATCCACAAACAAAATTGTACGTTTTCCATACATACCGAGACTATCCTTAGCTGCGTTCACTACTTCCTCCATGTCTTTCTTACCCGCAACCGTCGCATTAATCTGGCGGAATTCAGAATCAGAAGTATTAGCAATAACCTTTGCAAGTGTGGTCTTGCCAGTTCCCGGTGGCCCATAGAAGATGACCGAGCTTAACTTATCAGCCTTAATTGCTCTGTATAATAGCTTATTCTCACCAAGAATATGCTTCTGCCCTACTATTTCTTCAAGTTTCTCCGGTCTCATTCTTGAAGCAAGTGGTGATTCCTTACTCTTAGCATTATTTCTCATATATTCAAATAAATCCATTTTAATCTCCATTTCACATAAATCTCTAATAATTTTACCACTATTCCAGCTCTTTAACAATCATATTAAGTTTTATAAATTCTATTAAGTTTTTCTAAATTCTGTTGTTAGTGCATTTGTTTTATGGTAAAATAGAGTTTATTACGGAAAAAGGGGGTTTTCATTTGACTGAAAACAGTTATTCAACAATTACACCGGAAATAACTAATCTTTCTAAGCTATGTTTGGATAATAGTTCAATCGACCCATCGTTATATGGTAAATATGATGTAAAACGTGGACTTAGAGATATTAACGGAAAAGGCGTACTTACTGGTTTAACAGAAATCGCAGAAGTTCGCTCGTATATCACAGTTGACAGCGAAATGATTCCTTGTGAGGGTAAGTTGTTTTACCGTGGTTTAGATATTGAAGATATCGTAAACGGTTTTGTTTCCGAGAAAAGATTCGGTTTTGAAGAAACCACATATTTATTATTATTTGGTAAGCTTCCAACAAAGGAAGAATTAGATTCATTTAATGCATTGCTTGGACATTATCGTTCATTACCTACAAGTTTTGTGCGAGACATAATCATGAAGGCACCAAGTCACGATATGATGAATACATTAGCAAGAAGTGTGCTTACACTCTATTCATATGATGATGCTGCTGATGACATTTCAATTCCTAACGTCCTAAGGCAATGCTTACAGCTCATAGCTTTATTTCCACAACTATCTGTTTATGGCTATCAGGCTTACAAGCATTATCACGATGGTCAGAGCTTATTCATTCATTCGCCTGATCCTAATCTGTCTACAGCAGAGAATATTCTTCATCTGTTAAGACCAGACAGCAAATATACTGAATTAGAAGCGCGTATCTTAGATATCGCATTAGTTATCCATGCCGACCATGGCGGTGGTAACAATTCTACTTTCACAACTCACGTAGTATCATCATCAGGAACTGATACATATTCAACAATTGCCGCGTCTTTGGGTTCTCTTAAGGGTCCTAAACATGGTGGTGCAAATATCAAGGTTATCCAGATGTTTGACGACATGATGGAACATATATCCGACTGGACAGACGAAGATGAGATAAAGGCTTATCTTTCTGACTTACTTAACAAGAAAGCATTTGATAAGGCCGGATTAATCTACGGCATGGGGCATGCTGTTTATTCTATATCAGACCCAAGAGCAAGAATCTTTAAAGGTTATGTTGAAAAGCTTTCTAAAGCAAAAGGCTTGATAAAGAATTCGCATTATATTCAGCAGTAGAACGTCTTGCTCCTGAAGTAATTGCTAAGGAACGCCAGATTTATAAAGGTGTAAGCGCTAACGTTGACTTCTATAGTGGTTTTGTATATAGAATGTTAGGACTTCCTATGGAACTCTACACGCCTATATTTGCAATCGCAAGAATTTCAGGTTGGAGTGCTCACCGTATTGAGGAATTAATTAATGCTGGTAAAATCATTCGTCCTGCTTATAAGAATGTAGCAAAACACATTGGACTACGTTCCAATGTCTGACAGAGGCTAATTTTTTAAGAGGATAATATTGATACAATTATTTTCTGATGAATATATCAACAAAAGACTAACTGGTTAACTTTAGCCTGTTAGTCTTTTTAATATTTTCTTATCAATTTTCTTAGCAATTGTTTTACCAATACTTTTTACAGTTACTTTTATTTCACATTTTAATAGCAGTTTTTGTAAATTTCAAGCTGAATTATTTACAAACTATCTTCTCTGCTGTTAACTAATATTTCTATATCTTTCATCGTCTCATTAACCATGTCCTTAACCTGGTATCTGTCAATGAGCTTTATTATTGTATTCGACATATCGCTCAACTTTGATACATCTGATTCTTCCAATATTTCATTAAATTTTTCTTTAATCTTACCCGGCTCATCTATTCCTTCGAAATTCATCTTCACTCCAAGTTCCCCTAATACAATTCCCATACCTGCTGCCATTTCCACATTTCCGATAAATATATTAGGCGGATTAGTTGTGGTTTTCTTTTTAACAGCATCATAAATAATATTATAAATCATAGTGCATTACTCCTTTCTAATTTTCAATGTCACATCTACTGGCTATTATCATATCTTATATTATAAAACAGAATATAAATATTGGAGTAGTATGAAAACTCAAAATAATATTGCCATTATAGGCGGTGACACAAGGCAGAAATTCTTATATTATGAACTTAGGAATCAGGGATATAACATTTATCCATTTTATATTGAAGATGTTAATGATACACATTCTATCTCTGAACGCCTGCCACTATGTAATCTTATACTATTTCCTATTCCATTTTCCAAGGATAAAATAAATCTATATTCTAAAATTTCTACTCAGATAAATATAGACTATCTCCTTACACTTATCAATCCCTGCTCTGTAATATGCGGAGGCTGTTTCAATAACGATTTTATCAGTAAATGTAATAACCTAAACATTGTAACAAAGGATTTAATGGATATTCCATCTTTCGAGTTATATAATTCCATAGCAACAGCTGAGGGAACTGTTGCAGAAGCAATCTGCACAAGTCCGATAAATATCCATAAATCACATTCTCTTGTGTTAGGCTACGGTAAATGCGGTATGGCGCTCGCAGCAAGACTTAAGGCATTAAATGCCATAACACACGTTGCCGCAAGAAATCCGGTTCAATTGTCTATGGCATACGAACAAGGGCACAATCCTATTCCACTAAATGAATTAACAAGACATATTAATAAATTCGACTTTATTTTCAATACCATACCATCTTTAATTCTTAATCGCAACATATTAAGTAATGCAAATACAGAAGCAACCATAATAGATATTGCCTCTAATCCGGGTGGTACCGACTTTGAAGCCTGTAAGCACTTCGGCATAACCGCCAGACTTTGTCTGTCACTTCCCGGCAAATATTCACCAAAAGCCTCGGCACAGATAATCAGCAGATGCATTGTCTCTATGCTGAATTAATATATAATAACTTGCTCAGAAATGGAGGTATAAAATGAAACTTGCAAATAAGACCGTAGGTTTTGCAATTTACCGGCTCTTTTTGTACATTTGCCAAAATCAAAACCGAACTTATTCATCTGACCAGGGAAGGTGTAAACGTCATTCCTATTTTTTCATATAATGCTTATACAACTGACTGTCGTTTTGGTAAAGCAAGCGACTTTGTTAAATTTGTCGAGGATACAACCCAGAACAAATCTGTTGTCACTATAGCCGAAGCCGAAAAATTCGGTCCAAACAAAATACTTGATATTCTTATAATTGCTCCTTGCACTGGAAACACACTTGCTAAACTTAATAACGGAATAACTGACACACCTGTTCTAATGGCTGCTAAAGGTCATCTACGAACAGGCAGACCTCTTGTCATCTCCTTATCTACTAACGATGCCCTCGGGATGAATTTTAAAAATGTCGGTTCACTGTTAAACTGTAAAAATATATATTTCGTTCCATTCGGTCAGGATAATTGTGTTGCAAAACCTAATTCAATGATTGCACACACAGAATTAATTATTCCTACCCTGGAAAATGCCTTAGATTCTAAACAGATACAACCGATATTAGTTTGAATTTATAAGATATAACAAATGCCGCTATAATCAGCGGCATACATATACATATTTATATTTCATTCTAGCTTTGTAAGAAATCCTTAATCTTCTTGCTTCTTACAGGATTACGAAGCTTTCTAAGGGCTTTCGCCTCAATCTGACGAATTCTTTCTCTTGTTACATTGAATTCCTTACCAACTTCTTCAAGTGTTCTTGGATGTCCGTCTTCTAGTCCAAATCTTAGAACAATAACCTGCCTCTCTCTTTCTTTCAGATCCATTAACAACTGGTCTATATGTTCTCTAAGCATAACTGCCTCTACATTTGCCTCAGGTGTTACCGTATTATTATCAGCCACGAAATCTCCTAAGTTAGAATCATCTTCTTCACCAATAGGTGTCTCTAATGAAGCCGGTTCTCTCGCTATCTGCATTATCTCTAACACTTTACTCTCTGTCATATCAAGAGCCTCTGCAAGTTCGGCTGCTGATGGCTCATAACCAAGTTCAAGAGTAAGTTTTCTCTGCATTTTAGACATTCTGTTAATAGTCTCAACCATATGAACAGGGACACGAATTGTTCTCGCCTGATCTGCTAATGCACGAGTAACCGACTGGCGAATCCACCAAGTAGCATATGTACTTAGTTTAAATCCCTTATCATAATTGAATTTCTCTACGCCCTTAATAAGTCCAAGATTACCCTCCTGAACTAAATCCAGAAAACTCATTCCTCTTCCTGTATATCTCTTAGCAATACTTACTACAAGTCGATAAGTTTGCTTCAATTAATCTATCCTTAGCATGCTGGTCACCCTCAGCTTTTCTTGCAAGACGCAATCCTCTTCCGCACTAAGCAATGGAACTGTACCTATCTCTTTAAGATACATTCTTACAGGATCTTCAGTACCAACACCCTCTAATAAATCTATTGCGTCTAAATCTATATTCTCTTCTTCTTCTTCAAGCTCTTCATCTGTAGGCTCAAGTAATAATGCATCTGGTTCAACAAGTTTACCATCTTTAGTAAACTCCGGTTCCATTTCCTCTGCCTGTGAGACCTCTATCTTATTATCTTCTAAATATTGATATACCATATCCATCTGATCGCCAGTTAACTTTGCATCTTTACAGAATTTGTTAATCACACCAAACTCTATTGTATTATTTTTTCCTTTTGCTTCTTCTACTAATTTTCTTTAATTTACCTAAGAATTCTTCTTCAACCACCAAAACGGTCCTTTCTCTTCATCTAATTACATTATCTCTTGTACGTTGCAACATTATACACAAAAAAATAGCTGATGTAAACCAGCTATTTTGAATTTTCTGAAATTTGTTAAAAAATATGATTTTTTGTCACTTTTATTCGAAAAAATCATCTATTTTTTTGAAATTCCAGACATAATCTTTATAGCTTTATTATAGTTAACTACTTTTACTCTCTTTGGCGAACCACCATATTCACCATCTAATACCCAAGGCACCTTTTCATCAGCATCAAAAATAATCTTAGATGCCTTAAATGAAATAACACTGTCTGTCTTGATGTCCATTCCTAATAGTGCGCCAAGAATAAGTTGTAAATCTAACGGACTCTTTGGTTGTTTAATCAACATAACTTCAAACATTCCATCATCTATTACAACATTTTTGCCTGTTATACCTTTAAAACCACCTACTGAAATAGAATTCGTAACCATTCCATACAAAAATTCTCCTTCAACATTGCCATTTTCATAACTTACGCTCATATGATATGTCCTAAGTGAAGTAAGTTTAGTAACAGCTTCTATAATATATGCCGGATGCCCTAATATATTCTTCATCTCTTGTGGTGTCATATATGAAACGTCTGTAAATGCACCAAAGGCTGCAATGTATACAAACTTCTTCTTACCAAATCCTCCGATATCAACCGATATCTGCATACCATTAACAGCAACTGATGCAGCTTCAATCATTGATTTAGGCAATCTTATACCTTGTGCAAAATCATTCGTGGAGCCTGCCGGTATATAACCTAAAACAGGTCTTTCCGGTAATTCCATAAGCCCACTTATAACCTCATTAAGTGTGCCATCACCACCACTACATACAATCATATCATATTGATATGCAAAATGTATTACTTTTTCCTTTGCATCAAGCCTCTGTTGTGTAGGATAAACTTCTACCTGATATCCATGCTTAACGAAACAGTCTACAATATCTGACAAATTTTTCTTTAATCATACCCTTACCGGAATATGGATTATATATAAATAGTAAATTTTTTCATTTTGATCCTCATTTCTGAACAATATATTTGCAAAATATAATTGTGTATCAAAAAATTCTTTCTTCACTTTTTCGTTTCATTGTAACATATTTACGACAATTTTACCACACTTTCACGCAAAAAAGAAGAAGTCAGTACTGACTTCTTCTAAAAGTTTATTATTTGTTCGTTATTTCTTAAGATTAAGCATTAGCTTTTTTCTTAGAAGCAACATATGCAACTGCTGCTAATAAACCAAACATAACTACTGAAACTGCTACTGTATCGCCTGTCTTAGGTGCATTTGTATTTGAAGATGTACCTGTTCCTTTAGATGTGCTATTAGCTGTTCCTGCTGCATTGTTATCTGCTCCTGCTGCTGGAGTGCTTTCTGCTTTAATTGCTGATGTGTAGCTTTCTGGAGCTGTTGCTGAGTATTCTGCTTTTGTTCCATCATATGTTACATAAACATCAGTAACTGCACCACCAATTTGTTAGCGATAGTTTTCTTGTTAAGTAATATGTTATCTGTCTGTGCCTTAGCATCTGTATCTGTTGTTTTAATACCAGATTTTCTGACTGCCTCTAAGTCAATGTCTCTTGTTGTTTCATTTATTGTTGTATCACCAACGTAGTTGTTGAAGATTACTGCAATACCATCTGCTGTGTATGAATCAGTGAATGTAGCTGTGATTGTCTTCCAACCTGTAGCTTTGTCATCATCCATTTTAGCACCTGGCCAAACAATTTTATCACCTGTTTCTTCTTTAGTAATTACTGCACATTTATCCTTAGGTGATACGTTTGTGTCAAATGCGATACCCTGATAAATCCAAGCTCCTACTGTTTCCCAGTTAGCTCCATTCTGGAAATGAAATGTTACCTGCTGATCTGCAAATGCCATAACACTTGCTGACATTGTCATTGCTGCTGTTAATAAAACTGCAACTGCTTTTTTAAGTTTTCTCATTTTTTTCTTCTCCTTTTTATTTCTTATTTTTGAACGAGCTAAGCCCGTTTCAATTATCGTAATTATATACCAGTTTATTTCATTTTGCAATACTTTATTGTTAATATTTTTAATTTTTTATTAATTTACTTTCTTTTTTTGTACATATTTCACACATAGCTATCATACTATGAAGATAATTATCATTCTGCCTATATCATACACTGATTTCATGGTGCTTTTTTACTCTATAGAAGATGTCTCATTCATATTTTAATACAGTATAGTTTTACTTATAAATGAATAAAGAATGCCGCTTGCGACATTCTCCGCCTGCGGCGGAGCGTTTTTTGCCTACCAGGACAATTTCAAGGAATTTTCCTGGTAACCAAAAAAAGGTCACTGCCTTTTAGCAATGACCTTTTATTATCTCTTAATATCTGTTAGTCAGAAATTAGTTCTTTTTCTTTTTAGAAAAAGCTACGATTGCACCGATTACTACAACTACTACAACTACGATAACTACGATAACTACTGGAGAAACACCATCTTTATCATCATCTTTTGTTTCTTTCTTTGATGTATCTGCTTTAGATTCATCTTTTGTTTCATCTTTCTTAGAATCATCTGTTGTTACAGTTTCATCTTTCTTATTATCGCCTGTGCTGTTAGCTGGTTCATATGTACCGCCTTCTTTTTCAACACATTCTTTAATAAATGCTTCATATGCTGCATCATCAAGTGCTACATCTGAATATCCATCAGCTTCGATAGCTGCCTTGTTAGGCTCTACAAAGTTAGATGAATCCTCGTCTTTTGAATGATATCTAACTACTGTAGGAAGTGCTTTCTGATTCTGGATAACTACTACAAAACCATTAGCTGGTTTAACATATACTTTATATTCGCCTGTCTCAAATGTACTTCTGAACTGTGACTGGTTGTCTGCCCAAGCTGCATCTGGATTACCAAGACACATCTGGAAGTTCCATGCAAAATCTACAGCATCCTTAACAACTTTGTATTCTTTATCACCAGCTACAACACAGTTACCTG
>OKWC01000048.1_pt1 | contig 20585 bp, 18 predicted proteins | sample 1606971 | NCBI WGS metagenome assembly OKWC01 (sample SAMN04414076, study PRJEB24778) | human gut metagenome | material: faecal | host: Homo sapiens
TGACTGAATATACTGTAAAAAAAAGATTGCTATAATAGTTTGGATTTCAAACCTGTCAAAACAAAGGGGCTTAAAATTGCAGCACAATTGCAGAAAGGAGCTTCGGGAGGGGTGATTGAATGGAAAGTGAACTGAATGAACATATAAACCTTATAAATAAAACTGTATGATGAAAACACATGAGAACCGGGCCTTGTTCAGCAAAGCATTGCTAAAGGCTACAACCTGTCTTTTCCTTACTGCGGGTGTTGGGATGAGCCCTGTATTTGCACTGCCGGAAGCCAGCACATCAGTCATGGAAACAGTTCAACAAAATCAAACCATCAGCGGTCGGATTACCGATACCAGCGGGGAACCTGTCATCGGAGCCAGCGTTGTGGTAAAAGGAACGACCAACGGAACCATTACCGACTTTGACGGTAAGTTCAGCCTCAATGCACCGCCCCAAGGCACATTGACAATATCCTACATAGGATATAAAAAGATGGAAATATCCATCAACGGGCAACAAACCGTAAATGTTACGCTAAAAGAAGATACGGAGATACTGGATGAAGTGGTGGTGGTAGGTTATGGCACACAAAAAAAAGCAACCCTGACAGGCTCTGTATCATCTGTAAGCGGTGAAGATATTAAAAAAAGTTTCAGCAGCCAATTTAAGTAATACCCTAGCCGGTAAGACAGCCGGTATCATAGCCAATACCCGTTCAGGCGAACCTGGCGAGGATGGCGCCGACATTCTTATCCGCGGAAAAGGGACTTTAGGAAATACTTCTCCACTAATCGTTGTGGATGGTATAGCCGACCGTTCATTCAGCCGCCTCAACCCTGAAGACATCGAATCTATTTCTGTACTGAAAGACGCTTCTGCCGCTATATATGGTGCACGCGCCGCAAATGGTGTTATCCTGGTAACCACCAAACGCGGTAAGGAAGGTAAAATGCAAGTAAACTACAACGGCAGCTACACACTTTCCCAACCGACACGCATCCCCCAAATGCTGAACTCCTACCAGTATGCGACTTATGTAAATGAATATGACGCCGACCCACGCCACGATCAGGGCGGTATCACTTATTCCGATGAAGTGCTGCAACATTATATAAATCATGATGATGATCTAAATTATCCCGACACAGACTGGTGGGATGCAGTGGCCAAAGATTGGGCAGGAAAAACTCAGCACAGCTTGTCCGTAAGTGGTGGCAATGATAAATTATCCTTCTACTCTTCCGCTCAATATATGTGGCAGGATGCCATTTACAAACAGAGCACACAGGACTACAAGCAATATCAATTCATCACCAACATTGATGCCAAAATCAACAAATCCGTACGTTTTAGTTTTGATATCCTGGGACGTCAAGAACAACGCAACCGTGGAATTTATTCGACTCCCTACCTGTTTACTTATTTCCTGACCACTTTTCCCGGCAGCGCTCCCTATTTCCCGAACGGACTCCCACGAGTAGGTTACGATGGTATCACCCGCAATGCCGCCATTATGGTGACAGACCAGCCCGGATACAATAAATACACCTATAATATATTAAACCTGAAGCCCTTGCTGCATATTGACCTGGATATGATTACAAAAGGTTTGTATGTAGAAGGATATGCCGCACTGGATTTCCATTTTGATAACGGCAAATCATTAAATCAGCCGTACGACTTATATTATTATGACAAAGCAACCAATGAATACCAGAACAAAAGAGCAGATACCGGTAAAATCAGTGTAAACTCCTGGTCTAGCAACTACAAAACAATCACCCTGAATGCCCGTATCGGTTATAGCCATACATTTGCCGAAGCTCACAAAGTAGATGCATTCGTGGCCTACGAACAAAGCAAATATGATTATAACACTCTTTCCGCCTATCGTACCAACTATCTGTCTACAGCCATTCCTGAAATATTTGCAGGCAGCAGTGTACCCGAAGACAAGGACAATGGAGGTTATTCAGACGCTACAGCACGTTGCAATTTCTTCGGACGTATCAACTATGGATATAAAGACAAATATTTAGCAGAGGTAACATTGCGCTACGATGGCTCCATGAATTTTGCTCCCGGTCATCGTTGGGGATTGTTCCCGGCTTTCTCACTGGGTTGGGTGATGAGTGAGGAAAAATTCTTCGAACCGATAAAGGATGTGGTCAGCTTCTTCAAACTGAAAGGTTCCTGGGGCATGATGGGTAATGACAATATCGCCGCCTATCAGTTCATGTCCCAATACAAATTCTTAGCAGATAATAAAGGGCCGTACTTTGGAGCAGGAGAGGACGGACACATCAACCAAGGCTTTTACCAAGCACGAGTAGCCAATCCAGTAGTAACTTGGGAAAAAGCAAAGACTTTAAACTTAGGTTTATCCACACAATTCTTAAACGGAAAATTTGGTCTGGATTTTGATTGGTTCCATTCCAACCGTAATGATATCCTTTGTTACCGTAACGCATCCATTCCTTATTACGCAGGAATGACTCTGCCACAAGAGAACATAGGTGAGGTTACTAACTCCGGCATAGAAATCATAGCTACATATCGAGATCGTGCAGGTGATTTTGAATGGGGGATCACAGGTAACTTAACTTACGCAAAAAATAAGGTAAACTATATGGATGAGGCAGCCAGCACTCCTGCATGGCAAAAGACAGAAGGCCATCCCATTGACGGACAAGTACTCTATAAAGCATTAGGCATCTATCAAACTCAAGAGCAGGTAGATAATACGCCACATATTGACGGAGCCAAACCAGGAGATTTGATTTATCAAGATACGAATGGCGACGGTAACATAACATGGGATGATGCAATCCGTATTGATGAAACAGCTACTCCAAAAATCATTTATGGATTTACATTAAATGGAGGTTGGAAAGGTATCGATTTAAATATGTTTTTCCAAGGACAGGCCAAAGCCAGCCAATTAGTCCAGCCAACCATGAACATGGCGACAGATTTTTTATGAAGGACGCTGGAAAGAAGGAAACACCTCGGAAGAAAATGCCAACGCACGTTGGCCTAAAGCCTTCATAAAACAAACTTATGGTGATACCTGGAATGGACAAGTTTCGACATGGTGGTTACGTAATGCATCCTTCTTACGTTTAAAATCAGTGGAATTAGGTTATACATTGCCTAAGGATCTAACAGCTAAAGTAGGAATACAAAAAGCACGAATTTATGTCAACGGAGCAAACTTATTTACGATTGATAACTATAAGATTGCTGATCCGGAAGCAGGTGTAACGCGTAATGACAACAACGAAGTAATCAACTCTAATGGTGTGCTAAGCTATCCGTTGCAGCGAACGATTACTTTCGGTGCCAATATTACATTTTAAGAAACCCAAAAAACGATGAACAATGAAAAAGATATATTTATATGTACCTTTGCATTGGCTAGCATAGGCATGATTTCTTGTACAGATATACTTGATCAAGACCCGCTGGACTCTTTCACAGATGAAGCAGTATGGAATGATCTTGCCCTTTCAGAAACTTATCTGAATGCGCAATATATGAACCTGATGGCCGAAAACATGAAGGGCACCCGCTTTGCACACTATACAGACGAAGTTTTTCAAAAACATACTTATGGTTCAGAAAATGTGACCCAAGGATTATTAAGCTGTGATAATGCCGGAATCGGTTGGGATGATACGATGTGGGATCCCTGGTATAGTTATTTTCAATATATAAGCAAGTTGAATCTTTTTTTGGAAAAGATAGATAATGTACCCGGAGATGAGACTTCTAGAAACGAACAAAAAGGGCAAGCCCTGTTTCTACGTGCATGGAATTATCACATGCTATACAGCTTATTCGGACGTGTGCCTATCGTAGATCATACTTTTGACCTGGATTCTTCATTTGAACTGCAACGTGAAGATATGGATAAAGTAGCCGATTTCATTATAAAGGATTTAGATGAGGCCGCTGCATTGCTCCCTATAGAGTATAATGATCCCAATGATTTCGGACGAGTTACCAAAGGAGCTGCTCTAGCTCTGAAATCCAGAGTACTATTATATAAGGCAAGTCCATTATTTGGAACACCCAGCACTGAAAAGTGGCAAGCGGCAGCAAATGCTGCAAAAGCAGTATTCGACTTAAACAAATACTATTTAAAAACGGTAAATAACAGTGAGGAATATGGAGCATTGTTTTATGATGTGAAAAATCCAGAAGTTATTTTCGAAAAATTATTTGACCCTAAATACGGATCAGGTGATAATAACTCATTTTTATATCAGGCTCCATGCGGCATTGGTAACGGCTTCCAAGGATGGGGGAATTTTAATCCGACACAAAATTTAGTGGATAAGTTCCAAATGGCAGACGGTACTGCTTCTGAAAAGAAAACACACTATGACTATTATCCCTGGAACGGGCGTGAAATTCGTTTTTATGCCGCTTTCTTATTAGATGGAGATGAATGGGGGTATGGAAAAGACAAACGCGAGGTAGAAGTATATTATGGAGGAGATGAAACGATTCCTGCCGGCAAAGACAGCAATTGGGGTGAATATTGGTGGAATGCCAGCAATACAGGATACTCCATGCGGAAGTTTCTCGACCCTTCTTATGATGCAACAGGAACAACCATGCACACTACCCCTTGGTTCTTCATCCGTCTTTCAGAAATTTATCTCAACTATGCCGAATGCCAAATTGAGCTAGGTAACAACTCAGAAGCTTTAGAGTATATAAATAAAGTACGTACCCGCGCACTTTTACCACCCGCTACAGGAGAAGATATCAGGGCCGAATATGAATATGAAAGACAAATAGAGCTGGTATTTGAAGGACAACGTTGGTTTGATCTCCGCCGTTGGAAAAAAATGTATGAAGAATACAGCAAGCCTATTTATGGCGTAACTATCGGCAAATTTAAAAATGAAGACGGCACCTACCGCAAAGAATACTGGACAGATAACATTGTTTCCACACGTGTATTCAATAATGACAAGCTGTATTGGGTGCCTGTTCCGCGTTGGGAGCTGAACAAGTCCAAACTGATTGATGCCGCTCCTTACGAATAATACTATTGGGAAGCAACAGATTATTCATATTAAAAAAGGAGTGCCTTTGTTGGACACTCCTTTTTTAATCACCTTCATGCATCAAGGAGTTTCAAGTCAAATTTTCCTATATAGCTCACTATCCAGACTATTTTGCTATATTTTTGCATGATTGTATCATATCAATATCTTCCTAAAAACTACTTTTACCCCACAAAATATGAAAACTATATGAAAAGAACCTTGTGTACCATGAAAACAAAACTTATAATCCTGCTGCTGACAAGCACACTTACAGCCGGAGCACAAATGTATTTCGGCACTAAAAAAGAAGTACCCGACTCTGTATTTAACGCATTGGCACAAACTCCGCCTATGGGATGGAACAGCTGGAACAAATTCGGATGCAATGTGAGCGAACAGCTCATCAAAGAAATGGCAGATGCATGATTGCCACAGGCATGAAGGATGCAGGTTATGAATACCTGGTCATCGACGACTGCTGGCAGGTAGGACGAGACGAAGAAGGAAATATACAGGTCGATCCCAAACGTTTTCCCAATGGAATGAAAGCACTGGCAGACTATGTGCATGCCAAAGGACTGAAAATGGGAATATATTCGTGTGCAGGCTCCGAAACATGCCAGGGAAGACCCGGAAGCCGCGGATATCAGTTTCAAGATGCACGTACATACGCCACATGGGGAATCGATTACCTGAAATACGAACTGGTGCTCCAATGAAGGACAAAAGGCGGAAGCTGCTTACCGTCACCATGAGCGACGCGCTGAAAGCATGCGGACGTCCTATTGTATTCAGTATTTGCGAATGGGGGGAGAATGAACCATGGAAATGGGGAAAAGGTATCGGACATTTATGGCGCATCACTCCTGACATACGCGATTGCTACCAGTGTGTATTCGACTGGGGAGGTGTGGGAGTACTCGACATTATAGACAAGATGGCCGATCTCTACCCTTATGCCGGACCGGGACATTGGAACGATGCCGAGATGTTGGAAGTAGGTAATGGTGGAATGACACGCGACGAATATATCACCCATTTCTCCATGTGGTGTATGTTAGCAGCACCACTCATGAGCGGCAACGACCTGCGCAACATGGATAAAGAAACCATAGAAATATTAACCAATAAAGAGGTAATAGCCATCAACCAAGATAAAAAAGGAGAACAAGCCCGCCGGTTTATGGATATGGGCGAAAAAGAAATATGGGCAAAGCCGCTGAATGATGGTGAACTGGCTGTATGTTTCATGAACCGTACGGAAAACAGCTGGAAACTGGATTATGACTGGAAAAAACAAACCATCTATTTTGCCGATGAAGTGAACATACATTGGAAGGAATATAAAATAAGAGACCTATGGCAGCACAAAGACATAGGAACCACAGAAAGAAATACCCGCCACGAAATTCCCGCACATGGAGTATTGATGGTCAGACTAACACCCATTAAATAATGAAACAACTCATTTATAATAATATGAAAACATATATCCTACCCCTGCTCATGATGATGCTCATCTCTTGTTCCAACTCCAAAACACAGGAAAATGAAAGCACAACGGTACCTCTGCCCGAAGGCAAAGAAATCTATATCCCCAAAGACCTGCGAAGCATGGACTTGCAAGACCCCGAAAGCAAATGGAGCTACCACCGCATGGCATGTACCGAAAACTTCGTCATCTTTTGGGAAAAGGATTTGGTGACAACCTGTCAGACCCTCCTCAGCTGGAAGGACATTCCATGAAAGTAAACCTGAAAAATCTGGAAGAAAAACTAGAGCATTTTTACCATTATTTCTATCACACATTGCAATTCGCCAAAACCGGATCAAAATGCGACAAATACCGCATGATGGTTATGATCAATTATTCACTGGAAGGAACCGCTTATGGTGGAGACTATGACGGTGAGATCGGCGCTCTCTGGATTGCCCCCAACCGGGTACAGGACGAAAAGCTGAATTGTATAGCGCATGAACTGGGACATAGTTTCCAGTCACAAATCACCTGTGACGGTCAAGGAGAAGCCTGGGGTGGTTGCGGCTTCTTCGAAATGACCTCACAATGGATGCTCTGGCAAGTGAATCCAGACTGGATGACCGATGAAAAATATCATTGGGATGCATTCAAGACCCTTACCCACAAGGCTTATCTGCATTTGGAAAACATTTATCATTCACCATACGTCATAGAATATTGGAGCATGAAACGGGGACTGCCGTTCATCGCCGAACTTTATCGTCAGGGAAAGAGAGGGGAAGACCCTGTAATGACTTATAAACGCATGACTGGACTGACTCAGGAACAATTCTGTGATGAAATATTCGACGCCTGCCGTCATTTCATCAATTGGGATTTCCCACGGGTATGGAAAGAGACACGCCCTTATGCCAATCAATATACCTGCAAACTGAACACATGGATGACAACTGGTATCAGATCACACCCGAAAATTGTCCGGAAAACTACGGTTTCAACGCCATTCCTCTCTCAATCCCCCCAACCGGACAAACTGTAACAATAGAATTTTGTGGAGAAGCCGATAAAAATGGATTCCACACCATCAATGCAGACAAAGCCGGATGGCGCTATGGAATAGTAACCATCACAAAAGAAGGCAAGGCAGTCTATGGAGAAATGAAAGCAGACCCTGCGGGAAAAATCAGTTATGCTGTGCCAGAGAATTCATCTCCGGAACATCTCTGGTTCATCGTTATGGGAGCACCGGCCGAACATTGGATAAATCCGAATCAGGAAGAAAAGGATGTACAATGGCCTTACCGGATAAGAATAACTGGAAGTCAGCCCATTATTCAATAAAACCATATCACATTTTCTTTATGAGGGTGCAAACAAAATAGTACTATCAGACTATTGGCACCCTTTTAAAGAAAATATTTCCACACATTCATATTTCTATCTTGACCTCAATAAATATATTTCATTTTACAATGCTATTATTTCAAACCTTGTTATCTTTGCATAAAGATAAAAATAACAACTATGAAAAGCCCTGTCCTTTCGATACTCTTTCTACTTATATCAGTAACTTTACTTGCTGTACCCAATGATTTCCGTTTCCGACATTTCTCCGTAGAAGACGGATTGTCATCCAACTCTGTACGTGCCATTATGCAAGACAAATATGGTTTTCTATGGATAGGAACAGAAGAAGGTCTGAACCGATATGACGGAATCATGATAAAATCATATTCAATTTGCCCACAGGCAGCAGGCAAATACATATCCTCCCTGTACGGAACCAAAAAGAATATCTGGATAGGGACAGATGAGGGAATCTATATATATGCTTATGCAACGGAAACTTTTACCTATTTCGACCTCACAACTCCCAATAATGTCCGCATAACCAGCATCGTCAACCATATTTTGCAAGATAAAGACGGAAATTTATGGTTCTCGACCAACGGGCAAGGCTTGTTCCGATACAATCTATCAAAAAACTATTTGGAACAATACGAATTTACAAGTGCGTTCGGAATAGTAGCAAGCACAATGGCAGACAGTGACAACCAAATATGGGCTCTCACCAACCAAGGAGAATCAGGTGTTTACAAACTGAACAAAGCAGAAAATAAATTCGAGCCTTTTGGACTTCTTTACAATGCCGGAAATCACCACTCACAAGCATTAGCCATGCTGGAGGATTCAGAACAGACCCTTTGGCTGGGAACATGGGAGTGCGGGTTGCAAAAAATAGATAAATATACGCGGCAAACCACTACCTATTTACACCCTACGGACGGAAAAGGTGTAACACACATTCATTCGTTAATGGAATATGCCCCTCACCAACTATTGATAGGATCGGACGACGGGCTGTTATTATTCAATACCCTTACAGAAGAATATAAACTGTTTACTGAAAATGAAACTGTTCCCAACTCTTTATCAAACCGTTTTGTATATCCCATCATAAAAGACCAGGAAGGAGGTATCTGGATTGGGACTTACTATGGAGGGATTAATTATATTTCACCTAATGCTGAACAATTTGAAAGTTTTTCCCATTCACGACTTTACAATTCTATAAATGGAAATGTTATCGGACGGTTCTGCGAAGATGCTCATGGACAAATATGGATAGCTTCGGACGACGGTGGACTGAACCGATACTCGCCTAAAGACCGGAAGTTCGTTTACTATCTACCGGCTGATCATAAAAACAGCCTTTCCTATCACAACGTCCATGCACTATGCATGGATGGAGACAACCTATGGATAGGAACCTATACCGGAGGAGTGAATGTACTGAATCTACAAACGGGAACTTTTAAAGTCTACCGCTCTTATACAGATATCCCGACCTCACTGGACGGAACCAGTTCTTACGCCATCTTTAAAGACAGATCGGATAGAATCTGGGTAGCATCCATGAATGGAATCAATCTGTATAACCGGGAAGAGGATAATTTTATCCGTATTAAGAACCTGGATGCTATGACCATAGACATAGACCAAGATACAAAAGGAAATCTCTGGTTTTCCACACAAGGAAAAGGATTGTTAAAATTTCATCCGGAAAAACAAATATGGAAAAACTATGTGCATAACAATACACTGCCCAATACGCTGGCCAATAACCAAGTAAACTGCTGCCTGATAGACAGCCATGGAGAGATATGGGCAGGAACCATGAACGGACTTTGTAAATACAATATAGAGGAAGACAATTTTGAAACCATCCCGTTAGAAATACCCAGCACAATATATGCAGCATTATCGAAGACCAGCATATATTATGGCTGACCACTACAAAAGGGCTGGTCCGCTATATACCGGGAGAAGGTTGCCAGGTATTTACTAAAAGTGACGGACTACAAAGTGACCAGTTTCTACCCAATGCAGGTATCAAAGCTTCTGACGGAAAAATTTATATCGGATCGGTAAACGGATTCAATGCTTTCTATCCCCATCAAATTAAAACGAATCACGTACGTCCTCCGGTAGTCATTACTGCACTAGAAATATTTAATAAACAAATTCCTGTAGGAAACAAACTGCTTCCAAAATCTCTCAACCAGTTGGAAGAACTGGAGCTATCCTATAAAGAAAATGCATTCAGCTTGCTTTATGCCTCTTTAAGCTATTGCACCCCCAATAAAAACAAATACGCCTATAAACTGGAAGGATTTGACAAAGACTGGAACTATGTAGGCTCCCAAAATAAGGCCACTTACACCAATTTGCCCGCAGGAACCTATCTTTTCAAAGTAAAGGCGACCAATAATGACGGAATATGGAATGAAAAAGGAACCAGTCTGAAAATCACCATCCACCCTCCTTTCTATTGGTCCACCGCTTCCAAACTGCTCTATTTTGTATTGGTTTGCATAGCTTTCGGATTCGTCATCCGCTTCATCATCAAACGGACAGAGAAAAAACATACGGCTGAAATAAACAAACTGAACGCCAACAAGGAAAAAGAAGTACACGAAGCCAAAATCAAGTTCTTCACCATGATAGCCCACGAAATACGCACACCGGTATCCCTTATCATAGGACCTTTGGAGAAAATAATGAAATCTCCCGTGTCCCTGCCGTCTACAGTACGCGACGATCTGAATATTATTGACCGTAACAGCCAGCGTCTGCTGTTCCTGGTAAACCAATTGCTGGATTTCCGGAAGGTGGAACAGGAAGGAATGAAAATGAAGTTTGCTTCCCAAAATATCCACCAACTGCTCAAAGCGGTTTGTGAACGTTTCGAACCTTTCATCGCCCAACATGGAGCACGGCTTACTGTAAAATATCCTGAAGCAGATTTCACGGCTATAGTAGACAGTGAGGCGGTAACCAAACTAGTCAGCAATCTATTGACCAATGCCAGTAAATACACAAAAGATGAAGTTACTCTTACCTGTATCGTACAGCCGGAACAACATACTTTTATAATCCGAGTGACAGATAACGGCATAGGGATCAGCAAAGAAGAACAAAAGAAGATATTCCATCCGTTCTATCAGGCTATGGATAACAAGCCGGGAACAGGTATCGGCCTCAGCATTGTCAAAAGTATCGTAGAATCACACAATGGCTGTATTGAAGTGGAATCCGAGGTTAACAAAGGATCATCTTTTATCGTAACGTTGCCTATAGAACAAGCACAAGTCCTGCCACAGGATACGGGCACATCACTATTGAACAACCCAGCCATTCCCGAAGGAATCTTGCAAGAGGACCTCTCCGGTTCTCCTATCAAACATAAACCAACCATGCTGATTGTAGATGATAATGAGGAAATGTTGAATTTCCTTTCGAGTAGTCTGGCTGATAAATACAGCATACTTACCGCAGAAGACGGTATAGAAGCACTGAATAAACTGAAAGAAAACGAAGTGACACTCATTGTAAGCGACTGGATGATGCCACGCATGGACGGAGTGGAATTCTGCAAAGCAATAAGGACTAACCAGGCTACCAGTCATATACCCTTCATCCTGCTAACGGCCAAGACAGATACCAACTCCAAGATAGAAGGTATGGATTGTGGTGCAGATGCCTACATAGAGAAACCTTTCTCCATGCAATACTTGGAAGCATGTATCAAGAATCTGGTAGACTTGCGTAATCTGCTGCGTCAGAAATTCTCGAAGATGCCGTTGGTTCCGCTGAACAGCATTGCCAATAATTCTATGGACGACAAGTTCCTTACCCGTATGAATGAAATCATAGAAGAGAATTTCTCCAATCCGGAATTATCCGTAGATTTCCTGACCGAAAAATTGTGTATCAGCCGTTCGGGCCTGTTTGCCAAATAAAGACATTGGCCAATATCACCCCTAATGAACTGATTCAAGTGGTACGTTTTGAAAAAAGCAGCGATCTTGCTGGCAGAAAACAAATATCGCATCAATGAAATCTGTTATATGGTAGGATTCAATAATCCGTCTTATTTCTCCAAATGTTTCCAAAAACAGTTCGGCATGAAACCGGGGGAATTTGTAAACGGGAAAAGAGAAGAATAAAAACCAATCAAAAATCATTTCCTAAAAATAAAAAATCCGGTTTCCCCTTTTCAGAGAAACCGGATCCATGATGAACGAGTGGTTTTATTTCAATCAATAATTATTCTTCTTCACTTCGAAATAAGCTTGCGGATGCAGACATGCAGGACATACTTCAGGAGCTTCCGTACCTACATAAATGTAACCGCAGTTACGGCACTGCCATACAGTTTCTTCCGCTTTCTTGAATACTGTGCCTTCTTCCACATTCTTCAATAAAGCCAGATATCTTTCCTCATGCCCCTTTTCAGCTTCAGCGATTCTGCGATACATAGTGGCGATAGCAGGAAAACCTTCCTGATCGGCCACATCAGCAAAGTGAGGGTAATCAGTAGTCCATTCTTCATTTTCACCGGCAGCGGCAGCTTTCAAATTTTCCATAGTGGTACCAATGATACCTGCAGGATAGCTGGCAGTAATTTCTACCATACCGCCTTCCAACCATTTAAACATACGTTTTGCATGTTCTTTTTCCTGATCGGCTGTTTCTGTAAAAATAGCTGCTATTTGTTCATAACCTTCCTTCTTTGCTGTACTTGCAAAGTAAGTATAACGCATTCTAGCCTGTGATTCACCTGCAAATGAAGTCAGCAAGTTTTTTTCTGTCTGTGTACCTTTTACGCTTTTAGCCATAATTGTTAGTTTTATTAGTTAGTATTATTTGATCATCTGTTGATGACACAAAGATATATATTTTATTTCAAAGTTGTATTCATTGCAATTACGTTTTTATATTTAATTAAATGTTCACTTTATATAAAATAAACAAGAACACCTATATTTGTGTTCACAACAACATTAACATTTTCCATTATGAAAAACATCATCAAATTATTCACTTTTCCCCTCCTTACTATAATAGGATTTAATTCATGTGCGTCCATACCGTTAAAAATCGGAGAGTCTGAAAACAACTCCACTTACACTGTCAGCTATCTGTTTGAACATGACGGTTGCAAGGTATATCGTTTTTACGATAAAGGAAATTACGTTTACTTCACTACGAGAGGAGATGTAACCAGTATCACAAATGATTCTACCGCCCAACGCACCATTACCATCAACAAAACACCCTATGAATAACAAAAATACGAATTTAAATAGAATAATACCTTAATTTATACATTAATTTTATCTACTTTTGCAACTCGTTTAAAATCATAGCATAAAGTAGTTGACAAATGAAAGCATTTGAATTCAAACCGAAGCTCTTCACTACCCTACAGAATTATTCAAAAGAGAGCTTCATGGCCGACCTCATGGCCGGAATTATCGTAGGTATTGTTGCACTTCCACTGGCTATCGCATTTGGTATCGCTTCGGGAGTTTCCCCAGAAAAAGGCATCATCACTGCTATTGTAGCAGGATTTATCATCTCTTTATTAGGAGGAAGCAAAGTACAGATAGGCGGACCTACCGGAGCATTTATCGTAATTATCTATGGAATCATCCAAGAATACGGCATCAGCGGATTAACAGTAGCAACTCTTATGGCAGGAGTACTCCTTATTTTATTAGGTGTATTCAAGCTGGGAGCTGTTATCAAATTCATTCCTTATCCCATTATTGTAGGATTTACCAGTGGTATTGCCGTTACCATCTTTACGACACAGATTGCCGATATCTTCGGACTGAACTTCGGAGGAGAAAAAGTACCGGGAGACTTCATAGGTAAATGGATGATGTATTTCCATCATTTTGATACTGTTATTGGTGGAACGCCATTGTCAGCATAGTCAGCGTCCTGATTATCGCACTGACTCCCCGGTTCTCAAAAAAGATTCCAGGTTCACTGATTGCCATCATTGTAGTAACCATTGCCGTGTACCTGATGAAAACATATGGCGGAATCACTTGTATCGACACCATTGGCGACCGTTTTACCATTCAGTCACAGCTGCCGGATGCAGTAGTGCCCGAATTAAATTGGGAAGCTATCAAGAATTTATTTCCGGTTGCCATCACCATTGCTGTACTGGGAGCCATAGAATCCCTGTTGTCTGCTGCCGTAGCCGATGGTGTCATTGGTGACCGCCACGATTCAAACACGGAACTGATAGCCCAGGGCGCAGCCAATATTATCGCTCCGCTGTTTGGCGGTATTCCTGCTACAGGAGCCATCGCACGTACCATGACCAATATCAACAACGGTGGAAAATCACCTGTTGCAGGTATCATTCATGCAGTCATTCTGTTGCTGATTCTCTTGTTCCTGATGCCTCTGGCACAATATATCCCGATGGCCTGTCTGGCAGGTGTATTGGTGATTGTTTCCTATAACATGAGCGGCTGGCGTACTTTCAAAGCGTTGCTGAAGATCCGAAATCAGACGTCACCGTATTGTTGATCACTTTCTTCTTGACTGTTATCTTCGATTTGACCGTAGCTATTGAAGTGGGTTTGCTCATTGCCTGTGTATTGTTCATGAAACGTGTCATGGAAACAACAGAAATATCGGTTATCAAAAATGAAATCGACCCCAATAATGAATCCGATCTGGAAGTGCACGAAGAACATCTCATGGTTCCCAAAGGTGTGGAAGTATATGAAATCAACGGTCCCTACTTCTTTGGTATCGCTACCAAGTTTGAGGAAATCATGTCCGAACTGGGCGACCGTCCCAAAGTACGGATCGTACGTATGCGTAAAGTACCATTCATTGATTCTACCGGTATTCACAACCTGACTAATCTATGCGAAATGTCTAAGAAAGAAAATATTCAGATTGTGCTTTCGGGAGTGAATGAAAAAGTGCATCAAATTCTTGAAAAATCAGGATTTAATGAACTGCTGGGAAAAGAAAATATCTGTCCTAATATCAATGTGGCTTTGGAGAAAGCAAAGGCTATTATAGAAAAATAAAATAAGAAAGGAGAGCATTATGGACTAAAATAAATGCTCTCCTTTTTGATTCTATTCTGCTAATGAAGGACAGGAATAGAAAGCCAATATCCTTTTTTCAGTAAATAAGTGTAAAATGCCCCCATACTCCTCACTGGTGTTTTAAAATCTTGAAATCAGATTTATCATTAAAAGACCTTATCCGCATCCCTAAGCCCTTCCTGCCATATAGTCAAGTGCTTTCTTCGTGTTTGTTGTATTTCCATAGCTTATGGAAATAGATAAATGAATATTCAATGCCTCCAACAGCATATTTCCTAAAAGGCTGTTACCTCCCCCATTATACCGCATATCAACAACCAGCAAAGAAACTTCCCTTTGATTCATATCCTGAGTCATGTGTTCCCAAAAATGGAGTATAAATAAAAATCCCGTTAAAATAACGGACAGAAAATGGATATAGCGACAACGGTTCTATATTCACAAAAGTATGGGCATCCTGCAAAAGAACTAACAATTCATTAATTCTCAGATGGAAATCGGCTAAAGTGATGTTATTTATTCATATCACAAAGCTCATCGCAAGCGGACAGGACAAACTGACAGCATTAGGCTTGCAATGACTTGTCAAGAATAAAAGCTGGATGTACCTTGGTCAGAAAGATGAAAAAGTTCATCAGTTCGTTCTGATAAAGATTAAAGCTTCCATCATTATAATCAGGGATAGAAGTATATTCCATTATTATTCAAATCCATTCAATTGCAAGTATGTGAAACAACGTATCTCCAGTCTTTGAAAAATATCCAGGAATAAATTATATGTTTTAATAGTGACCTGAAAAAGTAAGATATGTTCATGAGCAAAGTAAGTTCACTTCATCGGCAAAGTAAGTCAACTTACTTGCCCTTTGAAGTCAACTTACTTTTTTCTCAATACGAGACCGATACCGGAATACCGGAATCCTTTATCAATTTTCCTATTCTGTCCAATTCCTCATGAGTAGCCTTTTCCAAATCATGATCGGGCGTTTCACGGTCGATGGTGTAAATCATCACCTGACGGGGAGCAATCTCTTTTACCGTTTCCAGCCAGGGCAGCACATACCGATCTGAAGTATTATCCACATCCTGCCCTTGATATTTGCCCTTTCATGAACATTGGTCTGAATTAATTAGATTACCTTTGAAAGCTTTCATCCCTTTTATAATTTTCCGTACATCATAGTGCCCGGTCGGGCGGTCTGTCAATCGAATATAATCCGTATCAATAGTATCCAGCTTCAATATATTATTATCTATCTTATTCAATGCATCAAATACCTCCGGTTTGTGAATAAAAGTAGAATTACTCAATACACTCACTTTTGCCTGAGGAAAATATATATCACGCAATGCCAAAGTATCCTCTATAATTCCTGCAAAATGAGGATGAGCCGTCGGTTCGCCATTACCGGCAAAAGTCAGCACATCCGGTTTAGGACCATTCTGCCGCATATCAATCAAACGGGCTTCCAAAGCCTCACGAACCTGCTCGCGAGTAGGCAGTTTCTTTTGGGGACGATGATCTTCATTAAAACCACATTCGCAATAAATGCAATCGAAGGTACAAAATTTACCATCTTCAGGAAGAAGATTGATTCCTAAAGACACTCCCAAACGACGACTATGTACCGGACCGAAGATGGGAGAAGGATAAATGACTGTTGACATAGTTCTTTTTTCAGTTGATAACAGTACAAAAATACAGAATGTTTTTCAGAATTTCAGTCTCAACTGCAAATAAAGGTCACTCTTTGTACTGCCGTCAATTTCCTCCAAAGCGGAACTTATCTTATCCCGATTGAAATAATGGGTAGTTCCGTACTTGACCTGCAAGATAATGTGTTTATTCAATTCATAACGGGCGTTCACTACCACACGCATACCTTTATAATAGAATGAAGGCATGGAAAAAGCATAGAGCACACTCTTTTCATAGATAGTAAGACGGGAATTATAGTCATCCGTATTAAACCATGCGGCACTCAAATCAAGCTGAAGAGGAAGCAAATGAAATGTATAAGCAGCACTTTGAGAAACCAGAAAACCATTGGAAGCAGATTGGCCACGAAAGTTGATGCGTACATAATCCGCTATGGTTTTCAATGTCAGTTTATCTTTCACGCTATAATTCAATTGGTATCGGCATTTCTGCTGAATAGATGGAATAGTTTGCTTGGTTTTATCCTCAGCAGTGAAGTCCTTTTCCTTCTTTTTATAACGATATCTTATAAACATTTCCAGTTCATAAGTAGGTGAATAACTTAATTGGAGTAATCCATCCAATCCTTTGGTTCCTGCTTTGCTTACTAAATATTTCTTCCAAGGGAAATAGAAAAAATCACCATAACAAGTCATTTTGATATACTTTAAAATACTGGTTTCCAATCCTATATAAAATCCACTCTCATTTTGTACCGTACTTCCCTCTCCTATAGAACGAGCATAAACCGATTGATATTTGGCATCATAATACCTGTTCATAACTATTAACTGTGTTCCTCCTTTCGGTGAATAACGTAACATATTCATGGTTGCCCAAGTGCCACATTTGTCTATAGCCGTTTCACCCAATAAAGAGAAGCGTTTCCAAAAGAATTTATAATCTCCTCCCACATTATAAAAGTCCTTTCCACGGGGATAATAAATATTATAGTACTTCTTCTCAGGATTCAACGGCTTGTTGAAAACATTATAAACAGCTGTTAATCCTAACTCACAGTACTTTCCATTATAATTTAAATTACTGCCAACCAACTGATTAGTTAATGTATTTTTCTTCTCAAACTCACGATACAACCGGTGATATCCATCTTTTTCAACGATCTTATAAACTGGTTATCAACAATACCATCCATCTTCCGATAAGAATAGAAACCATCCAATGTCCATCTTTTCGCCAACTTATAGCTGACTGCCATTCCTTGAAAATAGTTATATTCATCGGTAGAAGAATGCTTACGTATTCCCCTGCTCTTATTTCCCAAAGTAGAGAGTGTAGCTGTTTTTCCCATCCCGAAATCAGTGTTGATAACTAGTCCATAACCATAGCTGACACGGTAATTACCAAGAGCTAAAGCCTTGAAATGACCTATATTACGAATTAACAAGTATAGTGAATAAAAATCATAACCTTTTTTATTTTGTCCGGTAAAGAAAGGTTCTCCTGCATCCTTTTCAGCAGTAATTCCTGCATAAATCTGATCCCGATAATGAAAACTATATCGCAGATTATGATAATATCCATATCCCAAATACTGTTTGTTCGGATTCTTTTTTAAAGTTTCTGCCGGGTACTGTTGATACCCGGCCTCGTATAAAAAGGAATATCGACACGTGTTGATAACTCTTGTTTACCATATTTCAATATTCGCTTTATATTTGGTTTATATTGCTCTTTTTCAGGAGTTTCAAAGTAAATAAAAGGTAGTAAATAGTGAATAGTCTGCCTGTCAATATCTTCAATCATCCATAACTCATTGCGGGTAAGCATAGGACCATATTTGTACAGATAATACAATATATTCTCTACCAGTTGGTCAGAGAGAAATGGAAAAACGTTCCAGTTGCTCTTTAGTTGCTGTATTGATATTGATCGGATTTTCACGTAATTCGGAAAGCTCCTCAAAGTGAGTATCCCATTGAAACGAACTGTTTTCATCTTCATCCATCAATTGCTCTGCCAGTTCTTCCCATACTTCCTGTGCACACAGGTTATGCACCGATAAAAGTATTGTAATACAGATAATTAACATTACTCTTAACAACCTGTTCATTTTGTAATTCATTGGCGTGTTTTAAGTTAAATAGTTTTATCCACTATACAGAGTAATCATATTTCTTGCTACTTTTGCACCAAGATGAAAAGGAAACTCTTTATAGCATTGTTTTTTTCCTTTATAGCCGCTGCTGCTTATTCCCAGCAACAAACGACTACTATAAACGGATACATGGTACCTGTATGTGTATACAAAGGAGATACTATTCCAGCTGTACAGTTACCTAATGTATACATTTTCAGACCATTAAAATTCAAAAACGAAAAAGAAAGACGGGAATACTACCGCCTGGTAAGGAATGTGAAGAAAACCCTGCCATTAGCCCGTGAAATTAACCGTGCTGTGATAGAAACTTACGAATATATAGAAACACTGCCTGACAAAAAAGCCAGGGAAAAGCACCTGAAACTCGTAGAGAAGGGACTAAAAGAGCAATATACACCGATTATGAAGAAATTAACCTTTTCACAGGGTAAACTGTTGATAAAGTTAGTAAACCGTCAGACGGATTCTTCCTCTTATGAATTGGTAAAAGCTTTTATGGGACCCTTTAAAGCCGGATTCTATCAAACTTTTGCAGCACTTTTTGGTGCCAGCCTGAAGAAAGAATATCATCCGGAGGGAGAGGATCGACTGACCGAACGGGTGGTATTGTTAGTTGAAAACGGACAAATCTAACTGATTCCTACTGTTTGAATTTTACTCTTATTATCTGAATTTCATTAATTTATTGGCAAACTCCCATAAAATAATTCCTGTGGTAACCGATACATTCAACGAATGTTTTGTGCCGTATTGGGGAATCTCAACACAACCGTCGCAAGCATTGACCACTTCCTGCTGTACCCCTTTCACTTCATTTCCCATTACGATGGCATATTTTTTATCGGCATCCAATTCCAGTTTGTCCAGCAAAGTACTGCCTTCCACCTGTTCGATAGCCAATACGGTAAACCCTTGATCATGAAGTTCCTGAACGGCATCAAGCGTATTCTTTTTATATCTCCACTCCACCGAATTCTCAGCTCCTAAAGCTGTTTTATGCATTTCGGGATGGGGAGGAGTGGCTGTAATACCACATAAATAAATGCAATCTACCAAAAATGCATCCGATGTGCGAAACACTGCCCCTATGTTGTGTAAACTGCGTACTTCATCCAGCACCACTGCTAAAGGCAACTTATCGGCTTTCTTGAATTCGTCTACAGTAAGCCGGTTCAGTTCTGTTATTTTGAGTTTCCTCATACTCTATTTTCTACTTTATTATTAACGGTTACAAACTTACATAAAAATCTATGATCTTTACGCCTATATAATGAAAAAGAAGTCTCTCCTACTCTCTTTTTATTTTTACTTCAGTCCTAAACTCAATTGTAAAACAGATGGATTTCTTTATACAAGAAAAGATAATAACTAATTCACATCCCCCTGTTGATAACGGTTGAAAACATGTAAAAAGAATGAGGATATCATTTCAAAAAGTATTTCTTGCATATTTCAAATAATGGTATAACATACACTTAAAATCAACAATCCAAAAAATTAATCACATAACTTAAACAATCAATATCAACACAATTTAATCACTATTTCAGGCGTTCATAACCATAAAGTTTTTAACTCATATTCTTATCAACAATATGTTAATAGAATAAGTAAAACCTGTATTATCAGTATTTAAGCCGGTTGATTATTTATTCATATCTTGGTATTATATATAAATAACTTATCAGACAAGAGAAAGAACTCTTTTTTTACTAAACAATATAAACAGCCTATTATTAATACCATTATTTTCTTTTTTTTGAAAGAAGGAGAAAAAATATAGATATAATAGATACA
>OKWC01000051.1_pt1 | contig 20182 bp, 26 predicted proteins | sample 1606971 | NCBI WGS metagenome assembly OKWC01 (sample SAMN04414076, study PRJEB24778) | human gut metagenome | material: faecal | host: Homo sapiens
TAGTATTTTGTCCTTGAGGATTTGGAATTGCAGGCAGACTACCGATATAACCGCCAGAAAATTTTTTCATCGGACTTATAATTTACGCCTAAACTATCAGGGTCAAATCCGTAAGCGTTAATATCGTAGTTGTTTCCGCCATATCTTATATGCCTTCCGCCTTGATTTTCTAAAGTTCGCAAAGCGCAGCTATATAAAAATCTAAAATAAGGCTCTATTGAGAAAGGTAAATTTTTGCCTCTTTCTAATTGTTTTCTACTTTCTTTATCAATTTTAAAGTAAAGCCTTAAATCAAATCCTACCGAAGACATAGCCTTATAAACATTTTTGGCATTTTCGTCTATCTGTAAATTTTCTTCTTTGAAGCCATATTTTGCATACGAAATTCTAGCGTATCCGTAGAAAATATATACACCGACACTATCCACGATATGATGTTGGGCAATACCGTTGAAGAATCCCCTCCGCTGAAATTGAGCCTGTACGTCCATTTTAAAAACAGAGGTACACTTTCTTCACTCGGGAATATACAACGGATTATAAAGTACGTCACTATCGACACAAGCGTTGTAAGCGCCCCGAAGATAACATACATTATTATCTCACGGTATCTTGTGAAAAGCTCCTTCCACTGTGACGGGTGCAGAGCCATTTTAAATATTTCCTTGATCTTGTCCAATTACATATCCGCCATTTCGTCAAAATCTTCGCTGTGCAGATTGTCTTCGCCCATATCGCCGTGACCGTGCAGGTTTGCACCGACCATATCTCTGCCTCTTACCATATACTTGTCACGTTCCAGCTTTACCGCCTCGTCAAGTATCTTCTTAACCTCTCTCGGCTTTTTGACGGATTTAAGTTCCTTGTTCGGAGTATCGCAATCTCTTGACGTTACCACGATAGTACCGCATCCTACCATCCTCTGACCCAGTGACAGCTTCATAGTTTTGTCGACTATCTTGTAAAGCTCGATTTCGTCCTCCTTGATATTGAGAAATCCCACCTTCGTATATAATACGCTTGACGTAATTATATATCTTGTAAATGAGATAGGCATACCCATTATGCACTTTTTGCCGGTCCACAGAATTTCGCCGTAATCACGCTCGAGTTTTTCCATATTAGCCATTACATTTTTTCCTTTCGCTTACCAGAGCTTGTTTTCGTGCGGACATCGGCTGACAGCGAAAGCCGCCCTCATCTCCACAAAACAACCGCACTTACTGCACATACCGTTTATAAGGCAGTCGCACTCCGTACATATTTCAAGACGTTTTTTGTACAGCGCTTCATCAGCTTTTTTCTCGTCGGGAATAAGCTCTATATTCTCTTTGATATTCTGAAACGCCTCGGCACTCATACGGCTCAGCAGACATCTTTTGCAGACGTTCATGAAAGAATTATCTCAGCAACACTGCAGGGCGGAAGCGTGAATGTTATTCCTCTGTCGCTCTTTGTTACCTTGTCAAATTCCGTGATTGTAACGTTTTCCGGCTCATCAAAGGTGTTGTGAGCATCGCTCTTAGCGCTCAGTATCCTTGCCCTTACAGAGTCAAAACTGAATCCGCATATATCCGCTTCGATCGTTCTGCATTCCGTAAGCGAGCAGTTTGAAACCGTTAAAGTCATTTCGTTGTCGCTGTTTACCGATACGCTCTGCGAAATAACGGGAAGATTATATCCCTCCTGCTTTTCGTCCGCTATACTGCTGTAGCACAGCTCTGCGTTCTGGTGGTTCTTGTACAGGTCGAACACATGATATGTAGGTGTCAGTATCATTCTCTCGCCTTCCGTAAGGATAAGCGCCTGAAGAACGTTCACCGCCTGCGCAAGATTCGCCATAGAGATCCTGTCACAGTGGCTGTTGAAAATGTTCAGATTGATCGATGCCACCATAGCGTCACGCATCGTATTCTGCTGGAATAAAAAAATCCCGGATTAGTGCCTTCCTCTACATTATACCACGTTCCCCACTCATCTACAACCAGTTTTATGTTATTTTCGGGATTATTTACATTAAGAATATCGCAGTGACGCTTTACAAGAGTTTCCATATACCACGTTTTTTTCAAGCCGTTATGTAATATTTCCTCGTCGTAAATTCCGGTAGCGTTGCCCTTATTTTCCCATTTTCCCGTAGGCACAGTATAGTAGTGCAGGCTCACCGCATTCGTATGCCACGGCTTGATATTTTCTGTTATAACCTTCATCCAGTTGTAATCATCCGCACTCGGTCCGCAGGCGACCTTGTAAAGCTGATTTGCCCCGTAGTTCCTGCAATACGTCTGATACTGCCTGTAAAGTGCGGAATACTGCTCCGGCGACATATTTCCTCCACAGCCCCAGCTCTCGTTTCCGACTCCGAGATATTTCAGCTTCCACGGCTTCTCCCTGCCGTTCTTCTTTCTTAACTGCGTCATAGGCGAATCGTTGTCCGAGGTGATATATTCTATCCACTCTGACATTTCCTGCACAGTACCCGAGCCGAGATTGCCCGACAGATACGGCTCACAGCCTACCATCTCGCAGAAATCGAAGAATTCGTGCGTGCCGAAGCTGTTGTCCTCCGTCACTCCGCCCCAGTGGGTATTTATCATCTTCTTGCGCTGTGACTTTTCGCCTATGCCGTCCTTCCAGTGATACTCGTCCGCAAAGCATCCGCCCGGCCAGCGCAGGACAGGCATCTTAATATTCTTAAACGCCTCGACAATATCGTTTCTGATGCCTTTCGTGTTCGGAATACTGCTGTCCTCCCCGACATAGATACCATTGTAGATACATCTGCCCAGATGCTCCGAAAAATGACCGTAGATCTCCGGGTTTATATGCCCCTTTCTGTCACTGCCGTTTATGTACATTTTTGTGCTCATAGCTTTTTTCCTTTCTTGATGTTTTATGCAAAGCCTGTTTACGACACATCTTGCCGTATGTATCGATTTTTAGCATAATAACAGCATTTAATCAATAACTTTTGTGCAAATTCACGCAATTTTAATTTGTTTGGCTCGGTTGACACAAACAGGGTAAAGCTATATAATATTATAGAAAACAGCATAGAAAAGAGGTATTTTATGAGTTATAAAGCACTTATTTTTGACCTTGACGGTACGCTTTTGAATACGATTGACGATCTGGGCGACAGTGCAAATCACATTTTGTGCAAATTAGGATTTCCTACCCACACGATAGACGAATACAAATATTTTGTCGGAAACGGCATACCTAAGCTGATAGAGCGGTGCTTACCGCCCGACAGACAGGAGTATAAGGAACAGGCGCTCGCTATGTTTATGGAGTATTATTCCGCTCACAGCGAGGATAAGACCGCCGCCTACGACGGCATACCCGAGCTTTTACGTTCCGCCCGTGAAAAGGTATGAAGCTCGGTGTCATAACCAACAAGGCGCACGATATAGCACAGCAGGTCGTTCCGCATTTTTTAGGCGGCGGCGTGTTCGATTATATAAGAGGACTTGACGACAGGATAAAGGCGAAGCCCTGTCCGGATGGTGCGCTTGATGTAGCGGAAAAGCTGGGTGTACAGCCCTGCGAGGTGCTGTACATAGGCGACAGCGGAGTCGATATGCAAACCGCCGTAAATGCAGGCTTTACCTCCTGCGGAGTTTTGTGGGGCTTTCGCACCGAAAAGGAGCTTCGTGACAACGGTGCAAAGTATATCGCCCGTAAGCCCGCAGACATTCTTGAAATAATAAGCAAGTGAGGACAGTATGAGAAAACAGTTTCTTGAGATAGGTAAGATAGTAGCAACGCAAGGACTTGGCGGCGAAGTCAGAGTACAGTATTACTGCGACAGCGCCGATGTTATATGCAGCTTTGACAGGCTGTTTTGGGAAAGGACAAGCAGGAGCTTGAGGTCGAAAAGGCACGTCCCCATAAAACTCTCGCCGTGCTTAAACTCGGCGGTATAGATAATGTTGACGAGGCTAAGACGATAGTCGGCAAAATGCTGTATATGGATCGTGACGATGTAGAACTGCCCGAGGGCGTAAACTTCATTCAGGATCTTATCGGCCTTGAAGTCCGTGACACAGATACGGGCAAGGTTTATGGCAAGGTCACCGACATATACCAGCACGGTGCGGCGGATGTATACGAGCTTAAGACTCCCGACGGCAAGGAACTGATGTTCCCTGCAATTCCTGAGGTTCTGCTCGAAAAGAATATAGATGACGGCTATCTTGTTATAAGACCGCTTGACGGCTTGTTTGACGAAGAATAAACGGAGAACCTATGATAAGGATTGATATAGCTACCCTCTTTCCCGATATGTGCGAATCGTACCTGTCGGAAAGCATAGTCGGCAGAGGAAGAAAAGCAGGTCATATAGATATACATTGTCACAATATCCGTGACTATGCCGGAAATAAGCACAACCGTGTCGATGACAAGGCTTACGGCGGCGGCACGGGTATGGTCATGCAGGCACAGCTATATATGACTGCATAACCGCAATAAAGCAGGAGTCGGATACTTCTCCCCGTGTGATATATATGTCGCCGCAGGGCAGAGTGCTGACGCAGGATATTGTGAAAGAGCTTGCCGCAGAGGACAGCCTTATAATACTTTGCGGACATTATGAAGGTGTTGACCAGAGAGTGCTTGACGAGCTGAATGCGGAGGAGATCTCGGTAGGAGATTACGTTCTGACCGGCGGAGAGCTTCCTGCGCTTATACTGACCGATGCGATAGCAAGGCTTCAGGACGGAGTGCTTCCCAACAGCGATGCCTACAGCATAGAGAGCCATTATAACGGCCTGCTTGAGCATCCGCAGTATACCCGTCCGGAGATATGGCACGACAGAGCCGTTCCCGCTGTTCTGCTGACAGGCGCACACGATGCCGTTGCAAAATGGCAGGAAGAAACCGCCCTTGAGGTTACCCGCAGAAAACGTCCGGATATGCTGTATGACCACCGTGTGAACGGCGAGCCTTACGCAAGATATATCCGTGTGTTCGTACCTCATAAAGAACGTGAATACGATATAGTCGCCTTTATGAAGATGATATTCCACAGGCGTATTCTCACAAACCGTGAGCAGAAGATATTAAAGCGTATGATGCCCGTGCTTGATTTACTGCCGACACCGCCCGAATGCGAAGAAAACAGCCGTATATGGCTGAATGCAAAAAACGCAGGACGTATTCTTGATATGTACGCTCCGCTTTTTGATATGCTGAGAGAGCACGGTATAGATTACCGCATAGAGTACAGCGACACCCCCGACGGAAAGCCCGTCGCCGAAAACGAAAATTTCACCGTGTTCGCATAAAATCGTATACGAAAGCCGCCGATGAACTGCTCACCGGCCGGATAATTCGTCACATAATAATACAAAAAGCAGATGGATATTGAGGATTAAAAGCATCTTGTACAATATGCTGTCCTTAAGAAATAATGTCGGCTTATTCTCTTTTCATCTTTAATAGCGGCACAAATTCATCTTCTGTGATTTTTTCGCCGGTAAGGCTGAATCCGTTGCGGCGATAAAAATCTATTCCACGCTTGTTGTATTCAAGCACCCACAGCTCATTGACGGCAAAATTGTTGATAGCGTAACCGAGAAGCACTGCACCTATGCCCTGATTCTGAAAAAGCGGCTCTACATACAGCTTTTCGACCTCGTTGCCCGAAATGCGTATAATGCCTTTTATTACACCATCGTCATAGACAAATGTGTTTTTAAGTGCGGCTGAGCCTGCTGAATATTCTTTGGCAGTGTCAAGGACGTTCAGTTCACCGAAATAAAAGGCGTCATTTCTGAAAAACGGGTAGAAATTTACCCTGTAATTTGTGACGATTATTTCTGCGATGCGTGAAGCATCGGACTCGGTTGCGGGGCGTATATGTGTCATTTCTGTTCTCCGTTTGATTATGATTAAAGCCGTTGCGGTATTCCGTAAGGCTTTAGTGTTATATGCTGATTACTTTATATCAAGTGCTGATTTAAGCTCGTCAACCTTGTCTGTCTTTTCCCATGCAACGTCAAGGTCTGTGCGTCCCATGTGACCGTAAGCGGCAAGAGGTCCGTACTTTGTATTTCTTAAATTCAGTGAGCTGATTATTGCACTGGGGCGAAGGTCGAACACCTTGCTTACAGCGGCTGAAATTTCGCTGTCGGGCTTTATGCCTGTGCCGAATGTATCAACAAAGACAGATACGGGCTGTGCAACGCCGATAGCATATGCAAGCTCAACCTCGCAACGCTTCGCTATACCTGCGGCTACAATGTTCTTAGCAACGTGTCTTGCGGCATAAGCGGCTGAACGGTCAACCTTTGTGGGATCTTTTCCCGAGAATGCGCCGCCGCCGTGTCTGCCGACACCGCCGTATGTATCTACTATTATCTTTCTGCCTGTAAGACCGCTGTCGCCCTGAGGACCGCCTACTACAAAGCGTCCTGTGGGATTTATCAGCATCTTTGTGTTCTCGTCAAGCAGAGAATCGGGAACGGTAGTCTTTATGACCTTTTCGATAATATCGGCTCTGAGCTGTTCCTGCGTAACGTCAGCCTTGTGCTGTGAGGAAACAACGACAGTGTCAATTCTTGATGGAGTGCCGTCCTCATTATATTCTACTGTTACCTGCGTCTTTCCGTCGGGGAGAAGATAGGGTATCTCGCCTGACTTTCTTACTGCTGTGAGCTTCTTTGAAAGTGCGTGAGCAAGGGAAATCGTAAGGGGCATAAGCTCCTCGGTTTCATCACACGCATAGCCGAACATCATACCCTGATCGCCTGCACCTGTGTCAAATTCATTGTTATCTCTGCCCTCGAGAGCGTTGTCAACGCCCATAGCTATATCGGGGCTCTGCTTGTCAAGGGTCGTGAGGATAGCGCAGGTCTTGTAGTCAAAGCCGTAGTCGCTGTTATCGTAGCCTGTTTCCTTTATGACATCTCTTGCTATTGCAGGAATGTCAACGTTTGCTGTTGTCGTGATCTCGCCCATTATCAGAACCATACCTGTTGTGGCGCAGGTTTCGCAGGCTACACGGGCGTCTTGTCCTGTGCTAATATCGCATCAAGCACACCATCTGAGATCCTGTCGCAGATCTTGTCGGGGTGACCCTCTGTTACGCTTTCGGAAGTGAATAAGTATTTTGCCATTGATTTTTCCTTTCATATAGCGGTTTTAAACCGTATCCCATACGCATATACCTGCGTAAAAACTGCATTAAAAAAGCCCCTTTCGGAGCTTGCTGACTGCCTGCTCCTCATCTTTCGGTCACAGCCCTTGCCGTGCCGTAGGAATTAGCACCATTTTTCGCAAAGAAAGCTCAAGCGAAACGGTTGCTGGGTTTACGGAGCCTGACTCCCGATCTGCATTTTAATGCAGAAAATGTAAACCGCTCTTGATAAGGGATTTTTCCGATTGATATTGTAGCATAAGCAAATGCGTTTGTCAAGTAAAATGAGAATAATTTTTGTTTTAACGGCATTGAAATTTATAGGGAGTTAAAAATGTCGGAATACACTATAAATAAATATAGAACGGCTGTTGAATTGTACCGTGAAAAATGGTATAATTTAATAGAGTAACGATTTCAGGAAACAACGGACGAAAGGGTGCAAGGAATTACAATGAGTTTTGTTACGCTGAGCGATATTACAAAGCAGTACCGTATGGGCGATATAATAATCAACGCAAACGATAAGGTCAGCTTTGACATTGAAAAGGGCGAATTTGCAATAATCGTAGGACCGAGCGGTTCGGGCAAGACTACGGTGCTTAATATACTGGGCGGTATGGATACCGCTACATCGGGAAGCTTTTATGTAGACGGAAGTAAGATAAGCGGTTACAGCAGAAAAGAGCTTATCGACTACAGAAGATACGATATAGGTTTTATATTCCAGTTCTATAATCTCATCCCGAACCTTACGGCAAAGGAGAATATTGAGCTGTCTACTCAGACGGTGGAGGACTATATCCCTGCTGTAGAGATACTGGAAAAGGTCGGACTTACCGACAGAATAAACAACTTCCCGGCTCAGCTTTCGGGCGGTGAACAGCAGAGAGTGGCTATAGCGAGAGCACTTGCGAAAAAGCCCAAGCTGTTGCTGTGCGACGAACCTACGGGTGCGCTTGATTACAACACCGGCAAGATGATACTGAAATTACTTCAGGACACCTGCCGCAGTGAAAATATGACTGTAATACTCGTAACGCATAATACGGCGATATGTCCTATGGCTGACAGGGTTATACACATGAAAAGCAGTAAGGTGAGCGAAATAGTCGTAAACGAGCATCCGACACCCGTTGAAGAAATAGAGTGGTAAGCGGGGAAAGGAAACGGATATGAAAAATGCAATGCTGAAAAATGCGTTTGCCGAGATGAAGAAGACGAAAAGCCGTTTTCTTTCGATATTCGGTATAATCGCTATCGGCACAGGATTTTTTGCGGGACTTCTGCAGAGCGCTCCTGCGATGAAGGTATCGTCGGATCATTATTACGACAGGACTTCCCTGTCGGATATCAGGCTGGTATCTACATACGGATTTGACGATAACGATATAGACGCTTTGAAAAAAGGGCTTCCGGATGTTGATGTTTATCCCGGATATTTCACGGACGCATACGTCAACACGGATTCGGGCGAAAAGAAGGTCGCAAGGGTATATTCTCTTGACAAAACGGGCGAAAACAATCCGTACAGCTCTTTGCAGATAGTTGACGGCAGACTTCCCGAAAAAGAAAACGAGTGCGTTATCGACAGCGGTAAACTGCTTGCTCATTATAAAGTCGGGGACAAGCTGACGCTGTGTGGCGATGAAGACACGGATATAGACGGAACTTTGTCGGTCAAGGAATTTACTATAGTCGGAAATTCGCATCACCTATGTATATATCTGATGCGGAGCGTGGAAACACGACCATAGGAAGCGGTTCTGTCTATATGATCTGTTACATACCGGAAAGCTGTTTCAAGACAGAGGTATATACTCAGGTTATGATAAACTCGGACGAGCTAAAGCAGTACAGCTGTTACAGCGATGAATATGAGGATGCCCGTGACGCTCTTGAAAAGAAGATACAGAAAATAGCGGATGTAAGAGAAGAAGAGCGTTTTGACGAAATAGCAGGCGATGCAAAGAAGGAACTTGACGACGGGCAGAAAGAGCTTGATAAAAAGAAGAGCGAAGCATACGCAGAAATAGAGAAAAACGAAAAGAAGCTGTCTGATGCAAAAAAACAGCTTGACGAAGCAAAGCCTCAGCTTGAAAGCGGCAAGAAAACGCTTGATGAATCGAAAAAACAGCTTGATGAGGCAAAAAAGGAGCTTGACACGAACGGGGCTACCCTGACGGCGACGAAAGCGGTGCTTGACAGCACAAAGAAAAAACTGGACGAAACGAAGCTGCAGCTTGAAGCCGGAAAGAAAACGCTTGACGAAAGCTATATACAGCTTGTTACGGCTAAAATACAGCTTGAGAATGCGGATTCACAGCTAAAGTCGAGCAAGGCTCAGCTTGACGATGCAAACGCAAAGATAACAAGTCAGCAGGCGATGATAAATACGAGCCGTGAAACGCTGGAGGATTCCTACAAGAAGGGTAATATCACCAAAGAGGCGTATAATGCCGGCATAAAACTGCTCGACAGCTCGCAGGCGGAGCTTGACAAGCAGAAGAAACAGTATGAAAGACGGACTTGTACAGTATAATGACGGGCTTAAGCAATATAATGACGGAAAGCTGCAGTACGAAATCGGTTATGCCAAATATGAGGACGGAAAAAAGCAGTACGAGGACGGATATTCTCAGTACACAAGCGGACTCGCACAGTATGAAAGCGCAAAGGCACAGTATGACGCAGGAAAGGCACAGTATGACGCAGGATACGCACAGTATGTTTCGGGCAAGGCAAAGTATGACAGCGGTAAAGCGGAGTATGACAAGAATTATGCCGATTATGAAAAGGGTCTGAAGGAGTATAACGAGGGCAAGACGGCTCTTGAAACGGCAAAAACCGATGCGGACAAGCAGTTTGCCGATGCTCAGAAGAAGATAGACGACGGCAGGGAAAAGCTCGAAAAGACGAGCAGACCTGAGTGGTATCTGTTTACCCGTGATGATAACCCGGGTTACAGTGAATACGGTCAGAATGCCGAAAGAATAGGCAATATAGCTATGGTGTTCCCCCTGTTCTTTGTAATGGTGGCGGCGCTTGTATGTCTTACCACGATGACACGAATGGTAGAGGAACAGCGTACCCAGATAGGAACGCTCAAGGCGCTTGGCTATAAAAACGGCGCTATTATATTCAAATATCTGCTTTATGCACTGACAGCGGCAACGGCTGGCGCTGTATCGGGTATGCTTGTGGGAATGAAGATATTCCCGGCGATCATTATTACCGCATACGGAATGATGTATGTTATCCCCGATATTCTTCTGCCGTATGACTATATACTTATGATATGTACCACAGGGGTATCTGTACTGCTTACTGCTGTTACAGTTTATTTCTCGTGCGGTGGCATACTTCACGACTGCCCTGCGGCACTTATGCGGCCGAAAACACCAAAGAGCGGTAAGAAGATACTGCTTGAACGTATAGGCTTTATATGGAACAGGCTTTCGTTCAGCTATAAGGTAACGATGCGTAATATATTCCGTTACAAGAGAAGAATGCTTATGACGATAGTGGGCATTGCAGGCTGTACAGCGCTTGTGCTGACGGGCTTCGGCGTGTATGACAGCGTAAACGATATTCTGCAAAAGCAGTTCGGCGAGATAAGCAATTATACCGGTATTACCGCTTATGACAATACAGTGACCGATGAACAAACGGCAAAGATAGAAAAGATGCTTGAACGTTATGACTGCGAGGGCAACAGGATATATCAAAAGCAGATAACGGTATATAACGGCAAGAAAAGTACAGAAGCGTATATATTCGGCGGAGCGGACAACGAAACCATCGCACAGTTTGTGACGGTAAAGGACAGACGGACAGGCGAACAGTACACGGTAACCGACGACGGCGTTATAATAAACGAGAAGCTGGCATCTTTGCTCGGCGGTATAAAGAAGGGCGATACGGTAACGATAGCTTTGTCGGAAACGAAGCGAGTTACTGCTACGGTAACCGAGATATGCGAAAACTACGCCCATCACTATGTGTATATCACGGAAAAGCTGTACAAGGAGCTTAGCGGCGAGGAAGGACTGCCGTATAACTGCTTCTTCTTCAACTCTGAAGACGGCGACGATATGACCGAAAGTGACAGGGACGAGCTTGCACAGGAGCTTATGAAGATAGACGGAGTTATGGGAGTAAGCTTCAAGACAAGCGTTGCGGGAACATTCAGTTCTATGCTCAAATCACTGCTTTTTGTAATAGTGGTTCTTATAGTGAGTGCAGGTGCGCTTGCGTTCATAGTGCTTTATAATCTTACGAACATCAATATAAACGAGCGTATAAGGGAGATCGCATCGCTCAAGGTGCTTGGCTTCTATGATAAGGAAGTATCAATGTATGTGTTCAGGGAAACGGTGATACTTACCCTTATAGGAACAGTGGCAGGTATGATATTCGGAAGATTCCTTGTTGACTTTGTTGTAAAGACGGCTGAAATTGATATGGTTATGTTCGGCAGAACAGTGCATCCGATGAGCTTTGTATTCTCGGGTCTTATAACGATATGCTTTGCCGTGATAGTAATGCTGTTTATGCACAGACGGCTTATGAAGGTCAATATGGTCGAGGCACTCAAGAGTGTTGAATAATATTTCGGCGTTAGCGGGAGGTTGATAATATATGAAGATAAGTAAGGCGATTGTTGCCGCTGTAGGTGCGGCGGCTGCCGTAGGTGCGGCTGTATACGCCAAGAAAAAGCTGGAGGAAACGCAGACTCCGCTCAGAAAGAAAAGCCTGACCGTATGGAAAAACGGCGAGGTAACTCATAAGGAGATAATCAGAAAGCCTATAAGCGAGGAAGAACAGACCGATGCGATAAACAGCCGTATTGATGAGGCTGTACGCCGGTATAAGCCTATGTCCGAAAGGGATAGCGGCGAAACCGAAACCGAGCCTGAGATAGCGCCTGTCAATTTTACATTTACTCAGAGTGAAGATGACGGCGATCCCGGGGTCAGCTTTGAGCGTGTATTCGACCATTTCAACAGGCTTGAATCGTCTGTCGGTAATGAAGGCGAGGACGCAGGCGAAAGCGGCAAAAAAGCCGAGGATAAAGCCGAAGAAACCTTACCCGCCAGTAACGGCAACAGTAACGGCAGTTGAGGAGAATTTTGACGAGCAAGCCGAAATGCCGAAACAGATGCTGCTTGAAAAGGGGATAATGACATCCGCTCCAATAGCTAATGCGGTTCAGGAGCTTGCAGAAATGCCGTCTGTTATACAGGATAATGAAGAAATTGAAGACGTAAATCTTCCTGTTGATGAGAGCATTTTCGATTTATATGCAAGCGAGCCTGTCGAGGATGCGGTAAAGGCTTTTGAAGAAATAGCCGAGCAGGAAGAAACCGCCGACAGCAAAACTGAAATTGACAGCGAACAAAATGACACTGCTACCGAAGAAGCCGTAAGCGAGCCTGTCGAGGACGCAGTAAAGGCTTTTGAGGAAATAGCACAGCAGGAAGAAGCTACCGACAGCGAAGAAAAGTCGCTCGAAGAACAGTTCCACGCTATAATGGAGGAGGAAACCGCAAGCGAGCCTGTTTCTTCTGTTCGTACAGCCGAGTCTGTAGAGGATGCATTGAAAGAATTCGGCGACTTTATAAGGATTATCCGAAACCGCTGACAGCACCGGTAGCATCGGTAGCTCCGAAGATATTTCGGATGACGATCTTGAACAGACAAGCGGTATTTTTGAGGAAAGTACATTATCCGATGAGCTGTCCGAACTCCGGACGAGCCGATTGACGCTGACGAAAAGCCGAGAACTATGGATTTTTTCGATTTGCCGGACGAAGCATATACGCCTGTACAGCTTACCGAAGAAAAGCACACTGAGAATGTTGCCGAGGTAGAGGATCTGTTCGGAAATCTGCTTATGGATGACGAGCCTGAGGTAAAGAAAACATTTAACGATCCCTCAGAGGTATTTTCACTGTTCGATACGGCTGACGGCGGACAGGACGATTTCGACAAGTACAGCGATGAAAAGATCGAGGAAGAAAGCGAGAAAAAGAAGACCAGCGATACAAGAAAGTACATAGCGCAGGATATTGCGGATAATATCGCATCGTTTGCACAGCTGCTTGAACCGCTCAATGCCATCAAGGAGAACAAGATACGCAGTAAGAGCGGTATACTGTTCGACTGGGAAATGAGAATACAGGCGCTTATAGGCGATCTGCCGATAAAGACGTACTGGAGAAACAACTTCCGCAATTATGAGATATGGAGCGATGAAAAGTGCATGGAAAAGGCAGGCGAACTGCTCTCTATGCTTGAACTTGTCGGAATAGTGCGTGATAAGGCAAAAGAGGTCGTGATAGACAAGGATACGCTTGATTTCTATTCGGCACAGAGCGAGCATCTCAACAACGATTTCCATATAGGTGAAACTGTCGTTGTTACACGGCCGTGCTGGAAAATAAACGGACACCCTGCAAGAAAGGGCAAAATTGCCAAGAAAGCACCGTTTGCGGAATTCAGCCGTAAGAAAGTATCACCGCTTGAAACTATGCTGAGAGAAAACAGCTGTTCTGACGGGGATGTTAATATTCCCGTTACGGAGGACAATTTCTGTACATACGACCGTGATATACCTTATGTAAAGAGGGCAATCGCCGAAGGCTTCTGCAAGTGCGCAGTAAGACGTATGGAGGACGGAGGCGCTCTGGCATTCTTCTATGAGGTTATTGCGGAGGGCGAAAATGTTCACTATTCGCCGTGTACGCTGAGATTCGAGGTAAACATTGACAAGAAATGCAAATGTTGTCGGAAGATTCAGAAGCGAAAAAGTGTAAAAAGGAAAAGTGATATATATACAAAAAGGCACTGCCAAAGCGGTGCTTTTTTCGTTTCACTTCACAATTGACTATGGGTGCGGAATATGTTAAAATCTATAACGTAAAAAGAATATTGGTCTAATTGGAAACGCACATCCCCCGGATGATAACGAACAACACAATAAAGTGTAAATTGTTATTATCAGGAGGAATTTTTTATGCCCAAAAACTTATTTCAGGAAATCGTGTTTACTGTTATGATGGTGTTTGTTATGGTGTACGCCATGATATGCTATAATATAGCACTTAATATCGGCGGCATGACAAACGAGGTCTTTTTACTTGCTTTCAAGGAGCTTGTGATAATGGGACCTATTGCTTTCGTGCTTGATATTTTTTTAGTCGGCAGGATAGCAAAGTACAAGACTTTTAAAATAATTAATCCTGAACGTGATAATCCGTTTTTCATAGTTCTCGGTATCTCGGTTATTTCGGTTATCTTTATGTGTCCGCTTATGAGCCTTGCCGCAACTCTTCTGTTCAAAAATGCAGGAAGCGAAGTTATTGCGGTGTGGATTCAGACAACGATAACCAATTTTCCTATGGCTCTGTGCTGGCAACTCTTTTTTGCAGGTCCTGTTGTAAGAACTGTTTTCTCGCTTATATTCAGAGAGAAGAAAGCTTTACAGAAGGATGAAACGAAAGAAATGCCTGAGGTAGAGGTACAGTAATATCAAAGCCACGATTTTTTATCATCGTGGCTTTAGTTATATTTATTTGCCGGATTTATTTAATCAGTGAAAAACCGAGAACTACAACGCCGAGTATAACAAGTATTATACCGGTTACACGATTAAGCGTTTTCGGACTTGCCTTATTCGCTATCTTTGCGGCTATTCTTGCAAAGATAAGCGTGAAGATTATGCAGAGGATGAACGGGAGCATATCCGGAAGTCCGCCTATCGCAAAGTGCGAAACAGAGCCTGTAAGCGCAGTGAATGTCATAATAAATACGCTTGTACCTACTGCGGTCTTAAGCTCATAGCCCATAACGCTCGTGAGCAGGAGGAGCATCATCATACCGCCGCCCGCACCGATGAATCCGCAGATGAAGCCGACCATAATACCGCAGATGATTGACTTTATCAATACCGATTTTGCGGATCTTGCGCTCATATCGGCTTTTGTGGTCATTACAGGCCTTACTATGAATTTAATGCCGAGCAAAAGCGTCATGAATACCGAGAAATTGCCCATTGTAACCGACGGCACAAGGCTTGAAACGAAACTGCCGACAACAGTGAAAATAAGCACTGTTATCATCATCACAAGCCCGTTTTTAATATCAAGGTTTTTGTTCTTTCCGTATGTGTAAGCCGATACGGCACTTGCCAGAACATCTGAGGCAAGGGCGATTCCGACAGCGGTATACGGCTCTATACCGAGAAATGTAACAAGCATAGGCGTGATTACCGCCGCCGCACTCATACCGGCAAACCCTGTTCCAAGACCTGCGCCAAGACCTGCAAGCAGGCAAACGGCGGTCGTTATAAGATATTGCATTATTTGTCGCTCCTTTTTCTGTTTATATTGTCCAGTATTTTAATATGGTATCTTTCAAATGCGGCGATTTCGTCATCGGTAAATCCGTCAAACAGAACAGCCGCAAAATCGCTTTGTTCCTTTTTGCCGTATGTGACAACAGGTTTTGCCTTTGCCGTCAGTGAAAGATGCACGCTTTTTTGTTTCCGTCCTTATAAGTACCTGTCAGCAAGCCCTTTTCGCACAGTGATTTTACAGAAACCGAAACCTGCGATTTCAGTATAAGGCGGACCTTTGAAATATCCGCCGCCGTGTCATAGCCGGGGTTGTTCGCAAGGAACATAATTATATCCGTTTCTGCGGCTGAGAGAGAAAACTTTGCCATAATGCGCTTTCTGTACACGCTGTATTCGTCCTCTGCGGCAGAGATGAAATTCCAGAAGCTGCTTGTAGTCATATGCCTGTCCTTTCTGTCAAAAGATAATATTGTTCATTTTCGAACAATATTATTATAGTTCAAAAATGAACAATTGTCAATAGCCGATGTTAAAATTTCCGCTTGAAATCACGGATTTGTTTTAATTACAAACATTTTTAAAACACCTCTTGACAAATATAAAAATAGTGTTATAATATATTTTAGCACTCAGAGTGATAGAGTGCTAAACCGGTTGCGATCGGTGTAAATTCAGTATTATCGCCGCTATATAAGGCGCAGGCATAGAAAGGAAATGATTTTTATGGCAAAAAAGGCATTCAAGGCAGAATCAAAGCGTTTGCTTGATATGATGATCAATTCGATCTACACTCATAAGGAGATATTTCTGCGTGAGCTTATTTCAAATGCAAGCGATGCGCTTGACAAGCTGTATTTCAAGTCATTGACGGAGAATCTCGGCATAGAGAGAAAAGACCTCGGTATAGACCTTGCGGTTGACAAGGAAAACCGTCTTATAACAATTACCGATAACGGTATCGGTATGACAAAGGACGAGCTTGAAAATAATCTCGGTGTTATCGACAACAGCGGTTCATTCAAATTCAAGAACGACAATACCGATACAGAAAAGGATGATATAAACGTTATCGGTCAGTTCGGTGTAGGCTTCTACTCTGCTTTTATGGTAGCGTCTGAGGTTACTGTCGAGTCTAAGGCTTACGGCAGTGAGCAGGCATATAAGTGGTATTCGCAGGGTGTAGACGGTTATACTATCACAGACTGTGACAAGGAAGATGTCGGCACAAAGATAACCCTTAAGATAAAGGAAAATACCGAAGAAGAGGAGTACGACGAGTATCTGCAGGACTACAAGCTCCGTATGATAGTAAAGAAGTATTCCGACTATATCCGTTATCCTATCAGGATGGAGGTAAGCCATCAGCACCTCAAGGAAGGCACTGAGAACGAGTATGAAACACATACCGAGATAGAAACGCTCAACAGTATGGTACCCATCTGGAACAAGAGCAAGTCTGAGCTTAAAGACGAGGATTATAATCAGTTCTACAAGGAAAAGTTCTTCGACTATGACGATCCTATCGCACATATCCATACAAAGACAGAGGGTACCGCAACATATAATGCACTGATGTACATTCCGTCAAAAGCTCCCTTCGACTACTATTCAAAGGACTATGAAAAGGGCTTACAGCTTTATTCGAACGGCGTTCTTATAATGGATAAATGCCCCGATCTGCTCCCCGACTATTTCAGCTTTGTAAAGGGTCTTGTTGACTCTGCGGATCTGTCGCTCAATATCTCCCGTGAGATGCTGCAGCACGACAGACAGCTCAAGATAATCGAAAAGAGCCTTGAGCGTTCTATCAAGAACGAGCTTACAAAGATGCTCCGCAACGACCGTGAGAGATACGAAAAGTTCTGGAAGGTGTTCGGACTTCAGATAAAGTTCGGCGTATACAACGGCTTCGGCGCAGGCAAGGAATTGCTTAAGGATCTGCTGCTGTTCTATTCTTCATACGAAAAGAAGCTGGTAACTCTTGAAGAGTATGTTTCAAGAATGAAGGAAGATCAGAAGTACATCTACTTTGCAAGCGGCGAAACTGTAGACAAGATAGACAAGCTCCCCCAGACCGAGCTTGTAAAGGATAAGGGCTATGAGATACTTTATCTTATTGACAGCGTTGACGAGTTTGCTTTACAGATGATGGTCGACTATAACGAAAAGCAGTTCAAGTCAGTATCCGCAGGCGACCTTGACCTTGAAACTCCCGAAGAAAAGGAAGAAATGAAGGCTAAGGCTGAGGAAAGCAAGGATATGTTTGCTTTTATGAAGGAATCGCTCGGCGGTAAGGTAAAGGATGTAAGACTGTCAAAGATACTGAAGTCCCACGCAGTATGCCTGACCAGTGACGGTCTGCTTTCAATAGAGATGGAGAAGGTGCTCAGCCAGATGCCCGCAGAGCATGACGCAAAGGCTGAAAAGGTGCTGGAGATCAATGCAGAGCATCCTATCTATGAAACGCTGAAAAAGCTGTATGAAACGGATAAGGACAAGCTGAAAACATACAGCGAGATTCTGTACGATCAGGCACTTCTTGTTGAGGGTATGCCTATAGAAGACCCCGTTGAGTACAGCAACAAGATATGCTCGCTTATGGTATGATAATTATATCAAAAATATCGTAAGACTAAAACGGTAATAAAAACGCTCCGACAGGTGTTCCTGTCGGAGCGTTTTCAGCTTATGTCAATAGATTTTCGGAAGCGATCCGAGAGTTAATGAATATTTGCTTGCGTACATTTTCTTTATAACCGATTTTCGGTGTATTTTTCGCTGTAATTACTGCCGTTAACGGTAAACTCGCCGCCCCATGTCATGAACCAGCTCCACAGTGCGTTTATGCTCACGGCGGAATCTATATCAAAGATACAGCCGTTTTCTGTGAGAGCCGTTATCTTTGTTTTACTGCCGTAGTTTATCGCCTGTTTGAAACGGCTTACCTGAGGATCGTAAACGTGATTTCCGGGATAGATGTCCTCGCCTACAATATCAACATATTCGTCACCCGGATACCAGTCGGCGCTCTGACCGTTATAGACCCAGATAAGATTGTTACAGCCGTATGTATTTGTAAGCTCTTTATAAAGGTATTTCCACAGCTTTTTGTATGCGTCTGAGCCTTTTGCGCCCCACCAGAACCAGCCGCCGGAGCCTTCGTGAAGAGGTCGCCATATAACCGGTACGCCTGCTTTTTCAAGGCGCTTTAACTGCTTAGCTATTTCCTTGATATCACGGTCAAGCAGTTTCTTTCCTTTTGCGTCCTGACCGTTCATAACCTTTGCTATATCGAATTTACTACTTTGCGTATAGAAGCCGCCCCACCAGCCGTCAGGACTGTTGGCTGTGCTGTTAAGATATTCGGTCGGAGCGTTCCAGTGCCAGCAGAATGTGACGATACCACCCTTGTTGGCAAATTCTATCGCCTTTTCGACAGCGGAGGATGATGTGCCGAATGCCGTTCTTGACGGAGTATAATCCATCATATCAAGTCCGAGAAGTGAGGGTAGTCGCCGGTAAGATTTTTTATCGCTTTGAATTCGTTGCCGTTTATTCCGCCATCACACTGCTGACCTGTGATTACATATTTTCCGTAGCTGTCCTTAAGGAAACTGTACAGCTTCTTCGTGCTTGCGGTGGAGTTCTTGTTGACAAGGGAAGATGTGACATTATAGGTGCTGTTGCTTATTTTTGCACCCGTCTTTACTGTTATTTTATCAAGCTCTATCCAGCCCCACGACTTGATTATACGGATATTGTGGTCGCCTTTTGTAAGGCTTACCGCACTTACGGTGTAATCCGAGAATTTATTGTTCTCACTGGTGAAAGTGCCTACCTTCTTACCATCGGTATAAATGTCGTTTTCTTTGGGACCGCCGATGCCCATTGAGCGTATTACAATATCATAAATACCGTCTGACGGAACATTTATTTTAATCTGGCAGTAGGAGCGGTCATTTTCGAATTTACCTACCGACTTTCCGCCGGATGCGTTGCCGCCTGATATGACGGACATATCGTTTGATAGCTTTCCATTTTCCGCTTCATAGGTTTCGAAAAGTTCAGCGGCTTGTCGTCAGTCTGCTTTACTGTTGTTGTGGTAGTCGTTGCGGAAGGCTTTTTGGTGGTATCGGCGGCGGTTGCAGACGCAGGCTTGTTTGTTGCTGAACCTGTGTTGTTTGCGGGCTTGCTTGACGTAACGGCAGAAGAACCGGTTTCCTGCTTGTTTGTCGAAGGCTTTGACGTTTCAAAAGAAGCATCGGACGAGTTGTTTTGCTTGTCTGAACTGTCAGATGACGAACTGTTCTGCTTATCGGAGCTTGTTTTATCAGAAGCGTCTGACGAGGTATCGTAAGACGAACCGCTGTCTAAGGAGGTATCCTGCGATGCGGCTTCGGCAGAAGACACTGCCGAAGCTGATGATGAACTGTCGGCTGACAAGGTGCCGTTATCGGCACTGCAGCCGCAGGCGGATATTATTACTGCCGCACATAAGATAAGGGAGATGATGCGTTTTTTCATTTTTCTTTTCCTTTCTCAATCTTCTACAGGACCTACCACTGGCAGCTCCTTACGAATACACTGCAATTCAAAAGGCAAAAAAAAAAATACTTTTGCTTACAGAACCCCCATAAAACAAAAGTAATCATACATGTTATGTACTTTGCCTAGTTTTT
>OKWC01000052.1_pt1 | contig 20080 bp, 17 predicted proteins | sample 1606971 | NCBI WGS metagenome assembly OKWC01 (sample SAMN04414076, study PRJEB24778) | human gut metagenome | material: faecal | host: Homo sapiens
CGCCGGGTGATAGCCAAGGCACTGCTGATGACAGATCAAAGCAAGGCCATTGTAACCATAGGTATCAGACCTTGCCGCCCGGAAACGGGATACGGATATATAGCCGCGGGAGAAGAGGTGGATCAGGATATACGGAAAGTGGATGAATTCAAAGAGAAACCGGACTTGAAAACGGCACGGCACTATGTGGACGCCGGGAATTATTTCTGGAATGCAGGGATCTTTGTATGGAATGTAAAGACCATAGAAGAGGCTATACGCCGTTATGCACCGGGCATTGCCGAGGTGTTCGACAGGATTTATCCGGAGTTCTATACCGAAAGAGAGAAAGAAACCATAGAAGAGCTGTTCCCTGCTTGTGAAAGTATATCCATAGATTATGCCGTAATGGAAAAAGCGGAACGGATTTATGTATTGCCGGCAGAGTTCGGATGGTCTGATCTGGGTAGCTGGGGCTCATTACATTCCTTGCTGCCCAAAGATGAACGGAACAATGCCGTTGTAGGCGAGAATGTCCGATTGTATGAATGCAATAACTGCATTGTACACACACCGCATTTGAAACAGGCGGTAATACAAGGACTGGACGGGTATATCATAGCCGAGAAAGAGGGAACCCTGCTGATATGCAGACTGGCAGAGGAGCAGCGTATTAAAGAATTTTCGAAAGCATAAGGAATGATTATAGCAGTTGACTTTGACGGCACAATAGTGGAGCATAAATATCCCGAAATAGGCAGGGAACTACCCTTTGCCATAGAAACGCTGAAAAAACTACAACAGGAACGGCACCGCCTTATCCTGTGGAGTGTGCGGGAAGGTGAATTATTACAGGAGGCCGTGGATTTCTGCCGGGAGCGTGGACTGGAGTTTTATGCCGTAAACAGCAATTATGCGGAAGAAACCCTGGAAAGTAATCATTACTCCAGAAAACTGAAGGCGGATTTGTTTATTGATGACCGTAATCTGGGAGGACTGCCCGAATGGGGGATGATTTACAGAATGATCCATGACAAATGGGGATACGAAGATATTTATCAAAGTTCAGGTAATAAAGAAGAGACTAAAAAGCGAAGCTTTTGGAAGATACTTTTTTCCAAGATGTAAAATCTCCGCTTCCTAATGTAGTGATACAGGCGGAAGCCCATAAGAAACTAATGTTAGATCAGAGGTAAGTACTGTTATCAGCGGATAACGGGAACTTACGAAACAGTGTTGGTGATACCCGCCTGGGAAGGTAGGTATCACCTTTCTTTTTGATCTATTCCATTAGTATTTGAAGACTTGTTCTTCTCCGGGTTCTATGGTCATGGCTTTCATTCCTTTCCGGGTTGGAATGTTCAGCACTCCCTTTCCGCCGTCGGACTTGATACGGATCTCTTTCTTATCCATATAGATATGGATATTGCCGTATGGAGTGGGCACGGTTCCTTCCATCCATTTCAAGCCGCCCAGACAAGGGGTGACGGAGTATTCCTCGTAACCGGGTTTGGTGGGTTTTACTCCCAGATAGTATTTGCCCAGCAAATAGATGGGGCTGGCTCCCCATGCATGGCAGAGGCTTTTGCCGTATGGACGTCCGTACATGGCAGATGCCGGGTACCTGTTTCTTCGGGATTGTATTTCTCCCAGAAACTGGTAGCTCCTTCTTTCAACATACCGCCCCAATAGGCTTTCATTTCTTTCATCACCGATTCTTGTTCGCCCAAGGCGCACAGTGCTTCCAGTTCATAGAAACGCATATAAGGAGTGGTGATTTTCAAAATACTGTCATTCTGCAATACGGAGTGTTTGATGGTCTGCTGTTTATCGGCATCCAGATAATTGAAGAAGACAGAGAACATATTGGCGTAGCGGGTAACGGACTCACTCTGCTTGCCCTGAACGCGGTTGTGTACCATCGCCTGTTTCTGCTCATTCCAGAAAGCGGGTTCCAGCTTGGAACGTAAAGCGGAAGCCAGTTTCTCATACTTGGTTTTGTCTGCCGTATTACCGGCCAGACCGGCACAAAGCGCCATGGTTTCCAAACTTTTGCAGAACAAGACTTGCTCAAAGGAGAGTTCGCCTTTCTTGTCCAGATAACCGTCTGCCCAGTCTACGAATACCCAGTCACCGGTCATACCTTCCACCATACCGTTGGCATTGGTGCGTCCCAATACATAGTCCATCATGCTTTGCATACGCGGATAGAGTTGGGTTACAAAGTCTTTGTCACCGGAGTACATATAGTAATCGTAAATACTGAGGAACCAATAGAAGGTGTAGTCCATAATGGTATTGCTGTGGCTGGTCACAGGGTCTTTTCCGCGAAGCAGCCAGATGGTACGCTTCACGGTTTCATTATCGAAGAACAGATAGTAGTTCATCAGGTAACTCTGGATGGCATCGCCACTCCATACCCAACGGTCGCGCTTGATGCCGTCGATAAAGAATTCACGGGTAGTAAGGTGCATGGTGTATGCTCCTACTTCCCAGATGCGGTTCAGCTCTTCGTCATTGCATTTGAATGAGCCCCGGTACTCTTCGGGCAGGTATTCGTATTGCATGGAAACGTCCTGTATCGTTACTCCCGGATCGCAAGTGACATAGACATAACGGAAGGCCTTGCTGTTGTCCAACGTGTATTCATCGTATAGTTTCCGTGTATTCCGGATGGCCAGATCGGTTATCTGCCCCGCTCTGCCAGCAATTTGTCCAATGTTTCGCAATATTCCGTATCCAAGGCTTCTTCAGGACTTTCACCGTAATAGATATGGATCGTTCCTTTTCCCTTTACCTCTTTCAGAGTGATATAACCAAAGGTTTCTTTTCCGAAGTCGTACAATACCCCTTCTTTCCGGGGAGTGGAGGAAACTGCTTTCATCGGTTTTCTGGCCAATGAAAACTTGGAAGGCAGTTGGGTGGCTCCGTCAAAGTTCCAACACCCTGCATCCATATAAACGGTGGCAGAAGTATCACTGGCTTTTCCGCTTTCGTCTATCCATTCCTTGTCTTCGTAGGTTACTTTCCAGGTCTTGTCCGTATTTACGGTTTTTCCTTTCACATAAATAGTGGGGGGAGTGGACTGATTCCACACTTTGATGTTCAGACTGTGTTTTCCTGCGGGGAGTTTCAAGGTGGAGGGCATACCGAATTGCAGTTTGCCGTCCAATTTCACATTGTATTTTCCTTCGGCGGCAATGAATATTTCTTCCGGTTCCGCCAGATCCAATTTCTTGCTGAATTCCACTACCACATAATGGCTGTCCGTTTTCCAGAAGGGAGGGAAAAAAGCACCGCGTTCCGTACGGCGGTTGTTCATCCGGTTGCCCAGCCATATCTCATAATCACCCGGATACCAGATCCAGGTCTGGGCGGAGGCGGCAGCACTCAATGCAAGTGCTCCGACCAAAGTGGCAAGTTTGTTTTTCATAATGGTATCACGTTTTATTTTTCCTTCAATTAGCTATATTCTTTGGGCAGTCCGGCATTTGCCTTGATGCTGTCGTTCACCATCGGACCATTGTTTTCCCATGTATTGCCCGGACCGTTGGCGTTCTTCAGGAACTTCTCTCCTTCCGTCCAGTTGTCCTTGACGGTGATAAATGAAGATCCTTCGTCGGTGTAAAGATAGAACCAATGATTGGGATCGTGTGCATAACCGGGTGAAAATATGTCGGAAACACAATTTTCCGTAATCCGGCTATGGGGTTGTGAACCTAATGTATAAATACCGGCTACATCATACATGTGCTTGGCATAGTGATGAATCAGGTTGGCGTGCACGCGGTTATTGCGCATACAGTTTACTGTACGTGTCCACCCCCATCCCAGACTAATGCCCGAATAGGATACATCACTGATTTCATTGTGTTCGATATTGATATCACTTACATAACCGGCGCAAATGCCCAAAGTGCCCCAGTCTTCATTGGTCACATCGTTGATGTAGTTGTTGGAAATGGTCAATCCGGTACAGACCTCACGACGGTCGGCAGGATCGTATGGAAGATGTGTTTCGTGAGCGGCAGGGCTGAAACTGCCCGCTACAATACCGTTCCCGGCAATATCACGGAACAGACAGCCGTTTATATGTCCTCCATCGGTGGCCCATTCATAATCAATGCCTGTAGAGCCCAAATGCTGGAAACGGCACTTCTCGAAATCAATACCCCAGGCAGCCTTGACTACGACTGCCGATGCCGGACGGCCCAACCAACCTTGATTATCCAGCTTATGATTGTTCTTACGAATCATGGAAGGACGGATTTTATATCCGTCTGTCATGTACATACCTGCCTGAAGAGGAACATGACCTTGCAAAGAGGGACGCATCCAGGTGGTATATTGGAAAGCAATATTGTCAAAACGGATGTGCTTTACCGGACGGTCTATCGTTCCTTCCACCCATACCAACGTTTCGATGCCGGGAACTACGGCTTTGCTTATCTTCTCTCCTTTCCGAGGATAATAATATATTTTACGGCTTTCAATGTCGTGATACCACTCGCCGGGTTCATCCAGCAATTCCATGGCATTGGTCAGATAGAAAGCCGAGTTGTGACCATCCTTGGTCACCATAGGACGCGGCCACGGGTGTTCGAACTGGATGCGGCTTTCAGGATGATGGAAACGGCACGGCGGCACCTGTCTCCCTGTATTTCGACCGACTTGATACGGAGATTTGCCACACACCACATTTCATGAAGGACCATTTCGGCATATCGGGCCTTCTGTATTTTCTTTACAGCAGCGGCAGGTACCCACAGTATTTCGTTTTGGGGGTCGTTGTTGATGATGCGGTACATCTTTTCAAAGTCTGCCACATCCCTTGCACGAACAGCCTTTTGCCCATTGATCCACAGTTGCCGGAAATCCAGCGGACGCCCGTTAAACATAGGGACATCGGCTACCCACAACTTTCCTTGCTTCTTCCAGTTCCTGATTTCCACCCCACCATTCAGAACGGCATTTCCATCCGAAGTGATGACGGTAGGTGACGCTTCCGTCCCGCTGTCCTCCGGACGGATAAAGACGGGTTCGTACAGATGATAGTCACCTGCCTCCAGATGGATGGTGATGCCACCTTTTACACTTTCATCATTAAGACGACGAAGTTCCCTTGCCTGACGCAATGCGGCTGTAAGGGTGGCTTTCGGAGAGTCTTTGGTACCCGGATTCCGGTCATTGCCTTCCGGAGATACGAACAAATCGGCTGCTGACAGTGTACAAGCTATCAGCAGCGCAGTAGTGGTTATGAATATTTTTTCATTTGTAACTAATTTAGGGGTAAGTGGTTAGTGATTAGTCCGTGCCAAAGGCATCCATACCGTCATTTCAGCCTTTCCGCGGTTTCCCCATGCATAATAAGGAATCAGACGGATATGGACCGGTTGTCGGCCTTTCCTACCTCGCGGTACAAGGTATCTTTCCATGATACTTCATCGACCAGACGGGCAGTACCATCCAATGCGACAATCGGACTGCCTTCGATGGTTATTTTTTTCGGAGTCAACCGGATATCGGCAGGTATCAGCACATTGTCTATCTTATGCCCGCCTTCTATATCCATACTTTCCAGACAGTAGACCAACGGGCCACGTTTCACCACTACCTGATTACGGATTTCTTCGGCCAACGGATTTGCTTCCAGCAATTTTACAGGCATATCCATCACCCATTCCACACAGTCCCCTTTCTTCCAGATGCGGTTTACCTCGGCGTATGTATTCGCTTTCCAGGTTCCTTGCACCGGTTCGCCATTTACCTTCAAAGTTGCCTTCTCGCACCAGTCAGGAACACGGAGGAACAAAGAAAACGCTTTCTTCTTTGACGGTTTCGGAGCTTCGGTAACAGTCAGCTTCACAGCACCCTCCCACGGATACTCCGTTTCTTGCACCAGCCCGATCTTTCCCGTTTCCTTCAAAGTTGTAGCCAGTGTATTCGCTCCATACAAATTGCAATATACCGCATTCGGAGTCACCGTATAAGCATAGTTCTGGGCTTGACAAACGGTGCGCAGCGTATTAGGCGGACAACAGAAGCAGCTGATATACTCGGTACGTTCTTTAGGCCAGCGAAGTGTGTATGGCAAATCCGCACTGATGCGCAACGGGTTGGTATAGAAATATTTCTTTCCATCCAGACTGACACCACTCAACACACTGTTGTAAAGGGCGGTTTCCACAATATCCGCATATTTGGCATCGCCCGTCACTTCCAGCATACGCCAGTTGAAAAGCATATTGCCGATATTGGCACAGGTCTCGTTATGCGCCGTACTATTAGGCAACTGATAAGGACGGCCATAGCTTTGGTGTACTTTCTGAATGCTGTCCGGCTCATAGCAGGTTCCATCCGGCGAAGTGCCGTCATACAGCGCACCGCACGCTCCTGTAACATACATCTTGCGGGTCACAATGTCTTTCCAGATGCTGGTCAGGTTTTTCATCAGTTGGTCTTCTCCTGTTTCGGCATACACATCGGTCACACCGGCATACAGGTAATTGGAACGCACGGCATGTCCCATCGCATTGTATTGCTGACGGAACGGAATACGGTCCTGATTATCATCGGTGCCGTTTTCCACCATTCCACGGATATCAATCAGATTCTTGGAAAGTTCCAGATAACGGGGATTCCCTGTAGCACGGTACATTTCCACCACACCCATATAATGGGAGGGACAAATGGCATTTCTTGCCAGTTCCGCAGAAGCGGTTTCATAGAAATGACAGAGGAAGTCCGTCGCTTTTACGGCAGCATCGAATAAAGTAGTCTTTCCGGTGGCACGGCGATGAATGATACCTGCCATCATCAGATGCCCCAAATTGTAGGTTTCAAAATTCAGACGATTGGCAAATGCACCTTTCTCGTCCTCACCTCCTACTTTGGTGCCAATTACCGTCTGTTGCTGTTTGTCCGAATGAGTGTCAATCCCCTTATTCTTTTCCTCGATGATGACAGGGGTATGGATGTAACCGTCCGCACGCTGGGCTTTCACCACATGTTCAATGAAGTGATCCATCAGTTTATCCAATTCGGGATCTTTCGTGACGGCATACACGGAAGCCACCCCTTCCATCCATTTATACATATCACCGTCATGAAAGGGAGGTCCCCAAATGTTCGCCCTCGCAAACACCGGCAGCTATTTCAAAGTTACGGAAGCCATGCGAAACATCGGGATTGTTCCATGTGTCCCACATACTTTGCAAGGAGGTATGGCTATATACATTGAAACGGTCGCCCCAAAAGCCATCTGTCCAATGCACGGCACCTAATTCCGTATTGGCCATCTTGGCAAAACGACTTTGGCTCATATCCGTCAGCCCGCCCGACTGGGCAAATGCTCCCGTAGTTACTCCGGAAGCCAGTAAAAGTAGTAGTCTAATGCTTTTCATAATAATCTGTCACTTATTCTTTTCTTTATAAAGGGAGGACGATAATAAGAAACGTTTGTACTCTATTTATAATTATTTCATATTCTGTATCTTTAGAAAGAGCTTTCATTGGCGGATAATGGGAGTCTGTTTTCAAAAAAACGGGTATCTGATTTTTATTTCAGACACCCGTTTTTTTCAAATTCTCCAATACTCTCTATCAAAGAATTCCTTTATCCACAATTGTATTATTTCAGTTTGCTCAAATCCAACTCTTTATAAGCCACACGCTGACGGCGCCAGGTATATACGGCATGCAGTTTGCCATCCTTGCCCTGAATGATGGACGGATAAGAATACTGGCTGATGGGGCTGTCTTCCAATGTCATTACATTCTTCCAGTGAATGCCATCATCCGAAACCGCCACACACAACGGTGTACGCGGCCCTTTCGGAGTACCCGGCAATGTGCTGAAATCATTATAAATCAATACATGGCGGCCATCTTTCATGGTTACGGCATCCGTGCCCGAATTATTATTGGGAACATCAAGCAAAGTGACTTTGCTCCATGTTTCACCGTTGTCACTGCTCCATGAAGTGGCAATCTGTGCGTTACGTGTACGGCAAAGTACCTGCAAACGCCCATCCTTATGACGCAAAATGCTGGGCTGGATAGCATAAATAGCTTCTCGCCTTCTCCTTTTATGGCTTCACCGCCTTCCTGATCGTCTACATTGGCCGCATTTGCCTTACGCAAAGCTGTAGGCACACTCATTTCCGCCTCTACAGGACCTACCATCTTCCAAGTCTTTCCTTTATCATCCGAAATTTCAAAATGGATACGCCATCCTCCATCGCCTTCCGTACTGGAAGGACAAATGATACGGCCATCCACATACTCCGGCTTATTTTTAATAGGACCTAAGAAACCTTTGGGCAACGGTTCACGTTGGCTCCAAGTTTTTCCACCATCTTTAGAACGTACCAGCCAACCACTCCAATCGGCTACTTTCAATCCTATTTTATAGAACAGGATCAGATCTCCGCCGGGGATCTGGAAAAGCACAGGATTCCAACAAGCCTTGCGGCGTGCCCGGGACTTGTCCCCTTTAAACGTAGAAGCCACGGGGCCGGCATCCGCCGGAGTGGATTCTGCCGTAATGCCTGCCAAGACAGCCTGCGGATCATCCAGACTAAACACCCCGTCGGCAGCCAGATAAGGTGCACTCCATTCCGTCGCGCCCTTCGGCTTGCGACATACCCAGATACAACAATCCGGATTACGCTCTTTAGTGCCTCCAAAGAAAGAGGCTACCAGGTCTCCGTTCTTCAATTCCACAATAGTAGCGCCGTGGCATTCGGGAAAAGAAGCTTGTTCGTATAGGAACTGATCTTCCACGATACCTGCACGGTTTTTACCTGAAGAAGGGTCCATGCTAACCGAAAAATGATAGTTCCCCGAAGGAACACTCCATACGGTAGAGTTGCCTTCCCGACGTACAAAGGTAACGTCCTTGTCTTTTACCGCCTTCTCGTCCAACGTTGGAAGATAAACCAATGCAGTGGTATTACAGGGAACCGTGATATCCCATTCCAAATGCGTAAGGGTCTTCTTCCAGTTACTAATCATCTTGCCATATAAAGTGTTGTGCGAAGCCTTGACATGACTCAACTCCTGGATGGAAAATCAGGTTTAAGGATGATTTGTTTGTAAGCGGGCTGTGCCGGATTAAATCCGGCTAAATCACGGAAATACCAAGTCAATAGATCACCCAATATCATCACATGGTTACAACTGTTCATCCAACGATTGGCGGTATCACCGTTCCACAGTTCCCAAATGGCAGTAGCTCCCTTTTCTATCATATAGCCATAACTGGGATAAGTCTTGTTGCTTGCCAACAGGAAAGCAACATCGCCACGCCCCATACGGGTAAGCTCACGCATCATCCAGTTCATACCTATCACCCCACTGCTGATATGACCTTTATTCCGGGTGATAATGCCTGTTATTACATTTTTCTCCACTTCTTCCCTATAGGCCTCAGGAACCATATCGAAAGCCAGCGGCAGGATATTGGCTGTCACCGTATTGTTACCATAGAATATGCTGTCGGGATAAAGAACATGCGGCGTTTGTACCGGAGAAGTTCCCTTCTTAACCGTAAGGAAACGGGCGTTGAAGCAATCTTTGATTTTTGCTGCATCCTTCTCGAATCCTTTCGCCTCATCTTCCAGACCTTGCAAACGGGCGAACTTAGCCAGCATTTGCGATACCTTGTAATAGTAGGCTGTAGCAATCAGTGCTCCATCCGTCTTGCGGGCAGGGTCCTGACTGTGAATCAGCTCCGGTGATTCGGGAGGCATACACCAGTCACCGTATTTATCGGCGTTAATCACTCCATCCTCTGTGGTGAACTCACTGCGTATATGGTGCATCCATTTCTTGATAGCGGCATAATTCTTACGAATAGGTTCGATGTTGCCGAACTGTTCATAAACCATATCACAGATTACCGGGAATGTGGACGACCATGTCATTTCCGATGTATAATAATTGTAATAAGCCGGACAAATATCAGGAATACAACCGTCTTCACGCTGCGCTTCACGGATATCATCCGCCCATTTGGCATAGGTGTTTCCATTGTTGAACATGAAACTTTCCCCCCACGTTCCCATAGCATGGTCGCCAAGCCAGGGCTGGCGCTCGTCACGCTGCGGACAATCCAAAGGCACTCCTTTATAATTACTGGAAATCCCCCACCAGGCATTCCGATAAACCCGGTTCATGATATCATTGGAACACTCGAAAGTACCGTTATCTTCCAAGTCATCATATACTACTTCAGCAACCAAATCTTCCGCTTTCAGTATTTTTATAACCTGTCACTTCTACATAATTGGAATCCATGATAAGAAAACGGGAACTCCAGGAGGTGTTGTTTTCTTTACCGTTGCAGATATAATAATCCGTACTCTGGCTATGGCGGAGATTTTCCACATCCAGTTCCGTACCGTCGTTCTTTACCCGTTCGGCATAACGTATGCAAATCGTATCTCCCGCAGCGGCTTTCGCTATGTTAATACGCACCCATCCTGCCATATTCTGACCGAAATCAATCATATAACGGTCACCATATTGCTTGAAGACAGCCGGCTTCAGCGTTTTCATCACTTTCATGTTGGGAGCGGTATTGCCGCGGAGTGTACCGTACGGCAATGAAACACGTTGCGCTTTCAGCCATTTGAAATCATCATAACCGGGCTGTGTCCAGTTTCCCAATTCCATACGGGCATCGTAAATCTCACCATCGTATTCATTATTGCTACGTATAGGCCCTTGAGCCGTCAAACGCCATTTCTCATCACTGTTGATGCGCTGGATACTGCCGTCGGTATATTCTATAATCAGATTCAGACGCAACTTGGGGTAACCAAAAGTAGGAATCTTATAAGGTTTGTAATTTTGACGCATAGTGTAGAAACGTCCGTTGCCCAGGGTCACTCCGATGGCATTGTCGGCATTTCCTCCGGCAACCTGTTTGGTGACATCAAAAGAATTGTAAAGCACAGTACGACGATAATCACTTGGAGCCGGCGCCAATACCTGATCACCTATCCGCTGGCCGTTAATGAACAGTTCGTACATACCCAAACCGCACAATGAAGGGTAGCATACTTTATCTCCTTTGGCTTTGCGTTTTAAATTCCGTGCGTAAATAACGAGAGCTCAAACGGCTGTGTGAATCTTCCCGGTCCCATGCAAACGCAGCGTCCCAACCTATCCATCGTCCTTTCCAATGAATCTCACCTAAAGGTCCCATCCCCCATCGGGCAGGCTCGCTCCATTCTGTCTCACCGCGATTGGTATAGCTTCTCACTTTCCAGTAAACACGCTGATTGCTTTTCAAACGCTTCCCTTGATAGGGAATCCATACGGACGCATTCGGATTCCACTTTCCGGAATCCCACAAATCTCCTTTATCCTGTGCTAAAAGTTCAGGAGAAGACGCAACCAAGATCCGGTAGGCGGTCTGCATCACATTTCTTTGAGAAGATTCCAACCGCCAGCTCATACGGGGAGCAGCAGTATCCAACCCCATGGGGTCTACCATCTGCTCGGTACGCAGGCCGGTAACCGAAACATCCGCTGCCTTCAACCACAACGGAAGTGCCAGAAGAATGATTAATAATACTTGTTTTTTCATGATATGCATATTTCTTACTTATTCCATTTCTGTATGGCATCCGGCAAGGCTGTCCAAGCTTTCTGCACATAATCCTTCGCAGAATCCACAACAATCAGAACCTGGTCATTACCGCTCAGATAACCGCTATCATGCTGGAAAGGAGTGACTTTACTGTCAAACTCACCGATATATTCCAACTTACCGTCCTTCGCGCTATACCACCATGCATTCTTTTTCGCACCGCTGATTTTGCTCAAATCGATCTGCATAGGACGTCCTGAGTAATTGTAAACCAGCAAATAGTCATTTCCACGGGTAGCGATGGCACGGTCATAGCGTTCGCCGTTAGTTCCTGCAATGACACTCTGATCGGGCACACGTTCAAAGAAAGGAAAAGTCAGCATCAAGTTCTTCAGATATTTCATCTGATTGAAACCGGGGTCTTCCAAAGCATCCCACCATGCTTTCTTACGTCCGTCGGCACCGAAAGAGGCTCCATATCCGGGACGGATAAATTGCATGATATCATTATGACCGTATGAGTGCCCGAATGATCCGGCAAATACCGACCAATAGGCATAACGACGCACATCGTGCTGATTCCAACGGGTTTCATTGGGATCATGCAGCCCCTGTGGAATGTCTTCATAAATAGGTTCGTCATCAATCACCGGTTTCAACGGAGTCTTTGCCTGACTGGCTTCCACAAAACGCCAGTTATCTTCTTCCGTATTCTCTTCGATGGGATAGTCACCATCACCGTTACGCTGCCCGTAACGACGGTGTCCGCTTTGGAACATATTGAAATCCAGCCATTCGCGGTCATTAAACCAAGTAGCCGACGTGGTACGTCCACGCGGATGGAAAGTCATCAGATGACCTTTGTCTATGCTGCGGATACTGTTTGCCAACGCATCCCATACCTCCGTCTTATTATCACCGCGGATATCCCCTCCTATCATCCAAATAATATTCGGCTCATCCTTGTAACGTTCTGCAAGAAACTTACCGTATGCCACGGCTTCTTTTTCATTCATCAGCCCTTGTTCCACGGGAGTTCCCCAAATACATACCATCCCTATATAGATGCCCCGTGAAGCGGCACTTTTAATAATATAGTCCATGTGGTCCCAATATCCATAAATCCCTTTGCGGTTGATATCTTTGAAATTAAAACCGTCTGTCATGGAATACTGGCCGTAAATATTCATGGAAGGCACACCGTTCAATACCTGCACCTGCACCATGTTATATCCAGCATCCTTGCACTTATTCAGATAGTAAGAAACCTCGTCACGATTCAAGCGTTGCGGCATCAGCCATCCGGTTTCACCCAACCAGAAGAAAGGTACTCCATTTTCATGCTTCAGGTAGCGTCCCTCCTCGGACACCACCAGTTTGCCGTTCTTCCAGGGAATATACGTTTTCGCTTTCTGCGCCGGCAACGAAGTAGAGCAACATAGCAATAAAGCCAATAAGGAAAGTAATGCGTGTCTGTTCATCATTGTATTTTCAAATTCGTTTATTAATTAATTGACAATCTCCAAACAAGAGCTTTTATCAAAACAACAAGGTGTTTAAAAAAGGTCCTTATGTTTACGGAAAAGATGAAGACCTTTTTGACAAATGTCCTCATCTTTTTCAGATTATTCCTACTGCTTCATTTTCTCATATTCAATAGCTGCCAAAATAAAGGAACCTACTGATTTCGGATCGTTCTCTATCACCGGCTCACCTATGTAATAAGCAAAACTTCCATCCCGGTTTCCTTTACCGCCTAATCCTGCAACAGCACAACAGTTGGTAATAGTGTATGAACCATCAGGCTCTTCTTTAATGAACTGTTTGATCAGGCCATTAAAACCACGCTCTGCGGCCGCTTTATACTCCACAGGAATATATCCTTTATTCACCGCTTTACACAAGAAATATACAAAAAGCGATGAAGCGGAAGATTCCAGATAATTTCCTTTACGGTTATTCTGGTCAGTCACCTGCCACCATACCTCTGTTTCAGGCTCCTGGTATTTTACAATGCCTTCGGCTAACGTATTTATAATCGTCATAATGCTGTCGCGTCCTTCGAACTGCGCCGGCATATAGTCCAATACATCCACCACGGCAGCGGCATACCAGCCTATACTGCGGCTCCAGAAGTTGGGTGAGCACCCGGTTTCCTTATTTGCCCAATTTTGTGTCTTGCTCTCATCCCAGCCATGATAGAACAAACCGGTTTTAGGATCATACGTTTTACGGGCAATCAGCTTTATTTGATTCACAATATCGGCATTGACCGTAGTATCCTTGAATACGTTACCATATTGAGCCAGATAAGGAGAAGCCATGAATATACCATCCAGCCACATCTGGTGCGGATATACCAGTTTGTGCCAGAAACCGCCTTCACTGGTACGGGGCTGTTCGGCCAGTTGTTTGCGAAGAGTATCCATCGCCACCTTATAACGCCCGTCTCCCGTCTTTTCATAAAAATCGAATAAAATCTTTCCGGCATTGATATTATCAATATTAAAAGAAAGATATTTCATGGTCTTTATCTTACCGTCGGTGTCTATCAGACTGTCTGCATATATTTTTGCATAATTATAATAGGCAGTGTCACCGGTATGTTTCCATTCCTCCAACATGGATTTCACCACCAGTCCGTGCGTATAGCCCCAACGAGGCTTTTTCGCTTTTTCTATCATCCAAGCTCAGGGAAACGTTGCATTTCCGACTGAGCCATACGTTCGCTCCATTTGATTTCTTCGGTCTGTTTAGGTGTGGCAGTACATGCACACATTCCACCTGCCAGCAACAATGAGCAAATAATGTTTAATCCTGTTCTTTTCATATTTCTTCTTTTTACTATTTTTCATCCTTACAATCAATGCAAGAATCATCACTTACCTAAGAATATATACTCTTCACCTGCTTTGGTTTCCAGATCATAAAGATAAGTTTTTTTCAACTCAACTTTATTCAATTTCGCTTCTTTATTTATAATCGGCTGTAAGATTTCGGGTATGGCATACAATTTATTCGGATTCTCTCCTTTTGCCTTTCTCAGCCCTTTGCCTGCCAGCGGATTTAAAGAACGCAAACGACAGTTTCCCCCATGACGGGATTTCACCACCAACCGGCTCACTTTACCATTCTTCCAACTCAAATCCAATTCAAAACCTCCACGAGCTATAATCCCGTTCACGCTTCCCTCTTTCCATTGCGCCGGCAATGCGGGAAGTAAATAAATAAAACCATCGTGGCTCTGCATCAGCATTTCTACGATACCCACCGTACAACCAAAATTACCGTCAATCTGAAAAGGTGGATGGGCATCAAACAAATTAGGATAAGTTCCTCCTTTTTTCTTCTCGTTACGTACGAGAGTCAACTGATCGGTTATCAGTTTATAAGCATGGTCACCATCCAACAGACGGGCCCACAAACATACCTTCCATCCCATACTCCATCCGGTAGACGGATCGCCACGATGAATCAGCGAAGTACGTGCCGCATCAAACAATTCGGGAGTACGGTAAGGAGAAATCTGATTACCGGGGAACAAACCATAAAGGTGTGACACATGACGGTGCACATCCTGCGGATTGTCCCAATCCATCATCCATTCCTGCAATTGCCCCCAACGTCCTATCTGCATGGGCGCCATTTCCTTTAAACGCTGTTCCAAACGGGTGGCAAATTCAGCATCCGTACCCAACAGACGGGCGGTCGTGATTATCTGATTCCACAAATCGAATATCAGCTGGTTATCCAAAGTACACCCGGCAGCCGTAGTCGCTTTCCCGTTACTGCCTGCATGAGTATTCTCCGGAGAATTGCTCGGACATACCACCAACCAGTTATGCAACGGTTCCTTCACCATGATTTCATCAAAAAACTTACCGGCTTCTTTCATGATAGGGTAAGCCGAGCGGAGAAATTCCATATCGCCTGTATAAAGATAACGTTCCCACAAATGACGGCACAGCCAGGCTCCACCCGTAGGCCATAATCCCGACGGAGCCTTGTCTATAGCTCCGGTAACACGCCATATATCCGTATTGTGATGCAATACCCAGCCATCCGCCCCATACATAATCTTGGCCGACTCACGCCCTGTTTCACTCACTTCACGGATCAGTTGTATCAAAGGCTCGTGCAATTCGCTGAGATTCGTCACTTCGGCCGGCCAATAGTTCATTTCAACATTGATATTACATGTATATTTACTATCCCAGGAAGGAAATAATTTATCATTCCAAATGCCTTGCAAATTAGCAGGCTGCCCACCCGGCTGTGAAGAACAAATCAACAGATAGCGGCCGAAACGGAAATAAGTGGCCACCAGAAAATCATCCTTCGTTTCCTTGAAATTCTGTACACGCATATCAGTGGTTACCCCTGCATATTTGTCTATGCCTAAATCCAAAGAGACACGGTCCATATATTGCTTGAAAAAATCGACGTGTGCCTTACGTGATGTCATATAATCTTTACTTACAGCCCGGCGCAGATAGTTCTTCGCACGCTCCACTTGGTTACCTGTTATATCCTTGTAATTAGTAAAGTTGGTAGCAATGGAAATATAAATCACAGCCTCGTCCGCCCCTTCTATACTCAAGACTCCGTCACGACAAGATCGGGTTCCTCCCTGAGTACGTGCAGTCATACGTCCCTGAAATTCAACCTTCCCTTTGAGTCCTTCATGCCAGGAAGATACGCCCGAAAGGGTAACCTCCTCCCCTTCCGTCGCAACCATCACATCCTGATGCGGAGTAGTAAGATTGGCGTTACAAGTAATCTTTCCGGGTTGGCTGGCAGTAAGACGCACCATAACTACCTGATCGGCAAACGACGTCAGTGTTTCACGCTGATAAGTCACCCCGTCCACCTTATAACGCACGATGGTACGAGCTGAATCCAGGCTCAGTTCCCTATAGTAATCGGAATAACGTGTATGCCCCGGAAAAGAAATATGCAGATCGCCAAACGATTGATAGGGCATACCGCTATTGGTCTTCGCCATTACTTTCTCGGTAGCCAACGTTTGTGCTTCAAGATATTTTCCCTCGAACACCAACCGGCGCACTTTGGGAATATATTCCAACGCATCGGGATTAGCATTATTATTGGGACGTCCTGCCCAAATAGTTTCTTCGTTCAACTGGATATGCTCCACACCGGGATTGCCGAATACCATCGCTCCCAACCGCCCGTTACCCAGCGGAAGCGCTTCAGTCCAAACCTGAGCGGGTTCGTCATACCACAGTTTATATTCCTGTGCGGCAGCCTGCAAGTAAGAACTTGCCCATAACAGCCCCCCACTATCCATTTTATTTTCATATTGATCTCTAGCTTTTATTAAAGGGAGACGAAAAAAGAAGACGGATGTACTCTGTGGAAAGAAATAAAAAAGTAAATATCATGAAAAAACTTTCCCTGGCACCTCAACAAATCCGGCTTCTCTATTGTTATTAAATAAAACCATCTTATAAAAATTAGAATTATATGAAAATAGCAGAGATTAAAGGAAGAGAGATTTTGGATTCACGTGGTAACCCCACTTGTGGAAGTGGATGTGATATTGGAATCAGGGATTATGGGCCGTGCCTCTGTCCCATCGGGTGCGTCAACCGGTGAACATGAGGCATTGGAGCTACGTGACGGTGACAAGACCCGTTACGGGGGCAAAGGCGTATTAAAAGCTGTAGAAAATATAAATACCCTTATCGCTCCGGCATTGAAAGGAATGGACTCTATGGACCAACGTGGCATTGACAAAGCCATGCTTGATCTGGATGGAACCCCAACTAAATCAAAACTGGGCGCAAATGCTATTTTGGGCGTATCCCTGGCTGTGGCAAAAGCTGCCGCCAACTATCTGGATATCCCTCTTTACAGATACATCGGCGGAACAAATACCTATGTCATGCCCGTCCCGATGATGAACATCATTAACGGAGGCTCGCATAGCGACGCTCCTATCGCTTTTCAAGAATTCATGATTCGTCCTGTCGGCGCAAAGACATTCCGTGAGGCCTTACGGATGGGCGCAGAAGTATTCCATGCTTTGAAAGAGGTGCTGAAAAAACGCGGACTAAGCACAGCCGTAGGAGATGAAGGCGGTTTTGCCCCTGCACTGGATGGCACCGAAGATGCTTTGAATTGTATCCTTGCCGCTATTGAAGCTGCCGGATATGAACCGTTCAAACATATCACCATCGGTCTGGATTGTGCTTCTTCCGAATTTTATCATGACGGCATCTATGACTATACCAAGTTTGAAGGCCCCAAAGGGGAAAAGCGCAGTGCCGCCGAACAGGTTGCCTATCTGGAAAAAAATTGAGTTGGGACTACCCCATTGATTCGATAGAGGATGGTATGGCAGAAAAACGACTGGGAAGGATGGCGCATGCTGACCGAGCGTCTGGGCAACCGCTGCCAGCTGGTAGGTGATGACTTGTTCGTTACCAATGTGAAGTTCCTGGAAAAAGGAATCAGTGAAGGTTGTGCAAACTCTATCCTGGTAAAAGTAAACCAGATCGGTTCGCTGACTGAAACTCTGGATGCTATCGAAATGGCCCAACGTAACGGCTACACCACTGTGACCAGCCACCGCTCCGGTGAAACGGAAGATGCTACCATTGCAGATATCGCCGTAGCCACCAATAGCGGACAGATTAAAACCGGTTCACTGAGCCGTAGCGACCGTATGGCAAAATACAACCAGTTGCTCCGCATTGAAGAAGAATTGGGTAACCGTGCCGTATATGGATATAAAAAATAGCACGCAATTTTAAAGCGTAAGCGGTTTATATTCCCAATTCCATAAATGAAGACTGCCTCAAGAGGGATCGTGACGATTCCGGCTTGAGGCATTACTTTTGCACTATTATTTAATCTCAACTGGGCTACAACGTTTTTTCCTCCCATTCCTCCACCGTCATGGTTTCCGATGAAAAACTGACACCAATAGCCGTGACTTTGCGCGTGTCTGTCTGATAAGGTGTAGCATATCCTTTGTCCTCTATCTGCTGCAAGGCTTCAGCAGCCGTACCATCCAGTTTAAACTCAAATATATATACATAATCCTTTGTCTCCAATACACAGTCCACTCTTCCTCTTGACTGAGTTTTCTCCACATGCAACAGGCAATATACCCCAAGCAAACGGAGAATCAGATAGAAAGTATATTGAAAATGTTTTTCTGTCGCTTCAACCGTCTTTATCGAGCCATGAGAATCATAAGGTATATCCGCAAGGAAAGAAGTTAAAGCTGAACAAAAAGCCGTAGTTTCCCCTTCCTCAAGTAAAATGACGGCATCTACAATCCAGTTGGAAACTTCAAACTCTTGGGGTTTGAAATAATTGGCTGCCACCATGGTCAGAAATCCCTTTTTCACCTCATTATTTGGAAAGTCCAACAGGTAACGGTTTCTCCGGGAGTCGTATTCCTTGATCGTCAGATAGCCGCTTTGATAAATCATAGGCAGCGGTTTTTCCACATCGGCCTTATAATCGACAAACATCGAAGGATCATAGTAACGCCCAGTCAATTCATCCATCTGCTCGTGGTTATGCCGCAGAAGTTTGATCAAATAAGTAGGAGTACCTGATGCAAACCAATAGTCGCGGATATCGTTCATATCAAAAGCATTGAGCAGGCTGAAAGGATTATAGACACCAAGCAAGCCGCTGCCAAAATGATAGCCATCGTATTGCATTTTGAGTACGTCTTTCATTTCCTCCACTGTATAATTGAACTTTTCAGCCAAATTTGCAATAGGTTCTGCAAAATAATGTTCCAATTCCACCTGAGTCACACCACACAATGCTTCATAATGATTATCCATACTTATATCTTTAGGCTGGTTGAACCCGCTGAACACACTGACTTGCGAAAATTTTGTCACTCCCGTAAGCAACACAAACCTCAAGTATTCATCAGCCCCTTTGAAGGTGGAATAGAAAGCTTTCAAGATTTCGCGGTTGGCATCTTCCAGAGGAGTATCCAATGCATCGAGAATAGGCTTGTCATATTCATCTACCAGTACCACGGCACGATGCCCCGTTTGCTGATAGGCTAGAGAAAGTATTTGTTCGAACCGCTTCCCCATAGGAACCTCACGGGGAGTTTCTCCGTAGATTTTCTCCCAGTTGGCAAGATAATATTCTATGGTAGCTTCCAAGTTTCCTTTTTCCGTAAAGTTAACACCGTTGAAATCTATCTTGAACACAGGATACTGATGCCAGTCTTTCTCCAACTTCGCTATCATCAAGCCGTCAAAAAGTTCCTTGCGCCCCTTGAAATAGGCATCCAACGTGCTTACCAACAAGCTCTTCCCAAAACGACGGGGACGGCTAAGAAAACAAGTTTTGGTCGTCGTTACCAAACGATAAACCAAATCGGTCTTATCCACATAGACCCAATTACCTTCTATTATTTGATCAAAACTCTGTATGCCAATGGGATATTTCATCATTCTCTTTTTCTTAATGGATTGTTAATGCTGAAGATAACGA
>OKWC01000053.1_pt1 | contig 20061 bp, 17 predicted proteins | sample 1606971 | NCBI WGS metagenome assembly OKWC01 (sample SAMN04414076, study PRJEB24778) | human gut metagenome | material: faecal | host: Homo sapiens
GACGTGGTCGCCGAGCAGCAGCACGTTGTCGGGGCTGTTTTGATACAGGTTGACCGCTTTTCCCCGATTGCAGAGGCGGGTGGTCGTTTCGTCGTCAATGATTGTGAACGGTTGTTTCTCTCCGGTAGACGGATTGAAGACGAACACTCCCTGTGAGAAGAGCGAGATCAGTAGTTTGTCGGGAGTGAACTGACAGATAGATGCCACTTTGTCTTCCCACGTAGAGAGATAATGGGTGAACTTCTCCGTGAGAGGATTGAAAAGGTTGACTCCGCCTCCGTCTGTTCCGATCCATATTTGATTGTCATGGTCCTGATAAATGGATAGGATTGTTTTCTCACTCAGTCCGTAATTCTGTCCCGGCAGTACGTCTTGATAGGTTTTCATTCCTACCTCTTTAATATTGATTAATCCGTTACGTACACTTCCTGCCCACATATTGTCGCTTTTGTCGTTTATATAGACAAAGAATAGAGTTGGCAGGCAAGGAGTAACGATCTCCCGGAATGTACCTCAATGTCGATATCTTGCCGGTCTGCGGATTGAGAATATGGATTCCTCCTCCGTCTGTACCCATCCATATTTGTCCGTTATGCTCTTCTAATGATAGCACTACATTGGTTTTGAGGGGAGAGTTTTGTGTATGATAGGTCTGTAATTGTTTTCCATTGCGGTCATAACAGCTTACTCCCTGATTGTAATGAGCTACCCATACATTCCCTTTTTTATCAATCAACAGTGAGATAATCTGTTCACTGTTGAAGGGAACAGGACGGGTGTTGCCCGTAGCGATATCAATAAACAGAGCTTTTGCCCATCGGTTGGTGGCCAGGAGAGTGCGGGAATCCCATTGGTAAAGATTGGAAATATGATACTTGCCGTTCGGCTTCAACGTATGGAACAGGTTGATAATATGGTCTTCATAGTTGTATTTGTATAGACTGCCTCTTCCCCCGAAGATTACTCCGTCCTCCCATAGGCAAAGAGAACTGGCTATTACCGGATTGTTGTCTTTATCCCGCACAAGGGTAAACTTGTCTTCTTTTTCATTGTAGCGGAATACTCCCTTTTCTGTGATGGCCCAAATGGTATGTTCTTCATCTTCCAAAATATGTGTGACATTACCGCGCAGATATCTTCGCTGTTCGTAACCGTCGAATCGTCCGATTCCTGAGCGTGTCCCTATCCAGACATATCCTTTTTCCTGACTGACTTCCATACAGCGTACCATGGAGGAAAGTCCGTTTTGAGAGGGATTTGTTGGAAAAAGTACTGTTTGGCTTCTGATATAGAATGCAGTAGAGTGAATAGAAGGAGCAAGGACAGGATTCGTATGTTGTGGGCAGATGTTTTCATTGCTTACTCAAGGTTTGGGAACAAAAATAGTTGATTGTCTTGAATAACACAACAAAATGACGTATGAATAATGCGGACAACCGATAAAAAGTCTCTTTTTGGCTGATTAATTCCTGTCTGCTCCTTCGTTTCCTTTTATTTTGCTATAGCATCGTAAACAGCTTTTGCCATCACTTTCGCTCCTTCTTCATTGGGATGGATATGGTCGGGGAATAATTCCGGCATTCCATCCATTGCGCTGTGAAGGTCAATGACAGGCAGCTTGTTTTTCTTGGCAACCTTCTTAATCATAGGTATAATCTCTTTTGAGATGATATCATCATTAATGCTTTCTCCGGTAAGATATGCCTTTGAAGGATAGCATAGATAGATTTCAGGTTGTGAGGGAAGGGCTTTAAAGGCGTCAATCATGGTTTGTGTATCTTTTATGAAATCTGCTTTATGTACCCAGTTGAATGACTTGCTGTCATTGGTTCCCAGTTTGATAACAACGATATTGGGGTTGAACGCCAATGCTTGTTGGTAAGCTTGTTCTTTCATATAAGGGCGATCACCTTTATTCAGCATGGTACGTGCGCTGACTCCAAAGTTTTTCACCCAGTATTTATCTCCTAGCAAACGGCCTAGAACGGAGGGATAGCTGTCGTGGCTCCGGTTTTTGATTCCTGCTCCGTAAGTAATGCTGTTGCCTACACAGGCTACCCGGACAGCATCTTTACGGGGAGCTTTGAAACTGCGCAACCAGGCGGATAAATCGTTTAACATCTCATTCTTGTAAATGAAGTTTTCGCGGATACCCCAGCCATGTCCGCCACTGGCATAAATATGGAGTACGGCTGGTACATGATTCTTGTGCAGCCCCAGGTAATAATTTACCCCATTGGCAGGAGGAACTGTCTTGTCATCGTCACTGTAGGCGATAAAGGCGCGGGGAGTTTCTTTGGTTACTTGTTTCTCATTGGAAAATTCGGTTTCCAGTTCGGCGGAAGCGTCCTTACCTAAAAGATTATCGTGAGATCCTATGTGAGTATAGGATTTATCCATGGTGATGACAGGATAGAACAGGATTTGAAAGTTAGGGCGGAGTTCGGGGCGGGTATGTGTGGCGATGGTTGAAGCTAGATGCCCTCCGGCAGAGGAGCCCATTATACCTATATCATATGGATTCAGATTCCATACATCGGCACTGTCGCGTGCCATTTTCATGGCAGCTTCGGCGTCCGAGATGGGGAGAGTGCGGTCACCATGAGGCATCCGATATTTCAGTACAATCAGTGCGATGCCTTGTTTGTTGAAGTAAGGTGCCCAGTCATAGCCTTCGTGGCTGACAGCCAGTCCGCCATATCCGCCACCCGGACAAGCTACTATGCACGGCCTGTCGCCAGTTCGGGAGCCGGAAGGAAGACGCGGAGCGAAGGGGTGTCAATATCAAACGGTTGGGGAGCCTTTTGGGCGGCCAAGGGAAAAGATGCTGATAAGAAGAACAGCAGGATCGTTAAAATAGAAAATTTTAGTTTCATAATATATTGATTAATGGATAAAAACATATTTGGAGATACAAAGATACTTGTTTTTATATTTGGGTTGGTTGTCATTGTCCTTAAAAAAACAATGGCCGGGTTTCCGACTTTGTTTATTACTCCTCTAAAATTGACTATTTCTCGGTGAAATGGACCTTTTTAGCTAATTTTGGACTTAAAAATAGTGATTATTGTACCCCTTATACTTCTGTTTTCCTCTACATTTGCCACAGATTAAAATAATGTTAACTATCATAAATTACTAATTTAAATTTAATTCTATGAAGAAGAACCTCTTTAACGTTTTTCTAGTGTGTGTCTTCTGTGTGGCAGCAATTCCAGATATGTTTGCCCAGCAGATAAAAGTAACAGGTAAAGTTACTGACAGTACGAACGAGGGGATGCCCGGTGTGAATGTACAAGTGAAAGGTACAGCCACGGGAACCATTACAGATTTTGATGGCAATTATTCTATTGATGTTCCTGACTCCAAATCTACATTAGTGTTTTCTTTTATTGGCTATGTGACCCAGCAAGTGCCGGTCGGTGGAAAAAAAGTATTGAATGTTCAGTTGAAAGATGATACCCAGACATTGGATGAAGTGGTGGTAGTGGCTTATGGTACGGCAAGAAAGAGTGATTTGACCGGTGCTACCGCCAGCTTGCGTCCGGATGCTAACGATGCTTCTAAAACAGCTTCTTTTAATAATCTGTTGCAAGGTAAGGTGGCGGGGCTGAATGTAACTTCATCTATGGCTGCTCCGGGAGCTGCCAGTTCTGTGACAATTCGTGGCGCTAACTCATTGCGTGGAGATAACCAGCCTCTGTATGTTATTGATAATGTTCCGCAATCTTCCACTGGGGAATTTGCAGAGTCGGCTATGGGTGGCGGTGATTTCCAGATTGCGCAGGATCCTTTAAGTGCTTTGAATCCTGCGGATATTGAAGATATCACTGTATTAAAAGATGCCTCGGCTACGGCAATTTATGGTTCCCGCGGTGCGAATGGTGTTATTATCATTACGACTAAAAAAGGGAAAGCAGGTAAGGCTAAAGTAAACGTGACTGCAAACTTTACCATTGCGGATGCCCGTAACCTGCATAATATGTTGAATCTGGAACAGTATGCTGCTTATGCCAATATGAAGGCTAATGCCGGCGAGGAAAAGTACTATCCGCAAGCAAATGGCGAGATGCATTATGTGTATGGTGAAAACTTGGATAAATATAAAAAAGATCCTACCAACCCTGAATACTATCGTGTCTTGAGTTATAAGAACTGGCAGAAAGAAGCTTATTCATCTGCTTTCTCTCAAGTCTATTCTGTATCGGTCAGCGGAGGATCGGATGCAATGACTTATTATGTTTCGGGTGGTTTTAAGGATATAAAAGGTATTGTGAGCAATACAGGTATTAAACAAGGTGATTTGCGTGCAAACCTTACGGCTAACCTTTCAAAGTCCGTTACTATGGCGCTTGCTTTGAATGGATCTATCAAATAAAATGATATGATGACCGGGGGTAATACGACAGGTGGTATTGCCGGTTCATTGGCACGTACAGTATTGGATACAGCTCCTTATGAAATTCCGGCAGACGACCCGACATTACAAACGGACATGGACGCAAAAACTACTGTTTATAGCTGGCGGGATGACTATGATGATATAACGGATGATAAAAGCTTTGGCGGTAGTCTGGATTTGAAATGGAATATTTGCAAATACCTTTCGTATAATCTTCGTGCCGGAGGAAATGTGAATATAAACGAACGTGCTCGTTGGTATGGCATGCAGCTCACTATCGGTGCTAATGATCAAGGTGTGCTAGCCATGGCTAATTTGAACAAGACCAATTATAATATAGAGAACTTATTGAATTTAAATATTGACTTGGCGAAAGGTATTCATCTGGGAGCGACTGCTGGTGTAACTTATGACGGACATACATTCTTGAATAAGAATGTGAAGGGTACTCGTTTCTCTAATTTTGACTTACGTACAAAAGGGTTACACCTTGCTTCTGTGAAGACTCATGAACAACCTACCCAAAAGGATTATCAGTTACTGTCTTATCTAGGTCGTATCAATCTTTCTGCTTATGATAAATATTTGCTTACTGCATCTGTACGTGCGGACGGATCAAGTAAATTCAAAAGGGGTAACCGATGGTCTTACTTCCCTTCCTTCTCTTTGGCCTGGCGTATGGAGCAGGAAGAGTTTATGAAGCACATTAACTGGTTGAATCAAATGAAAATACGTTTAGGTTTTGGTGTTACAGGCAATCAGGGCATTAATCCCTATGCTACTTTCTCTGATTATTCACAAATAATAGATTATGCAAAAGCGACAGGAGATCAGATTTTGGCAATGGCGGTAAGCAATTTGCAGAATGACGGGTTGAAGTGGGAACGTACATCTTCTTGGAATGTGGGTCTTGATTTTGCTTTTTTCAACAGCCGTCTGTCAGGATCAGTAGATGTATATCAGAAAAAAACCAATGATTTGCTTATTTCGCGTTCATTGCCTGCTTCCAGTGGTTTTGCAAGTGTGATGTTGAATCAAGGTTCGTTGAAAAACAAAGGTGTTGAAATTAGTTTGAATGGAGATATTCTCCGTAACTTGAATGGTTGGAGTTGGAGTTTGGGCGGAAACATTGGTTTCAATAAATCAAAAATTGGTGACCTGGGTTTGCACCGACAGATTTTGGAACCTTGAAGAATGTGCGTGGATATCAGGGAACTTCTATAGGAGATCATTTTGGTATTGCTAATCTTTTCATTGCAGGTGAGGCACCGGGATTGTTCTTCGGATATAAGACTCAAGGTATTATTCAGCCGGAAGATATTGTAGATGGAAAAGTTGCTTATACGGCTGCTGACGGATCAACCAAATATTATTCCAGTTCTGTGGCCAATGACTTGGGAGCCGGTAATATAAAAGCGGTGGATATGAATGAGGATGGTGTTGTGGATGAAAAGGATAAAACCATTTTAGGCAATCCGAATCCGGACTTTACTTATGGTTTCCAAACTCGTATTGCCTGGAAAGACCTGTCTGTTTCGGCTTCTTTTAATGGTGTGCATGGTAATCAGATATTGAATACGAATATCCGTTATTATACGCCCTCTCGGCAAGCTGGTAATTTGACACAAGAAGCATTCCGGAATATCTGGACGGAAGAGAATCATTCAAATCTTTATCCGTCGGCTACGGCGAATGTAAAGAACGTGGTTTATGACCGTTATATTGAGGATGGAAGTTACTTGCGTTGTTCGGATATCACTTTGAATTATACATTGCCAAAATCTTGGATGAAGAAAATCGGCTTTCAGAATATAGGTGTATTTGCTTCGGTTAAAAATGCATTTGTCATCACTAATTACAGTGGATACGATCCGGAAATCAATTCGTTTGCTTTTGATGGATTACGCCCGGGCATTGATATGAATGCATTTCCAAGCCAACGTTCTTATGTCTTTGGATTAAATGTGGCCTTTTAAATAGTTTAACCGATAATTTTTTTTGTAAAATGAAAAACTAAAATATATATTTTTATTAGCAGGTGCTTTGTCATTGGCATCCTGCGAATCGTGGCTGGATGAGACCCGCAATATACGATAAATACAAAAACTCAGTTTAGTACTGTGGAAAATGCCAGACAGGCTTTGATGGGATGTTACGGATATATGTCGGCTGATAATGCTTATGGCCAGGCATGGCAGGAAGTTACATTTGGATATTGTGGTTTTGGATGGTCACAAACGAATGGCAGTTCTACAGATTTATTGGTCTCTATGGACGGAGGAATTGATGAAACCATAAACACAATGGCGTGGAGAGGGATGTATAAAGTGATTGGTGAAACAAATGCATTCATTGCCAATATTGCCGATAGTCCGTTAGAATCGGCTGATAAGTTGCCAATGGAAGCGGCTGCTCGTTTTTTGCGTGCATTGGCTTATTATAATTTGGCAGTTACCTATGGAGATGTACCTTTAAAGACCACTCCCTCTGCTCATGACGGAGTAGCTGTTCCTCGTTCTCCTAAAAATGAGGTCTTTGATTGGTACGTACTGACTGGGAGTTCGCTTATGAGAATTTACCGGAAAAAGATGATGACGGTTTTGCAACGAAGTGGGCGGCGAAAGCGTATCTAGGAAAACTCTATCATACTTTGGGCTGTCAGGGTGATAATACGGCTTGGGAGAAGGCGAAAGCGTGTTTTGATGAGGTAATGCCTAAATACCGGCTGGCGGATAAATTCAGTGATTTGTTTGTTGATTACGTACAAGGTTCTCCGGAATCTATTTTTCAATTGAATTTTGCACTTGCAGGTTCTACCACCGTAACCGGGGTAGCTGGCTGGTCGCTCCTAATGGCTCTTGTAATGGGCAGGCTTGGGACCGCATACGTGCTTCAAAAGCTTTGTATGATTATTTTTTGGCTACTTATCCCGGTGATCCACGTATTGAAAGCACATTCCTGACTTATTGGAAGTCTTATGCCGGAGTAGGAAAAGGTGAGAAACCTAAAGAGGAGCCTATAGCTTCGGCGCGCGATACTGTATATGCATATCCTTATTTTACATATACCATTGAAGGAGAAGAAAAACCTGCCGGATGGAAGAAACCCAAGTTGTATGTAGGACGGATTCCTTACGAGAAATTAGCTGATCCGGCTAGTCCGAAAGCTGAAGAACTTTATGCTATGATTGCCGATACGGCTACTGCGACTCCCGCTGAAAAAGGGTATTTGAAAGCTGTGTGTCTTGTTGTGAAAATGCGACAAAAAAGCCATCTACCAATACAAAGTCATGGCCCTATTTCAAAAAACCATGGGATCCTGAGCAGAGTGGTAATAACAGTCATAAGAATTTAATTTTGTATCGTTATGCAGATATGTTGCTGATGGCAGCGGATGTATATAATGAATTGGGGCAGACTGACAAGGCGATAACATTGGTCAATGAGGTGCTGAAGAGAGCGCGTCAATCAGGAAACGCGTCTCAGCCGGCTGACTGGAAGAGTGGCTTGTCTAAGGAACAAGTGCGTGAGAAAATTTATTTTGAACGTATTTTCGAAGGTGCCGGTGAACCGGAAATGTATCAGAAAATGCGTTTACGCGGCACAGAGCTTTTGAAAAAAGCTTTCGAGGTCAACAATGGGCATGGAATTATTCAAGAATCAGTGGCCAATAATCCTAAAGGGAACGGGAACTGGGGAGAACGTATTTTTAATGATGGAAATTTGAATGATGAAAACTTCTTGAAGAAAAATTTATTGCTCCCGGTTCCGAAAGATGAGATAGATACCAATTCTGCTCTTGATTATAGTGATAATAATTATGGTTATACTAATTAAGAAAACATGATAGAACGCTTTATTCAATAGGTCTTTATTGGATTTTCCGATGCAGGGCGCACCTGCGCTTGCATCCGTTTTTCTTGTCTTGTAACCTGTTTCTGGACATTCTCGATATAAAATAGTCATTTCCAGATCAAGAAACAATAACAATAACTTGTATCTTTGCGGATGTTAATTCTTTGCTTATTTAAATTTATGAATATGAACAACCTACAATCAGGATTACTTTTTTCTTTGACCGGCATCACTGCTGTGGCATCTTTGTCATCATGCGCTTCACAAAAGAAAACTGAGGAGCAGAAACCTTACAACATCGTGTATATAATGACCGATGACCATACTGCCCAGATGATGAGCTGCTATGACAAGCGTTATATGGAAACGCCTAACCTTGACCGCATTGCTAATGACGGAGTGCGTTTTACTAACAGTTTTGTGGCCAATTCATTAAGTGGTCCCAGCCGTGCCTGCATGATTACCGGCAAGCATAGTTGTGCTAATAAATTCTATGATAATACCACTTGTATATTTGATGGTTCGCAACAGACCTTTCCGAAGCTGCTGCAACAGGCCGGATACCAGACCGCCCTTATCGGAAAATGGCACTTAGAGAGTCTGCCCACAGGTTTCAATTATTGGGAGATTGTACCCGGACAAGGTGATTACTATAATCCGGATTTTATTACGCAAGACAATGACACCATTCAAAAACATGGGTATATAACCAATATCATTACTGATGATGCCATAGACTGGATGGAGAACAAACGGGATAAAGACAAACCTTTTTGTATTTTGATTCATCACAAGGCTATTCATCGCAACTGGCTGGCAGATACTTGTAACTTGTCTTTGTATGAAGATAAAACTTTTCCGTTGCCCGATAATTTCTTTGATGATTATGAAGGACGTCCTGCGGCAGCGGCTCAGGAAATGAGCATCGTGAAGGATATGGATATGATTTATGACCTTAAGATGCTTCGCCCCGATAAACAAACCCGTTTGAAGGCTCTTTATGAAAATTATATCGGACGTATGGATGAGGGGCAGCGTGCGGCATGGGATAAGTTTTATGGTCCCATTATCGATGACTTCTATAAAAAGAATCCTCAGGGTAAAGAATTGGCCGATTGGAAGTTCCAGCGCTATATGCGTGACTATATGAAAACAGTGAAATCGTTGGATGATAATGTAGGTCGTGTACTGGATTATCTGAAAGAAAAGAATATGCTGGACAATACCTTGGTGGTTTATACTTCAGACCAAGGCTTCTATATGGGAGAACATGGTTGGTTTGACAAACGCTTTATGTACGAAGAATCCATGCATACTCCGCTTATAATGCGGTTGCCCAAAGGTTTTGACAGGAAAGGTGATATTACAGAACTGGTGCAAAACATAGATTATGCACCTACCTTTCTGGAATTGGCAGGTGCTCCTGTTCCCGAAGATATCCAAGGTGTTTCGTTGCTTCCACTGTTGAAAGGAGAAAAACCTGCTGATTGGCGCAAATCATTGTATTATCATTTTTATGAATATCCGGCAGAACATATGGTGAAACGTCATTATGGTGTACGTACAGAGCGTTATAAATTAATTCACTTCTATAATGATATTGATGTGTGGGAATTGTATGATTTACAGGCAGACCCTACGGAAATGCATAATCTTTATGGTCAGAAAGAATATGAACCGGTTGTGACGGAGCTGAAGACTGAATTGGCAAGATTGCAGGAGCAGTATAATGATCCGGTACGCTTTTCACCCGATAGAGACAAAGAATAAGAAAAATAGCATATATCATGAAATACACCTGTTTGATTTTGCTATGGTCGTTATTTGCGACTATGGCCTTACCTGCTGACAACCTAATCCAATCTATATCTATTGTTCCCTGCCCGGAGAGTATTACTCCGGGTACAGGTTATTTTACTTTCTCCGGAAAAACAGACTTTACGGTAGAAAATGAGGAGCAGGCAGAGGTTGCACGCTGTTTCTCTGCTCTTTTTACCCAGGCGGCCGGATTTACTCCTAGTGTGAAGGTTGGAGAAAAGAAGGGGAAAATCAGTTTCCTCACCGATGACGCATTAAAGAGTGAGGCGTATCATCTGGAAATAACTCCCAGGCAGATAATAGTTAAAGCTTCAGATACAAAAGGTTTTTTTTATGCCTTGCAGACTATTCGTCAGTTATTGCCTGCTTCCATTGAGGGCACAGCGGTGGCGGAAACTGCGGATTGGAGCGTGCCGGCTATGACAATCAAGGATGAACCTCGTTTCGGATATCGTGGATTGATGGTGGATGTGGCCCGCTTTTTTATTCCGAAAGAGAATCTGCTTCGTATTATCGATTGTATGGGAATGTTGAAAATCAATACCCTGCATCTGCATTTGGTGGATGATAATGGTTGGCGTATTGAAATAAAGAGATATCCTTTACTTACGGAAATCGGTTCACGGCGTGTAGATCGTCCTGGAAAATCTTTTCCGGAGCGTCGTAATCCCCGGCAGGGTGAATCGACTGTAGAAAAAGGATTTTACACACAGGAGGATATCCGTGAGATAGTGGCGTATGCCGCCCGACATCAGGTTGAAGTGATTCCTGAAATTGAAATGCCGGCTCATAGTAATGCTGCGTTGGCTTCTTATCCGTTGTTGGCTTGTCCTGTGGTCGATAAATTTATCGGTGTCCTTCCAGGATTGGGAGGAAATCATGCGGATGTGATCTTCTGTGCAGGAAACGATAGTGTATTCACTTTCTTGCAAGGGGTGATTGACGAGGTGGTGGAGCTGTTTCCCTCCAGGTATATTCATTTGGGTGGGGATGAGGCTCGGAAAACGCATTGGAAGGAGTGTCCGCTTTGCCAGGAGCGTATGCGACAGGAAGGCTTGGAGGACGAAGAAGCGTTGCAAGGTTATTTTATGGCGAGAATGAGTGAATATGTACAAAGCAAAGGGAAAGAAGCCATGGGCTGGGATGAACTGACCAATACCCGGATTCCCGACGGAGCAATTATTTATGGTTGGAGAGGCTACGGTCAGGCTGCCGTCAAGGCAGCGGAGCAAGGGCATAGGTTTGTCATGACTCCTGCACGTATCATGTATTTGATTCGTTATCAGGGACCGCAATGGTTTGAACCTTTGACCTATTTTGGGAATAATACATTGAAGGATGTATATAGGTATGAACCGATACAGAAAGAATGGAGTCCGGAGGTACGTTCCTTGCTGATGGGAGTACAGGCTTCTATGTGGACTGAGTTTTGCAATAAACCGGAAGATGTGGAATATCAGCTGTTCCCTCGTCTGGCTGCTTTAGCCGAAGTGGCTTGGACACAGCCTTGGCATAAAAATTGGAGAAGTTTTTTGGTGGCAATGGATAAATTCAACGAGCATCTGTCTGCTAAAGGGATTGTGTTTGCCTGTTCCATGTATAATATACAACATACGGTAACCCCTGTAAATGGAAAGCTACAGGTGAAACTGGAATGTGAACGTCCTGATGTGGAAATCCGTTACACAATGGATGGTAAGGAGCCGACAGACCGGTCTCCGCTATATAAGAGCCCGTTGATGGTGACCGGTACACAAACTATAAAGTGTACGACTTATAGAGCAGGTCGGCAGATGGGAAAAACATTGACATTGCCTTTGGTCTGGAATAAGGCTACCGCCAAACCTGTTTTAGGAAATACACAGGCCGGGAAGATTTTAGTAAATGGTATACGTGGCAGCTTGCGCCAGTCGGATTTCGAATGGCATTCATGGGAAAGCAGTGATTCTGTCGCTTTTACTATAGATTTGCAAAAGAAGGAGTCGCTTCGTTCTGTATCAGTGGGATGCATAACGAATTATGGCATGGCAGCCCATAAACCGGCAGATATTGAAGTGTGGGTTTCAAATGATAATCGGGATTATCGTAAAGTATCCGGTAAACAGTTCACGGATGGAGAGATTTTCCGTGAAGGGACTTTCAAAGAGGATGTGGTACTTGATTTGAATAAGGAAATTGGCCGTTATGTGCGGATTATTGCTAAAGGAGCCGGAGAGTGTCCTGCAACCCATGTACGCCCCGGACAAGAGGCAAGGATTTATTTTGATGAGGTAATGATAGAATAAATAGATATATGAGAAATACATTATTATATTTTTTGGCTGCTCTGGTTATATTTCCAGTAATGGCGCAACAACAACCCGAATGGCAGAGCCAATATGCTGTCGGACTGAACAAACTGGCCCCTCATACTTATGTGTGGCCTTATCAAACCGTATCTGATATCCGTAACGGAGATTATGAATCTTCTCCTTATTACATGAGTCTGAACGGTAGTTGGAAATTCCATTGGGTAAAGAATCCCGATAACCGTCCGAAGGTTTTTATAAACCGGAGTTTTATACAGGAGGATGGGCGGATATTCAGGTTCCCGGCAATTGGGAACGTCAAGGATATGGAACAGCTATTTATGTAAACGAAACCTATGAGTTCGATGACAAACTGTTCCATTTTAAAAAGAATCCGCCTTTAGTTCCATATAAAGAGAATGAAGTCGGTTCCTACAGACGTACCTTTACAATTCCTGCCGATTGGGAAGACCGCCGTGTGGTTATCTGTTGTGAAGGAGTGATTTCTTTTTACTATATTTGGGTGAACGGACATCTGTTGGGCTATAATCAAGGTTCAAAGACACCGGCCGAATGGGATATCACTGATAAATTGAAGAAAGGTGAGAATACGGTGGCATTGGAGGTTTACCGTTGGAGTGCCGGTTCGTATTTGGAGTGCCAGGATATGTGGCGGTTGAGTGGTATTGAACGTGATGTGTATCTTTACAGCACTCCTAAACAGTATATAGCCGATTACAAAGTAACCTCTTCTCTAGACAAACAACAATATAAAGAAGGTATTTTCGGTTTGGAAGCTACCATTGAAGGACCTTCTACTTCCATGACTACCTTTGCTTACCGACTGGAAGATAAAACCGGTAAGGCGGTTCTGCAAGGTGAATATCCTATCAAATCGAAGGGATTGAGCCATTTCTTGAAGTTGGATGAACAAAGTTTGCCGGATGTGGAAGTCTGGAGTGCTGAGCATCCGAATCTTTATACGCTGATCCTGGAATTGAAAGATGTAACAGGTAAAGTAACGGAACTTACCGGATGTGAAGTAGGTTTCCGCACTTCGGAAATTAAGGACGGACGTTTTTGCATCAATGGTGTGCCGGTCTTGGTAAAGGGAACGAACCGTCATGAACATTCCCAATTAGGACGGACTGTAAGCAAGGAACTGATGGAAAAAGATATCAAATTGATGAAACAGCATAATATCAATACGGTCCGCAATTCGCACTATCCTACCCATCCTTATTGGTATCAGCTTTGTGATCGTTATGGACTTTATATGATAGATGAAGCTAATATTGAATCACATGGCATGGGGTATGGACCTGCTTCATTGGCCAAAGATTCCACTTGGTTGCCTGCCCACATGGATCGTACCCAACGTATGTATGAGCGTTCCAAGAATCATCCGGCTATCGTCATCTGGTCATTGGGGAATGAAGCCGGAAACGGTATTAACTTCGAACGTACATATGACTGGATGAAGTCAGTGGAGAAAAGTCGTCCTGTACAATATGAACGGGCCGAACAGAATTATAATACCGATATCTATTGCCGTATGTATCGCAGCGTGGAAGAACTCATGGCCTATGCCCGCCAGACAGAACCTAAAGTCTATCGTCCTTTCATCATGACAGAGTATCTGCATACTATGGGTAATAGTGGCGGAGGATTAAAGGAATATATGCATGTATTCGAAACCGAACCGATTGTTCAGGGAGGTTGTATCTGGGATTGGGTGGATCAATCTTTCCGCGAGATAGATAAGGATGGTAAATGGTATTGGAGTTATGGTGGGGATTATGGTCCGAAGGATGTGCCCAGCTTTGGCAATTTCTGTTGTAACGGGTTGGTCAATGCAGCCCGCGAACCGCATCCGCATCTCATTGAAGTGAAGAAGGAGTATCAATATATCAAATCGGCACTGACCGATCCTAAGAAGCTGACAGTGGAAGTCAAGAACTGGTATGACTTTACCAATTTGAATGCCTATACGTTGCACTGGCAGGTCATGGGGGATGATGGGAAAGTGATAGCAGAAGGAACTCGAAAAGCAGACTGTGCCCCTCATGAGGCTGTAACATTCTCTTTGGGTGCTGTAAAGTTGCCTTCTACGATTCGTGAGGCTTATTTGAATCTGTCTTGGACGCCTGATAAGGCAACTCCCTTTATTGGAACTCATGACGAAGTGGCCTATGACCAGTTTGTACTGTCTGCCAACAAAAGGTATCGTGCGCCGGAAATCAAATTGGCTGATAAGGTGAAGATAGATATTGATCCTGCAACCGGTGCTTTACGCTCTTATATATATAAAGGTAAAGAGATGCTTTCATCTCCTGTAGTTCTCAGCCTTTATCGTCCTGTTACGGACAATGACAGCAGGGAAAAAACAGGAGGAGCCAAAGTTTGGAGGAAAGAAGGTTTGGATAATATGATTCAAAAAGCTACTTTTTGTCAAAGCATCTGAAACAGGTGGTAAAGCGGAAGTAGAATTATGGAATGCTAAAGCGTAAAGTTGGGAATGGCTACCTTTGTATATACTTTGCAGAGCAATGGTGTATTAAAAGTAAAGACAACTTTCCTGCCGGATACTTCTGCTGTTACTTCATTGGCTAGAGTGGGCTTGGCATTTGAAATGCCGTATGCCTATAACAAGGTTTCTTATTTGGGACGTGGTGAACATGAAACTTATATAGACCGTAATCAGTCTGGATGTATTGGAATTTACCATACAGATGCAGAACGTATGTTCCATTATTATGTGAAGCCCCAGGCTACAGGAAACCGTACGGATGTGCGTTGGATGGAATTGGCGGATGAGGCAGGAGAAGGTTTGTCTTTCCGTTCGGATAAAGTGTTTCAGTTCAGTGTTATTCCATTTACGGATTCTAATGTAGATAAAGCTACTCATATTAATAAACTTGAGAGAACAGGGATTATAAATGTTCACTTAGATGCGGAACAGTCGGGGGTAGGTACTGCGACTTGTGGTCCGGGGGTATTGCCGCCATATCGTGTTCCGGTGGAGAAGCATACGTTTGAGTTTATGATTCGTCCATTAAAATAACCTAGTAATAAAGAAAAATGAGAAAAACGATTCTAACCGCAGCCTTACTTTGTGCTTTTCTGGGAACTCAGGCACAGGAGTATTATGAGAAACACGTAGCTTTTCCGGCAGGAGCGACTACGGAACAGAAGATAGATATGGCTTCCCGTTTGGTGCCTACACCGCAACAGTTGGCATGGCAACAAATGGAATTCACTTGTTTCCTTCATTTTGGTATTAATACCTTTACAGGCCGTGAATGGGGAGATGGTAAAGAAGATCCGGCCATTTTCAATCCTACCGAATTGGATTGTGAACAATGGGTAAGAGCTCTGAAGGAAGGTGGCTTCAAAATGGCTATCATTACTGCCAAGCATCATGATGGTTTCTGTTTGTGGCCTACCCGGACAACCAAGCATTCTGTTGCTTCTTCTCCATGGAAAAACGGAAAAGGGGATGTGGTACAGGAACTCCGCAAAGCTTGTGACAAGTATGGATTGAAATTCGGAGTCTATCTTTCTCCTTGGGATCGTAATGCGGAATGTTACGGACAAGGAGAAGCTTATAATAAGTTTTTCATCGAACAGCTGACTGAACTGCTTACCAATTACGGAGAAGTGCATGAGGTATGGTTTGATGGAGCTAACGGCGAAGGACCTAACGGAAAGAAGCAGGAATATGATTGGGACGCTATTTTGAAGACTATCCGTCGTCTTCAACCTAAGGCAGTTACCGCTATCATGGGCGATGATGTGCGTTGGGTAGGTAATGAAGGTGGATTGGGACGTACCACGGAATGGAGTGCAACGGCTTTGATGCCTAATTCTTATCCGGGTTCTGATGAAGTCTATAAGAGATTGGGCATAAATGCTATGTCCAAGGATTTGGGAAGCCGTGAATTGGTATCTAAAGCATCGGATTTGTTCTGGTATCCTTCTGAAGTTGATGTTTCTATCCGTCCGGGATGGTTCTATCATGCCGAACAGGATAATCAAGTTCGTTCACTTGCCAACTTGGTGAATATTTATTATCGTTCTGTGGGTTGTAACTCTGTTTTGTTGCTGAATATTCCACCCGATAAACGTGGTTTGATGCACGAGAATGATGTGAAACGTATCAAGGAGTTGACGGAATATATAAAAAAGACCTTTGCCGATAATAAAGTTGAGAAGGGAAATAGGATATGGACAGCCAAAGTAGGAGATACGAAAGAATATAAGGTGAGGAAGAATACACTTGTTAATACTTTCTTAATTCAGGAGGATATTACAAAAGGCCAGCGTGTGGAAGGTTTTACAGTAGAAGTGTTCGCCAATGGCGCATGGCATCATGTGGGTGAGGGAACTACGGTGGGATATAAACGGTTGTTGCCTTTCTCGGATAGTCATGCCGAAAAGGTTAGAGTGACAATTACGGGTGCTCGTGGAACCGTCAATATCAGTAACATAGGCTTGTATTATGCTGAACCATTGGTTGATAAAACGATGAAAGTAACCTTGAGTGATGTCCCGGTGGATGGTTGGAAAACAGTGGGCATGGATGCAGCCGCAGCCATCGATGGAAAACAGGAAACTGTTTGGAAAACCGAAACTTTAACTCCCTTGGTGGTTGATATGGGTAAAGAAGTGGAAATAGCCGGTTTCAGTTATGCTCCTGCACAGGAGGAGGATCTGACTGGCACTATCTATAAATACAACTTTTATGTCAGCCGGGATGGTAAGGATTGGATGAAGTGTGACGCTACAGGTGAATTCAGTAATATCATGCATAATCCTGTTCCTTATTTTGTACGTTTCGGAAAGACTTATCCAGCCCGTTATTTTAAACTGGAGCCTGTTACCGAAATAAATAACAAAGCAGTAACTGCTGTCGGTGAGATAGGAGTATTGTTGAAATAAATCAGGTTAATATATTTTTTTATTTTAGGAGAAGTTATGTCAAAAGTCGGGTGAGAGAATCATCTGGGTTTTGACGTAACTTCTTTTGTATATGGAGGGCATATTAAGGAATTAGCTAATAATCTGTTAAGAGCTTTCCGGATTTTGAGAAAACGTATTATATTTGCATAAGCATAACAGATATTCAACTTTTTGATTAATTGTAGAAAACCTTTGTTTAATCGATATCACTTAAATGAGTAAAATATGAAAAAAAGCTTGTACTTTCTTTTTATATTAGCCTTGTTCTGTTTGACAGGCTGCAAGGATGCGCTTGTTCCGAAACCTATAAAGCTCACTTGCAATATCAATACATTTGACGCTCCTATATCATGTATCAGCCGTTCGACAGCAGATGCGGATAAACTTTATATTGGTCAGGAAGACGGTTGTATCATAGAAAAAGTGAACAATAATTGCCAGACCTATTCCATTAATAGCAACCGGCGTATATATGATATATTGGAATATAGTGAAGATTCTCTGTTTGTGGGAACAAGAGATGCCGGTTTGAAACTATTGGCTAAATCCTCTCGGCAGACCCAGACTTACTACATAAAAATAAGAGGATGAATTATTCGGTATATAGTATGGCTTTGGATGATGACAAACAGTGTTTGTATGTGGGGACTAGTAATGGACTGTTTAGATTGAATTTGAAAGATGGTTCCACATCTCATGAACTCACTCCCATTCAACTAGGGAAATGTAGTAAAAACTGTGGGGTGAATAAGGTTGTGATAAAGGAAAAAAACTATATGTGGCTAGTGAACAGGGGTTGTTCGTTGTCCGTAATCTTGAAAAGGACTTTAAACGACCTGTTATAGATTCTCTGGTTACCAATGTCAGTGTTTATAATGATACAGTATATGCTTTGTTGGAAAATTCGGTTTTTAAGATATCTCCCTATGGAAAAAGACGCTTGTACGCAAAGGACGGTGTTACTTGTATGCTCAAGGACCCGACAAGGATGAATGGTTTATCAGTGCTAATTCTATACTTTATGTCAAAGACGGTTGCACTTTAGAATATGATTTGCCGAATGGTATCAGTACTATCGCCAGGCAGATAGGCTTTATGGGGAAAGATTTTCTGCATCTGGCATGCAGAGAGGCTATGCTTTCTTTTGCCTTGCGACAGAACTCGGCAGATTTAGACAATAATGTATTGGCGGTTAGTGATAAAAGGACGGGAGACTCCATTTTCTTTATTACCGATGATCTTCGTTTACATCTGTATAAGTTTGTCTATAATCATCCGGAATTCAAATCAAAGTCTTTAGGAAAGATTGAAGGCTTGGATATTGTGGGTAATGATATTATAAAATTTTTGGAAACCAGTCCTAATACTTTCTTTCTTGCTACGCGTAAGAAACTTTATAAGATTAAAGGCAATAGAGCGGAGTGTCTTTTGCAGTTCAGTAACACGAAAGGGCAGAATAATATCACTTCTCTTTATTATTCCACCGCGGAACATTGTCTTTATGTGGGTACTAGGGAATATTTAGGTATTATAGATGAACAGCAGGACCATATTGTAACTCCTATTCCGGTTGTGTCAGATAAAGGGGTGAAAGATACTATCGACGCTTATATTACCGGAATTTGTGAGAATGAGGATAGTATTTATGTAACGACCTTGAACAAAGGATTGTATGGAAGACCTTTAAACAGGCCGCAGGAATCTTTCTGGCAGATACGTGATTTATCAGGGTATGAGAGTGTTTATGGTGTGATAATGAATGGTAGAAATAAATATTTGAATACCTCGTTGGGAATCGTTAATGAAGAAAATGCGACCTTGTTGCCAGTGAAACATGTGAAATCAATATCGGGAGCTCTTGAAAAGAATCCTAATGAGGGCTTTTTCATACTCTATTATTATGGTATGAGTTTTAAGGGATTGGATGATGCCGGTGTCCCAGAACCATTATTCTGCGATTTGGCTTTTAGCAAGTCTTGTATTGCCGTCAATGGACGGAAAGCGGTTTTGGGATGTAAGTCAGGATTATTCCTTTTTGATGGTAAATCAGGCTTGCTTCCTATCTCGATAGAAAAAGAAGAGATGTCCTATGCGCTGTATATCATCCTGTCAATAGCGGTGCTGCTATCGGCTTTTCTTGCTCTTTTCCTTTTGAAAAGACGGAAAAAGGAACTCGGAAAGCGCTGATGGATAAAAAAGGGATAAATCCGGATGATGTCGGGATAAATTGGGAGGAACTGGAAATGGACGTTCATAAGGTTGACAAAAAAGTCAAGACCCTGTTTGATGCCTTGGGATACAGAAAACAGAGGGAGAGGATGATATGCGTCAAGAACTGAAACAGGTGTGTTTGGATTTTGCTGACAAATATCCTGAATTGGGTAAATTATCCTTTATGAAACGAAGGGGAAAAGAAAGGTATTTTATAACGATACTTCTGATGATAGAAGATATTGATGCTGCTATTATTTCAAGAGTGCTGGATGTGGATCAGGCAACGGTAACAAGACATAAGTATAATGTAAGGAAAGAAATAGAACAACTTTATCCTGATAGGGAGTTTGATTGTAAAGTCATCAATCTGCTTTATGACCGTATCAATTCAAGAAGAAAATAAGTCCATCTTTAGAGTTATCTCAATTTACTGTATTTCGTAGAGCCGGCTTCGTGTATCTGTTTTGTTATGAGGAATGGCTTTTTTGCCGGAAGTGCTGAAACACTTCCGGCTCTCCTTTTT
>OKWC01000054.1_pt1 | contig 19334 bp, 18 predicted proteins | sample 1606971 | NCBI WGS metagenome assembly OKWC01 (sample SAMN04414076, study PRJEB24778) | human gut metagenome | material: faecal | host: Homo sapiens
CCACAAAGCCGATATGCCTTTCTTTCCGGCCCAGGGTAGCGCCGATGGGGGAGAAATAAAGGAAATCTTCATTTAAATTCTCTCTCATTATATCTCGTGCTTCCATTTGGGCTTTAGTTTTTTCGGCAAGGACTATTTGGTCAAGCCACTGGCTGATGAGTGTCTCATAAGATACATTGTTTGTACTTGCGGCTTCGGCACTTAGTTTCAGGGCGAGATCGTTGATGTTTTGTTCGGCGTTACTTAACATGTTTTTTTGTTCTTCCAGCTTTTTCCGGTTCTTTTCGTCCGGAGTGATTTCCATGGTTGAGATCTGGGTGTTCAATTGGGACATTTGATGGAGTTTGTCCATAAACTCATTGTTAGTACGGATCAATTTGGCCACATCACCTAATTTATATTCATAGAAATCGATCAACGCCTTACTGGTGGAGTAATTGACAAGCAAATCATTGTCCATCATCCGGTAAGCGGCGTCCATGCTTGCCACCTGTTTGGTTTGTTCTCCGTAGTTGATGATGCGGTTTTCTATATTGTACTCGATTAAAGAATCCTCGGCGGCAGTCAGCATTTTGCCCAATCTGGCCAGTTCTTCTTGAAAGAACTTGATCACATTGTTTGTTTCTCCATAGCGTAGTTCATGGTATTGTTTGACAAACTCTTCATTCAGAATCTCAAGTGTGTTATAAGCTATTCCCGGATCGTTGGCACTATAAGCAATCTCGATCATATCACTGTTTCCCAACCTGGCTACTTTTATATGTTGTGAGAGTAGAGGTACGCTGAAATAAGGGTGGGTATAATTGAGTAGTTGGTAGATGAAATTATTGACGGACGGGCGTTCAAAAGCTACCAGATTATGATAGGTCTTCTCTTCGTTTTGCTTGTCTATCAATGCCTGTAACTCTCGTGGAATGCCGGAAACCAGCTGCTGGTAATGTATGGCTGAAATATAACTGGTATTTCTTTCGGCATCTCCATAGACCAGACAGCGGGCAAGCAGTTTCAGAGATACTATTTTCAGTGTGCGTTCCGTTGTAATGATATTCATTAAATTACTCATGTGCACGGTGGCGTTTCGGGTATCGGTGGCATCTACGTTGTATCCGGAGATGATTCCTGTAAAGATGGTGGTTTTCACATCATACGTTTTTTCCAGATTTCTGGTAAGAAACCATGCTATGATACCGGCTATACATGGAAATATAACCATCCACCAACGGATGCGGTAGATAAACTTGACTATGTATTTAAATAATTCCATGTTTCTTATTCCTTTTTGTCTTTTTTCTTACTTAGCCTCTTGTTTTCTTCCTGTTCCTGTATCGTTGTTTCTTGAACGTCCTTTTCTCCTTGTATGGTCAGGATGGGGGTGTGGGAGATTATTTCGAGGGTCAGCAGCTGGTCGTTAATAGTAGAGCGTAGTAAGGCAAAGTCTTGATTAGCGGCAAATTCCTGTTCTTTAGTCTTGGCCACATCATGAATAGAGGTACGTCTGTTTCTATATTCCTGTTCTGCAACAGCCGATGCACCTTTATATAAAGCTATATTTTCAGCTGATCTTTGCAATGTTTCTATATTGGATAAAATTTGGACATATAAATGAGCTATTTGTATTTTAAGGGTTTCGTATGCTTCCTGTTTTCTTAACTCGGCAATATCCACCTGGATTCGCTGGCGCTTGATTCCTCCCCGGAGGTCGAACAGCTTTTCAAAAGGAATACTGATGCCGCCTCCCACATTCCACGAAGTCTGTTCTGTGCCTACATACCTGTAAATAAGTGGGGTGTTGACATCCGTATTGCTGGCCACATTGTCTGCTATACCGTAAGAAGCACTTCCACCGGCATGGATAAACCCCAGCCAGTTCCTTTTCTCTTTCGATAGTAGCTTTTTCTGTAACTGTTTCTCCTTCTCTAAAATCTGTAAGCTTGGAGTGCTGCGTGCATTCTCATAAAGGACACTTAACGGAGGCAGCTTTATCTTTGCATAATCCACATTCATATTCCCCAATATATCATCCTGTGTCACAAGAGGTTGTTGTACCGGTTGTGTTTGCTGCTCTTCCTGTTGTGCGCTTAAATGGTGGAATAGAACAATACATAACAGATGACAAAAAGACATACTTTACCCATATAATAATCCCCTTTTATTCCTAAAACAAATTATTTAAACATCTCCTTTTTGGACAAAAGCTGTCAAAGTCTTGAACAGGATTTTCATATCCAGGAAAAAGGAGAATTCTCTACCGTATTTCAAATCTAATTCTTTGCGTTCTTTAGCGGATAATTTTCCGGCATCCCCCCGTTTTCCACCTGCCACAAGCCGGTCAGCCCGGCAGGCGCCATGAAGCGTTCGATACTTTCATCGTTTGTCAGGCGTTCGGCTTCATAGAGTGGAAGAGGACGGTTCCCCACCACAGACATGTCGCCTTTCAAGATGTTGACCAGTTGAGGTAACTCATCCAGGCTGTATTTTCGTAAAACGCGTCCTACCTTGGTAACCCGCGGGTCTTTTTCTATTTTTATGAAAGGACTTTCATCCAGTGCGTTTTGTCTGGAAATAAACTCTTCTTCCGGAATGATGAAGTCATCGGAAACCAGCATTCCGCCATTATCTATAACACCGTCATCTCCAAACATCAGTCCTCCTAATTCTTCCATCGAGAAATCTTTGGCAATCTCCGGAGTGCCTTCCGGCTGGTACTGGTTCTGACCGGCAAGGTCTTTCAGCTTTTTATCGGCGTCCGTATACATGGAACGGAATTTCAGGAAATTAAAAATGGTATAATTCGTTCCTACCCGTTTGGATTTGTAAATAACAGGTCCTTTGCTTTCCATACGTATGGCTATGGCAATCAGCAGAAAGACTGGGGACAGGAAGACTAACGCTGCACCGGAGAAAAGGATATCGAAGCAGCGCTTCCATTGGGGAAGGATAAAATGCCTCACGTCTTTTTTCTTCCGGTTATGTGCATATAGCAGTTCCTGCCGTTTATTGATGATGTCTATTTTCTGCCTTAGCCGGGCGGTGGTGATGTGCAAACTGACGGTATCGTTTATTCCGCTGTTCAGATAGACTTTGCTGGCTTCGGGAGTCAGCCTGTCCGTAATGAGTACGACATATGCCTGATAGAACTTTTTCCTGAAAGCACCGACCTGCTCAATATCTCCGTTCATCTCCCCTTGTTCGTGAAGGACAATGATGTTCTCACGTACTTTCAGTCTGATACAAATTGTAATGGCATCCTGGTAGTTTTGGGCATAAATCATCTGGACATTTTCGAGCTTGCTGAATTTGCGCAAAAAATCCTTGTTCTTTCCTATATAAAGCAGAAAGGTCATGCTGATTTACTCAATGATTTTCTTAATTCTTACTTTTAACTCCATGGGATTGAAAGGTTTGACAATATAGTCTTCCGCGCCTTCTTGTAACAGGCGGATGCGTTCTGTGGTACTGTCTTCGCTGCTTAGCATAACCACCGGAATGTGTTTGAATAACTGATTGGATTTTATCCATTCCAGAAACTCGTCTCCACGCATTTCGGGCATACGGATATCTGATATAATCAAATCTGGTATGTTACCTTCCTGAAGCCATTTTACCCCTTCGATGCCATTCGGTAACCAAATACAATCATAATCACTGGCCAGATAGATTGAAAGGACTTTTGCAATTGCTATTTTGTCGTCCAAGACCAAAATTTTCTTTCTCATAGAGTAATCTTTAGATTTTAATGGGCAAAAGTAAAGAAAATTATTGTGAATAAACAACTTTTATTCTATTAATTTTTTTGGCGTAAAGATTGCTTTTCCTTAACAAGTGTCTGGAAATAGGGGTTGAAATGGAATAAAAGTCCTTTGGAAAAAGGGAAAAAAGAAGACGGGACAACTCCTGTACATTATATATTGTAGTGTATATGATAAGATTAAGATGTGATATTGTATGATGGATGATATTTATTATATTGAAAAATAGTGTTTTGGAACATAATAAAAATAAATATATTGTTTTGTGTAATTCGAAAAATAGTATTTATCTTTGCTGCCGGAAATGATAAAAGCCATATTACTATGTCGGAAATAAACCAGACGATTAATTTACATGTATCTGTGGACTGTGTGCTGATTGGGTTTGATGGAGAGCAGTTCCGTGTCCTGTTGGTAAGGCAGGTGGGGAAACAGTCCGAGGACGGATATAATAACATGAAGTTGCCGGGCAGCCTTATCTATGACGATGAGGATCTGGATGAGGCGGCCAAGCGGGTGTTGAATGAGTTGACGGGCCTGAAGAATGTGAAGCTTACCCAGTTTAAGGCGTATGGATCGAAAGACCGTACCCGTAACCCTAAGGATGTGCTGTGGCTGGAACGTTTTCATCGTTTGGACGAGAAGAAAATAGACCGCATTGTGACTATCGCTTACCTGACACTGGTGAAGATTGACAGACGGTTCGAACAGCTGTCTGATAAATACGATGCTTGCTGGACACCTGTGACGGAGGTGAAAAGCCTGGCGTTCGACCATTTCCAGATTTTGCAGGATGCATTGGTGCATATACGCCATTATGTGGAATATGCTCCTTCCGCAATGTTCGACTTGCTTCCCCGGAAGTTTACGGCGGCCCAGTTGCGGACTGTCTATCAGTTGATTTATGATAAGGTGTTTGACGTAAGGAACTTCCATAAGAAGATAGCGTTGATGCCATATGTAGTACCTTTGGAAGAAAAACAGGTAGGTGTATGCCACAGGGCGGCACGCTTCTATAAGTTCGACCGTTCAATATATAATAAGTCGGGAACGAAGTGATAACAGACAGATAACTTTAGCCTTGTTGTGATTGCTGTGAGAATACTCCGCCTGGTCGTTTCGGGGAATCGGTATATGCTTTGGGATTCTTCACCGGCCTTTCCTTGGAAGGATAATGCTGATGCATCGGGACAGAGACTATTATTTTTAAATTCTTAATTTTCAATTTAAATGTACCTATTAGGTTATGATATTGGCAGTTCGTCGGTAAAGGCGAGTTTGGTAAATGCAGAGACCGGAAAGTGTGTTTCTTCTGCATTCTTTCCTAAAACAGAGGCTGCTATTATGGCTGCCCGCCCCGGATGGGCTGAGCAGGATCCGCAAATTGGTGGGAAAATCTGAAATTGTCAACTCAGGCTGTCATGGCCGGGAGTGGGATCGGTCCGGATGGAATTGCCGCTATCGGTATCTCTTATCAGATGCACGGACTGGTTTGTGTGGATAAAGGGCAAAATGTATTACGTCCGGCTATTATATGGTGTGACTCACGGGCGGTTCCATACGGGCAGAAAGCGTTTGAGGCATTGGGGGAAACGCAATGTCTTTCTCATCTGCTGAACTCTCCGGGGAATTTTACCGCTTCCAAACTGGCATGGATTAAAGAGAATGAGCCTGCTGTGTACGAACGTATTTATAAAATAATGCTGCCCGGCGATTATATCGCTATGAAACTGACGGGGGATATTTGTACCACGGTGTCCGGTTTGTCCGAAGGGATGTTCTGGGATTTTCAGGCAAATGATGTCGCGGGCTCCTGATGGATTATTATGGATTCGACCGTTCGCTGATAGCTGATATCAAACCGACTTTTGGCGAGCAGGGGCGTGTAAATGCATGGGCTGCCAAAGAATTGGGCCTGAAAGAGGGAATTCCTGTAACCTATCGCGCCGGAGACCAGCCTAATAATGCTTTGTCGCTCAATGTGTTCAATCCGGGAGAGATTGCTTCTACGGCAGGAACATCGGGAGTGGTATATGGCGTGAACGGTGAGGTGAATTATGATCCGAAATCCCGGGTGAATACTTTTGCCCATGTAAATCATACTGCCGAGCAGACCCGTCTGGGAGTGTTGTTGTGTATCAATGGTACCGGTATATTGAATTCGTGGGTGAAACGTAATGTGGCTCCCGAAGGTATTTCTTACAGTGATATGAACAGGCTGGCGGCACAGGCTCCTGTCGGCAGTGCCGGAGTAAGTATTCTTCCTTTTGGCAACGGGGCGGAGCGTATGCTGGAAAATAAAGAGACAGGATGCTCTATATGTGGAGTTAATTTTAACCTGCATGGAAAGCAGCATATTGTTCGTGCCGCACAGGAAGGGATCGTGTTCTCGTTTAAATACGGCATTGATATCATGGAGCAGATGGGTATCCCTGTACAGAAGATTCATGCCGGACATGCCAATATGTTTCTCAGTCCTATCTTCCGCGAAACGTTGGCGGGAGTGACAGGGGCTGTAATCGAACTGTATGACACGGATGGATCGGTGGGCGCCGCCAAGGGGGCCGGCATAGGCGCGGGTGTTTATAAAGATAACAACGAGGCATTTGCCACATTGGAAAAACTGGAGGTGATAGAGCCTGATGTGGTACAGCGTACTGCTTACGATGATGCGTATGCCCGCTGGAAATCCAATCTGGAGAGAGCGATGGCTGCCTTTTAAGGACCTTCGGATAAAGAAATGGCTATTCCGCCTGCGTGTTGAAAAAAAATAGTAGATAAATTAGAACAAGTTATTAAAATAAGTAAAGAATTATGGCTACAAAAGAGTATTTTCCCGGTATAGGAAAGATTAAATTTGAAGGTAAGGAAAGTAAGAACCCGATGGCGTTCCGTTATTATGATGCTGAAAAGGTAATTAACGGAAAGAAGATGAAAGACTGGTTGAAGTTTGCTATGGCATGGTGGCATACGTTGTGTGCCGAGGGCGGTGACCAGTTTGGCGGCGGAACAAAGAAATTCCCTTGGAACGGTGATGCCGATAAGGTGCAGGCTGCCAAGAATAAGATGGATGCCGGCTTTGAATTCATGCAGAAAATGGGAATCGAATATTATTGTTTCCATGATGTGGACTTGTGTGAGGAAGCCGATACAATCGAGGAATATGAAGCGAATCTGAAAGAGATAGTTGCTTATGCCAAACAGAAACAGGCTGAAACCGGAATCAAATTGTTATGGGGTACGGCAAATGTTTTTGGTCATGCACGCTATATGAACGGGGCTGCTACAAACCCCGAATTTGATGTGGTTGCCCGCGCTGCTGTCCAGATAAAGAACGCTATTGACGCTACCATCGAACTGGGTGGCTCCAATTACGTGTTCTGGGGTGGACGTGAAGGGTATATGTCTTTATTGAATACAGATCAGAAGCGTGAGAAAGAACATCTGGCTCAGATGTTGACCATCGCCCGCGATTATGCCCGGAGCAAAGGGTTTACAGGTACCTTCCTGATTGAACCCAAACCGATGGAGCCGACTAAGCATCAATATGATGTGGATACCGAAACTGTGGTAGGGTTCTTGAAAACTCACGGGCTGGACAAGGATTTCAAGGTGAACATTGAAGTGAATCATGCTACGTTGGCTGGTCATACATTTGAACATGAACTGGCTGTTGCGGTAGATAACGGAATGTTGGGATCTATTGACGCTAACCGTGGCGATTATCAGAACGGATGGGATACAGACCAGTTCCCTATCGACAATTACGAACTGACCCAGGCCATGATGCAGATTATCCGCAACGGCGGTTTGGGTAATGGCGGTACCAACTTCGATGCCAAGACACGTCGCAACTCTACTGATCTGGAAGATATCTTTATCGCTCATATTGCAGGTATGGATGCTATGGCGCGTGCATTGGAAAGTGCTGCTGCTTTGCTTAATGAATCTCCTTACTGCAAGATGTTGTCAGACCGCTATGCTTCATTCGACAGTGGCAAAGGCAAAGAATTTGAAGAAGGCAAGCTGACACTGGAAGATGTAGTGGCTTATGCTAAGCAGAATGGTGAGCCCAAGCAAGTAAGCGGTAAACAGGAATTGTACGAAGCCATCGTAAATATGTATTGTTGATCCGGCCGGAATGGTATTGCACAAGTTTTACCCTTGCAGACCTTTTTTAAGAAGGAGGGCTGTGCAATGAAGTATGAATGAATTCTGCTAACGGATTATTAAAGAATAAACGGCTGTACACCGTCAGGTGGCAGCCGTTTTTATATTTGTTAGAGGGATATTTATGAAATAATACTCGCCTATATCGAAAATAATATCTACCTTTGCGGCTGCTAAATTACTAAGTTTATTGAATTTATATGATAAAAAACTATTATCCGTACTGGTCTTAGTTTTTGCCCTCTCAGGTTCTGTGCTTGCACAGCAATCTATGAGTGACCAACAGGTGTTGGAATATGTGAAGACGGGCATGCAACAAGGAAAAGACCAACGTCAGATTGCTACAGAGTTAGCCCGTAGAGGAGTGACACAAGAACAGGCTAAGCGTGTAAAGAAACTTTATGAACAGCAAAATGGGTCTGCTGATAAAGACGCAAATGCAACGATGCAAAATCGGAACCGTTTGCGTGAAAAGACAAAAGACGCAGGAAGATATCTATGTAACAGAGAATTTTACTTTCGACCACGTCCGGTTGCGGGCAGAGTGGTAGGGAAGAACTTGTCGGACAGTGTTTCTGCCAATCGCTATTACGAGGGGATGGGCATGGGCGATATGGAAGAAATGCAGAAGGATAAGGTGTACGGACGGGACATTTTTGAAACCAGAAACCTTACATTCGAGCCGAGTGTGAATCTGGCTACTCCTCCTAATTACCGTCTGGGGCCGGGTGATGAGGTAATCATTGACATCTGGGGTACAAACCAGGCCACCATCCGCGATAATGTATCTCCGGACGGATCTATCACGATCCCCGATTTGGGATTGATTTATCTGAACGGCATGACTATTGCCGAAGCCAACCAATATTTGCGTAAAGAACTGAATAAGATTTATGCAGGGCTTGATAATGAACAGAACCCGTCCTCACAAATCAAGGTTACTTTGGGAAACAGCCGGACGATCCAGGTGAACGTGATGGGGGAAGTGTTCCAACCGGGAACTTATGCATTGTCTTCTTTCTCTACCGTGTTTCATGCACTGTACCGTGCCGGTGGCGTGAGCGATATCGGTAGCTTGCGCAATATACAAGTAGTGCGCGGAGGACAGAAAATCGCTACCGTAGATGTGTACGATTTTATTATGAAAGGTAAAATCAATGATGATATCCGCTTGCAGGAAGGCGATGTGATCATCGTTCCTCCATACGAGGCGTTGGTTAGCATAGAGGGTAATGTGAAACGCCCCATGAAATACGAGATGAAAAACAACGAAAGTGTTGCCACGTTGTTGAAGTATGCCGGTGGATTTTCGGGGGATGCCTATACCCGTTCTCTCCGCATGATTCGTCAAAACGGAAAGGAGTATCAGATTTATACGATTGATGATATTGATTATTCCGTATTCCAGGTAAAAGATGGTGATGCGCTGACTGCTGAAGCTATTCTGGACCGTTTTGAGAACAAGCTTGAAATCAAGGGGGCTGTCTATCGTCCGGGCATTTATCAGTTCGGAGGAACCTTGAATACAGTCCGCCAACTGGTGGAAAAGGCTGAAGGCCTTATGGGTGATGCCTTTACAGGACGTGCGGTGTTGCATCGCGAGCGCGAGAATCTGAAGAAAGAGGTTATTCAAGTAGATATAAAAGGCATCATGGACGGTACTGCACCCGATGTACCTTTGCAGCGTAATGATGTGCTTTATATTCCCAGTATTCATGACTTGGAGGATGTGGGAAGCATCATGGTGTATGGTGAGGTTGCCCGTCCGGGTGAGTTCGCTTTTGCCGACAATACGACTTTGGAGGATATTATAATCCAGGCTGGCGGATTGATGGAATCGGCTTCTACCGTCCGTGTGGATGTTTCCCGCCGTATCAAGGATAGCAAAGGTACGGAAGCGGTTTCCACCATAGGACAAATGTACTCGTTTTCTCTGAAAGACGGTTTTGTGATAGACGGAGAACCGGGTTTTGTGTTGCAGCCATACGATCAGGTATATGTGCGTAAGAGCCCTGCTTATCAGGAACAGGTGAATGTGCAGGTGACCGGTGAGGTTTTGTATGAAGGTGATTATGCGCTGACAGAGAAGAGCGAACGTCTTTCCGATTTGATCAAGAAGGCAGGTGGAGTGACTCCGTTTGCTTATATCAAAGGGGCCCGTTTAAGCCGTCGTATCAATGCCGATGAACGCAAACGTATGGAAACGGTTCTGGACATGGCCAAGACTGGAAAGGACTCCATTGATGTCAACCGGCTGGATTTGGGAGATATCTATTATGTGGGCATCGATTTGGAAAAAGCGATGCTTAAACCCGGCTCCAGTGCGGATATCGTATTGCGTGAGGGGGATGTGATTGAAATTCCCGAATACAACAACACGGTACGTATCAGCGGGGCTGTGATGTATCCCAATACCGTTTCATTTGAAGATGGCAAGACGTTGAAATATTATATAGAGCAGGCCGGAGGTTACGGTTTCCGTGCGAAGAAGAGCAAGGTGTATATTGTATATATGAACGGTCAGGTGAAGAGAGCGAAGAAAGGTAGCCGTGAGCTGATCCAGCCGGGCTGTGAGGTGATTGTTCCGGTGAAGGAAAAGAGCAACTGGTCTTTGCAGAACACCTTGTCCATAGCAACCACCAGTGCGTCGTTGGCTACTATGATTGCATCTATTGCTAATATCTTAAAATAGAAACAGTATGGCGGAAGATAAGAATTATACGAATAATACGGAAAGACCACGGGAAGACGAGGAGTTGGAAATTGATTTGATGGAGTATGTCCGTAAGTTGTGGGCTGCCCGAAAGATGCTGCTGAAGGTTGCCGGAATAGGTGCTATTGTAGGGGTGATTTATCGCTCTGAGTATTCCCAAGCAATATACGGTGGAAGTGACATTGTCTCCCGAATCCGGTAAAAGCGGAGGGGGGAGTTTGTCGGGAATGGCTGCCATGCTGGGGATCGGAGGCATGAGTCTGGGCAGTGAGGCGGATGCGTTGAACGTATCTCTTTTCCCGGATATAGTAGCGTCTACTCCTTTCATTCTGGAACTGTTTAATGCACATGTCACCACGTTGGACGGTGAGGTGGATACTACTTTTGTAGCTTATCTCGATGAGCAGAAAGCTCCGTGGTGGGGTGCTGTTATGGGGATTGCCCGGGGCGGCTATAGGCGGGGTGGAAATCTCTCTTCTCCGGATAAGGAAGAGGAAGAAGGGAACAGGCTGGATCCTTTCCACCTGACAGAAGATCAGGCGAAGAAAGTGGAAGCCATGCGTAAGGCGATTACTGCTGATGTGGATAAGAAAACCGGCATCACCACAGTGACGGTGACTTTGCAGGACCCGATGGTTACGGCCGCCATTACAGACACGGTAGTGGTGAAGCTTCAGGAGTATATCACAGCGTACAGGGTCTCCAAAGCCCAGCAGGATTGTGCTTATCTGGAACAATTGTATAAGGAACGCCAGCAGGAGTATTATGTAGCCCAGCAGAATTATGCCAATTACATGGATGCCAACAAGGGGGTTGTCCTTCAAAGTGCTTTGACGGAGAGAGAACGGTTGCAGAATGATATGAATCTGGCATATCAGGTGTATAGCCAGGTGGCTACCCAATTGCAGGTGGCACGGGCCAAAGTACAGGAGGCCAAACCTGTATTTGCCGTTGTGGAACCTGCCAGTGTGCCGTTGCTGCCTTCGGGAACCAGCAAGAAGGTGATTCTTGTCGGATTTATTTTCCTGGCAGTGGCGGGCGCTTCCGCATGGATCTTGTTCGGACGTGAATTCTTTGAAAATCTGAAGGCAGGACTTAATGCTCCTCAGGAGGGGATGGAGAAGAAGTGATATAAAGATATTGACCTATAAAAACAGGGTGCATCTCTTTCGTAGGAGGTGCACCCTGTTTTTATAGGTCAATCTTCGGAAATGTTGCCCTGAACGTTACGATAGTCCGGTGTGCAGTTTTCGGCTTCTTTAATTTCACTGGCAAAACCGGACAAACGCAGAATCAAAACTGCCTTTAATATAAACTTTGATTAAAGTCGAAATCCGTTTGATAGTCTTTCAATCTCGGATGTTTCTTGTCCTTGTCGGACAAAATAACCTTGTCGGCCGGAAGTCGCCAGTCTATGCCTAGATCGGGGTCGTCCCATGCGATTCCTCCTTCGCTTTGCGGAGCATAATAATGGTCACACTTGTATTGGAACAACACCTCGTCACTTAGTACCGCAAAGCCGTGTGCGAATCCGCGGGGGATAAAAAACTGCCGGTGATTCTCTCCGGTCAATTCTACAGCCACATGCTTTCCGAAAGTAGGAGAACCTTTCCGGATATCTACAGCCACATCCAGTACCGCTCCCTTGATCACACGCACCAGCTTGCTTTGTGTGAAAGGAGGTTTCTGGAAATGCAGGCCGCGTAATACACCGTAAGTAGAGAAACTCTCATTATCCTGTACAAATGTAGTCCTGCATACTTTTTCTTCAAATTCACGTCCTGAGAAGCTTTCAAAGAAATACCCTCTTGCATCATTAAAAATACGGGGTTCCAAAATGAAAACCCCGTCTATTGCTGTTTTTATAACTTCCATTATTCTAATCCCAGTTCTTTTATAACTTTCAGTAAATATTGTCCGTATTGGTTTTAAGCATCGGCTGGGCCAGTTCCTGCATCTTTTCCGGAGTAATCCAGCCTTTTCTCAAAGCTATGCCCTCAAGGCACGCCACTTTCAGCCCCTGGCGCTTTTCAATGACTTCGATGTAGGTACTTGCCTCGGCCAGCGAGTCGTGAGTACCGGTATCCAGCCATGCGAAACCTCTGCCCAATGTCTGTACTTTCAATTCCTTGTCCTGAAGAAATTGCTGGTTTACGGTGGTGATTTCCAGTTCTCCCCGTGCCGAAGGCTTGATATTCTTGGCTACTTCCACCACCTTGTTGGGATAGAAATAGAGTCCCACCACGGCATAGTTGGACTTAGGTTGGGCAGGTTTTTCTTCAATAGAGAGGCAGTTGCCTTCCTTGTCGAATTCCGCTACGCCATATCTTTCGGGGTCACTGACCCAATAACCGAATACCGTTGCTTTCTTGTCCTCTTCGGCAGCACGTACGGATTCTCTCAACATGGCGGACAGGCCGTTGCCGTGGAATATGTTATCACCCAGTACAAGGCAGACGGAATCATTTCCGATGAATTTCTCGCCGATGATGAAAGCCTGAGCCAGTCCGTCGGGCGAAGGCTGTTCCGCATATTCAAAGCGTACTCCGAAATCGCTTCCGTCTCCTAACAGTCTTTTGAAGCTCGGTAAGTCGTATGGGGTGGAGATAATGAGTATTTCCCGTATGCCGGCCAGCATAAGATACCGATATAGGATAATAAATCATGGGTTTGTCGAAGACAGGGAGCAACTGTTTGGATACTCCTTTGGTAATAGGATAGAGGCGCGTGCCCGAACCTCCGGCTAGTACAATACCTTTCATATCTTTTTATTTTTTATATGTCCCTACGATTTGGATTAATAGGCGTTTTTCTCGCCCCGGAACATGTTGGTTACTGTTTTTATCATGATGCGGATGTCGAGCAGGAAAGTCCAGTTCTCAATATACCACAGGTCTCTTCTTACCCTGCCTTCCATTTGGGAAAGTTCTTTGGTTTCTCCCCGGTAGCCGGTGACTTGCGCCCATCCGGTAATTCCGGGTTTGACAAGGTGGCGCATCATGTATTTGTTAATCAGTTGGGAATATTCCTCTGTATGTTTCAGCATATGGGGTCTGGGACCTACAATGGACATCTCTCCTTTGAATACATTAATGAATTGCGGCAGTTCGTCCAGATTGCTTTTACGCAGGAAGTTGCCGAACTTGGTCTTGCGGGGATCATTCTTGGTAGCCTGCAATGAATCGGACAATGCGTTCACTTTCATGGAACGGAACTTATAGCATTTAAAGATTTTCCCGTTTTCCCCGTTTCTCTCCTGTTTGAAGAATATGGGACCAGGTGAGGTAATTTTAATAATAAGACCTACAATCAGGTACATAAATGGAAAAATTGTAAGTAAAAACAGAGAGGAAAATGTCAAATCAAATAACCGTTTTGCCAGTCTGTTTACCGGGTTCTGCAACGGCTCGGTACGGATGGACAATACAGGAACTTCACCCAATAATTCCAGTTGCAGCTGACGCTTTATGTAATTACGTACATGAGGTACGCTATAGAAGCGGATCAGATTGTTCTCGCAATAGTTCATGATGGCCAGAATATCATCCTTTCTGCTGGATGGCAGACCACAGTACAGTTCGTGCACGGTATTATGGGATAACCATTCAAATAATTGGTTTACAGGACCTTTAAAGGGAATTCCTTCGGGGTAATTAGAGTCCTTCTCATCATAGAAAATGCCTAAAACCCTGTATCCGTAAGTCAAATCGTTCAACGTATGGTACAGCTCCACCATATTGTCCCCGTCGCCTATCAGTACAGTGGTGTGCAGGTTCCTGCCACTGCGGCGGAACATTTTCACAAAGAACCGCAATGTCAGTCGCCATCCTATAGCTAAAGGTATGAAAGACAGATAGAAAGCAAGCAGATAGATGACGTGAGAAGTTATCTACCTTAATAATGGCCAGCACCGTGAGGAAGATGACTACATGCAAACTGATTGTTCCTAACAGGCGGCCTACAATCTGTTCCGGACGCACTATGCGGTTGTGCAGTATGACCCCAAAGATGGATATGCAGGGAATATAGCACAGGTTGGAAGTCAGCAGGTAGGTTTTCAATGAAATATGGGCTATGGCCTGTGAATCTATTCCTTTCAGAATAAAAAACACAAGTATCATAGAAAGGTTCAACAAGGCAAAATCACCTAATATCGCTACTAGTTTAATTATATCAGAGTTTTCAGTTGTCGGTTGTTTCATGACAAAAAAATGTTAGTCGTATGCAAATATAGGACATATAAATTAAAACGCAATACTTTTTTTAAAAAATAATACTTATCTTTGCGGTCATACAACGTAAAAAATGAATCATATGAACATCAAGAATAATCACCTCGTTATAATGGCCGGAGGTGTTGGAAGCCGTTTCTGGCCGATGAGTACTCCTGATTATCCTAAGCAATTTATTGATGTACTGGGTTGCGGCCGTACATTGATCCAACTTACGGCTGACCGTTTTCAGGGGATCTGTCCTCCGGAAAATATTTGGGTGGTGACATCAGAGAAGTATGCGGATACTGTAAAGGAGCAGTTGCCCGATATTGCTGATGATCATATCCTGCGTGAGCCTTGCCGTCGCAATACGGCTCCTTGTATAGCATACGTCAGTTGGAAAATAAAGGCACGTAATCCTAAGGCCAATATGGTGGTGACCCCCAGCGATCACATTGTGATGAATATCGCGGAGTTTCAGCGGGTGATTAATTCGGCGATGAATTTTACGGCCGATTCGGACGCTATCCTTACCCTGGGCATGAACTACCCTCCTCGAGACGGGCTACGGTTACATTGAAGCTGATCTCAGTGTACCTTCTACCGCCAATAAGGAGGTATTCCGGGTGTATTCTTTTAAAGAGAAACCCGATCTGGAAACAGCCAGGCGCTATATTCAAAAAATAATTTCTTCTGGAATGCCGGTATTTTTGTGTGGAATGTAAATACGGTGGTGAACGCCCTGCGCGTATATCAGCCTGCCATTTCGAAGGTGTTCGAGCGTTTGCTTCCTTATTATTATACGGACAAGGAGCAGGAAATGATTGACCGGAATTTTCCTTTGTGCGAGAACATTTTCGGTGGATTATGCCATTATGGAGAAGGCGGATGAGATTTTTGTCCTTCCTGCCAGCTTTGGGTGGAGTGATCTGGGTACTTGGGGATCATTGCACGAGAATTTGCCGAAAGATGCCCATAATAATACGCAGATAGGTGAGAATATAAAGTTGTATGAAACCCGTAACTGTGTGATTCACACTACACAGGAAAAGAGGGTGGTGGTACAGGGACTGGACGGATATATCGTTGCTGAGAAGAATAACACATTGCTGATCTGCCGGTTGAGCGAGGAACAGCGCATCAAAGAATTTTCGGCGGAGTAAATATTCTTTCTTGTATATATTTTATTTCTGCATACATGGAGTGTATGCTGTCTGTCATCTGCCGTTCTGTTGGGTCATTCCACCCTTTGCCATGCCGAAAGGCAGATAGCAGTAGATAGCTATGTGATATGAAATAACCAAGAGGGCTTGCATAAGGCCATTTACAATAAACGAAATGAAAAAAGTAGCTTTAATTTCAGGTATTACAGGTCAGGACGGTTCATTCCTGGCAGAGTTTTTGATTGAAAAGGGATATGAGGTTCACGGTATTCTGCGCCGTTCTTCTTCATTCAATACCGGTCGTATCGAACATCTTTATCTGGACGAGTGGGTTCGTGATATGCAAAAAGACCCGTCTGGTGAATCTGCGATTGGGGGATATGACCGACAGTAGTTCGCTGATACGTATCATTCAGGCTGTACAGCCCGATGAAATCTATAATCTGGCTGCTCAGAGCCATGTGAAAGTAAGTTTCGATGTACCCGAGTACACTGCGGAAGCGGATGCGGTAGGCACGCTGCGTATGTTGGAAGCGGTCCGTATTCTGGGCCTGGAAAAGAAGACCAAGATTTATCAGGCATCGACTTCCGAATTGTTCGGACTGGTACAGGAAGTGCCTCAGAAGGAAACGACTCCCTTCTATCCCCGTTCTCCGTATGGGGTGGCCAAGCAGTATGGTTTCTGGATTACCAAGAACTATCGTGAAAGTTACGGTATGTTTGCCGTGAACGGCATCCTGTTCAACCATGAGAGTGAACGCCGTGGTGAAAATTTCGTAACACGCAAGATTACTTTGGCTGCCGCACGTATAGCCCAGGGATATCAGGACAAGCTGTATCTGGGAAATCTGGATTCTTTGCGCGACTGGGGCTATGCCAAGGATTATGTGGAGTGTATGTGGATGATTCTTCAGCATGATACTCCCGAAGATTTTGTCATTGCGACCGGCGAATACCATACGGTGCGCGAGTTCTGTACCTTGGCTTTCAAGGAAGTGGGCATTGAATTGCGCTGGGAAGGCAAAGGGGTGGATGAAAGAGGTATCGATGTGGCGACGGGCAAGGAACTGGTTGCCGTCGATCCTAAGTATTTCCGTCCCGCCGAAGTGGAGCAGTTGTTGGGTGATCCCACTAAAGCCAAAACGTTGCTGGGCTGGAATCCCCGTAAGACTTCTTTCCCCGAACTGGTGAAAATCATGGTGAAGCATGATATGAAGTTCGTGAAGAAACTGTATTTAAAGGCTCAAATAGCAGAATAATGGAAAAAACAGCCAAGATATATGTAGCAGGCCACCACGGACTGGTGGGGTCTGCTATATGGAATAATTTGCAGCAAAAGGGATATACCAATCTGGTAGGCCGTTCTCACAAAGAACTGGATTTGCTGGACGGGCAGGCTGTGAAGAAGTTTTTTGATGAAGAGCAGCCCCAGTATGTCATTCTGGCAGCGGCACATGTGGGAGGCATCATGGCGAACAGTCTTTACCGTGCCGATTTTATTTATCAGAACTTGCAGATTCAGCAGAATGTGATAGGGGAGAGTTTCCGCCATGATGTAAAGAAACTCTTGTTTTGGGAAGCACTTGCATTTATCCTCGTGATGCCGTACAACCCATGAAGGAAGATGTGTTACTGACTTCTCCCTTGGAATATACCAACGAACCGTATGCTATTGCGAAGATTGCCGGGTTGAAGATGTGCGAAAGCTTTAACTTGCAATATGGAACCAATTACATAGCCGTGATGCCTACGAACCTTTACGGTCCCAATGATAATTTCCATTTGGAGAACAGCCATGTGCTGCCTGCCATGATTCGTAAGATTCATTTGGGAAAATGCCTGAATGAGGGGACTGGGATGCGGTGCGTAAAGATATGAATCTTCGTCCCGTAGAGGGGATAGACGGTTCGCATACGGATGAGGAGATTCTCTCCATTCTGAAAAAGTATGGTATAACCGGGCAGGAAGTAACTTTGTGGGGAACAGGCAAGCCGTTGCGTGAGTTCTTATGGAGTGAGGAGATGGCTGATGCCAGTGTCTATATCATGGAGCATGTGGATTTTAAGGATACATACACACCCGGCTCCAAGGATATCCGCAACTGTCATATCAATATCGGTACGGGGAAAGAAATCACCATTGCCCAACTGGCGGACAAGATTGTCAAGGAGGTGGGCTATCAGGGCAAACTGACTTTTGACGCTACGAAACCGGACGGCACTATGCGTAAGCTGACGGATGTAAGCAAATTGCACCGGCTGGGCTGGCAGCATAAGATTGATATAGAAGAAGGGGTACACAGAATGTACCAATGGTACTTGTCTAAAGGATGAAGATGTAAGATTATAGATCTTTCAAGCATGACATATAAAAATTTCCGGCATAACTTTCAAGAAGCTATGCCGGAAACTGCCCTAAAAACTATGTGGATAGATTGTAAAAATCTTCTGCCGTTTTCTTTATTCTTTCGGGAAGCACTTTTTTATTTTACCGCTTTCAGTGCGGCCTCATAATTCGGTTCCTGGGTTATTTCGGGAACAAGTTCGGTATAAACCACTTTTCCTTCCGGGTCAATCACTACAACCGAGCGTGCCAATAATCCAGCCAAAGGACCATCAGTCATCAATACACCATACTTTTCAGCGAAATCGGAAGTATAGCGATAATCAGACAAAGGAATAACGTTGGTGATGCCTTCAGTAGTGCAGAAGCGTCCCTGGGCGAATGGCAGGTCTTTAGAGATTGCCAACACCACCGTATTGGGCTGGTTTGCAGCCAGCTGGTTGAACTTGCGTACGGAAGTAGCGCACACGCCGGTATCCATACTGGGGAAAATGTTCAGAATCAGATATTTGCCCTTCCCGTCTTTTAATGTATAATTGCTCAAATCTCCTTTTACCAATGTAAATTCCGGAGCTGAGGTTCCTGCTTTCACAAATTCTCCGGCTAGTGTTACCGGTGTTCCTTTAAATGCTGTTTTTGCCATAATTTTATTATATTTTAGTTCGATACTGTAATGATAACAAATTTAAATGGAAAAAAGTTCATTCTTTTTTATTTTCTTCCTTTATAAATTAGGAAACCTACTATTAAAACGCCGATAGCTATAAAGCAATATCCTAACTCGTGGCTGTATTCGGTGACGGTACTCAATAACTGCTCTTCGGGAACCACTGATTGCAGATAGTAACCGATGGCTGCCAGGATGGCATTCCAGATACCTGCTCCCAGCGTTGTGTACAGCAGGAAAGTGGATAATTTCATCTTGGCCAGACCGGCAGGAATGGAGATAAGCTGGCGGACGGCAGGAATAAGACGTCCGATA
>OKWC01000055.1_pt1 | contig 19295 bp, 15 predicted proteins | sample 1606971 | NCBI WGS metagenome assembly OKWC01 (sample SAMN04414076, study PRJEB24778) | human gut metagenome | material: faecal | host: Homo sapiens
CTGACCTGACGGATAGCCTGCGATAAAGCAAGAATGCGAGAGTGCGAGAGGTCGGAAGCACGGAATAACGGAAGCAACCGATATACCGCTCACGGTACCATTATCAGCGACTGAAAAAGGCACTCTCTGCAATCGAAAACCGTCAATGACGGTGGACGCAACAAGACCTCAGTCTTGGTGTGTAGCGAGGTTATCTTTCGGGATGCCGAAAAAATGTCGGACGAGCCGCCATCGCACCCGAAAAACCTCGCTCCACCCTGAAGGTGGAGGCAATCCGCTCCCGATGGTCGCAGATTGTGAAAAGCCAAATTGAAAAATCAATAACCAAGTAAAAATCGCAATGATGAATTATAAGAAAACAAACAAATCAAAGCCCAGAGGCAGACCACAGGTAAGCACCCTGAAACGCCTCACAAAATCGGTAACAGTGAAGTTCTCAAAGCCCGACTATGAGAAACTACGCCACCGTAGCAAGACCGCCAATCGCACACTTGCCGAGTACATTCGAGATGCTGCTTTTGAAGCACGCATAGTAGCCAAACATTCGGCTGAGGATGCTGCCGTAATTCGCAACCTTACGGGTATGGCAAACAACCTCAACCAGCTAACTAAGCTATCGCATCAGACTGGATTCTATCGCACAAAGAATATAGTGATGGAATTACTTGCCAAGTTGAAGGAGGTATTAAGCGACTATAAAGCAGAAGAAAGGAGGAGCAGATGATAGGCAAAATCAAGAAAGGAAAATCCTTTGGTGGATGCATACGCTATGTGATGGGTAAAGACAATGCCGAAATCATTTCGTCTGACGGTGTACTGCTCGGAACAAACAAGGAAATGATTGACAGTTTCAACTGCCAATGCCACTTAAATCCGAGAATTAAGCAACCGTTAGGACATATAGCACTCAGTTTTAAGAGAGAAGATGCACCACGATTAACCGATGACTTTATGGCTAAAATCGCATTGGAGTATATGGAATTGATGAGCATTAAGAATACCCAATTCATCTTGGTAAGGCATCATAACACCGACAATCCGCATTGTCATTTGGTCTATAATCGCATCAACTATGATGGTAAAGTAATCTCCTCGCAGAACGATTTTAAGCGTAATGAGATTGCCACGAAGAGGCTGAAAGACAAGTATGGATTGACATACGCGGAGGATAAGAGCAAGACCAATGTGAAGAAACTTCACGATCCTGAACGGGTGAAGTATGAGATTCACAATGCTGTCAAGGTTGCTTTGAAACGAAGCCGTACTTGGTGGGATTTAGGCAACCAACTCCAAAAGCAAGGCATTGGAATGACCTTCAAGATTAACCGAAGAACGGGTAAGAATGAGGGCTTGAGTTTCACCAAAGACGATTACACTTTCAAGGCTTCCGATGTGAGCAGACAGTTCAGTTATTCTAAACTAAACGCACAATTAAGTTGGGATATGCCGAAACAACAGACAGAAATTGAGCCTAAACAGCGACCTATAAGGCAAGAAGTTGAGCAAAATTACAGCGTTATGGATAACCTTATTGAGAACAATGGATTGGGCCTACTGATTCCATCGGATGCTCCATCAGAGGATGAACAAGTACCTTCTTGGCAGAAACAAAAGAAGGACAAGAAGAAAAAGAATCGAGGAATAAGATTCTAAGCAAACAATTTTTCACACTTAAAACAAATTGATATGAGTAATAAAAACTTTAACCACAACGACAATGAGTCGTTTATGGAAGGCATCTACGGATGCTTGGAGAGAATCGAAACCGGTATAATCGAATTGCAGAAAACTAAACCAAGTGATAGTAATTCGGTAGTTGATAACGAGTCTAATGAAACAATAGTAGAGGAGATTAAAGCTCTTGTTGCCAATGCTACAGGGCTTAATTGCCGACATACCGATCGTAAACTTGAAGAGCAGACTAAGGTTCTCAATTCAAGTTTTAGTGCCATTAGCGAGAGTGTAAGGGATGTAAAAGCGATTGTAAATAAATCTCAATCATCTGGCGATATACAAAATTCTTTGGCCGAGATTAAGACCATTCAAGAGCAAAAATCCGATGAGATCAAGACGCTTGTTCAGAAATTGAAAACAACCATTGAGGATGGTGTTCACAATTTCAAGCACCATAGAATTGGTTTTGAGACCCCGTTTGTCATTTGGACCATTGTAATAGAAACCATTTTGATTTTGGGGTTATTTACTTGGATAATTATATCAGAGAAACCCAACCAAGACCGCATCAATAACGACCTAAAATATCGCTACATCAAGATGAAAGGTGATGCTTCCGCTGAACAGATAGCAACATTGGAGGACATCTTTGAACTCAACCGAGACGACCAAAAGATTGAGCAGATGCGTGAGGATGTTGAGACCTACGAAGAGGCTGTTCGCAAACAAGCTGCCCTTGCCGAGCAAGCAAGACTCAAGGAGCAGGCGGCAAAGGAACAGGAGAGTAAAGCCAAGTTCATTAAGGATAAGCAACAGCCAAAGGATAATCCAAACAAAAAATCAAACCGTGAGCCTATGGCAAGTATCAAGGTAAAGTTTCGACCCTCGACAAACGAAAACAAGGAGGGAACAATCTATTATCAAATCATTCAGAATCGCGTAATCCGTCAGTTAAAGACGGATTACCGACTCTTTATGCACGAATGGGACGAAGATAACAATGTAATAATCGCCACAAATAACAGCCGACAGAACTATCTTCAATCCATTGAGGAACGAATTGATTGGGATATTAAACGATTGCAAAACATCATCAAGCAATTAGAAAACAAGCGTGTAAATTACACTGCCGATAATATTATTGCTACATTTCAAAAGCAAGCCAATGAGCAATCGCTATTCAACTTTATGCAGGGTGTTATTGCTCAACTACAACAGATGGGCAAGCAACGCACATCGGAAACCTATCGTTGTACGCTCAAAAGTTTTATGCAGTTTAGAGAGGATAAAGATGTGCTGTTGGAAGATATTGATTCTGATTTAATGCTGATGTATGAGGCTTATTTACGAGGTCGAGGATTGACCAAAAACAGCACTTCGTTCTATATGCGGATACTCCGAGCAGTATATAATCGTGCTGTTGAAAAGGATTTGACCACCAATCGAAACCCTTTCAAACACGTTTATACGGGCATTGACAAGACTATTAAGCGAGCCATTCCATTAAAGGCAATCAAGCAGATTAAGAATCTCGATTTGTCATTGCAACCATCGTTGGACTTTGCTCGTGATATGTTTCTCTTCTCATTCTACACGCGTGGAATGTCATTTATTGATATGGCGTACCTCAAGAAGAAAGACCTATCCAATGGCATACTATCATACCGCAGACGCAAGACCGGACAACAACTCTTTATCCGTTGGGAAAAGTGTATGCAGGAGATTGTGGATAAATACGATACAGATTATTGCAGTCCGTATTTATTGCCTATTCTCAAATATCCATACGACAGGAGCCAATATAAGAATATGCTTTATCGTACCAATAAATCATTGAAAGAGATAGCAAAGATAGTTGGACTATCCATTTCCTTAACTCTATATGTAGCCCGTCATTCGTGGGCAAGTATAGCCAAGAGCAAGAACATTCCTATTTCGGTTATCAGTGAAGGTATGGGACACGACTCGGAAATGACTACACAAATCTATCTGGCATCATTGGATAATGCCGTAGTAGATAGAGCAAATGCCCAGATATTAAAGGATTTGTAAGAAGTGGAGATGTTGTTTAGCAAAATTAAGGTTCTCTTGATAAGAGACGCTTTCTTTTATGCAAAATTACGCAAAATAAAGTAAATGACACCATTTTAAGGGAAATAAAAAGGTTGGTAGCCACATAATTACAAGAGATTGTTTAGCAAATAATGGATAGAGAAACAAAATTTAGACTGATAATCAACCCATTCCAAGATTGATAGTATCTCTTATCAAGAGAAACCCAATAATGAGGTATTCTCTTTTGTATAGGAGGGGCTTTGTATTGCGTAGAATTATGAGTACAAAGTTTTTCAATAATGGACTTGGCAATACGCTTTTCGATAAGTTGAAAGGTATTGCATCGGAGATGGCAACATTCGATCGTTTCTTAGCGGTTGTAGGTTTCTTCCGTTCATCGGGTTACTTCAAGTTGCGTAAAGAGTTGGGCGATATATCCGAGATTAAAATCTTGGTCGGTATCAACATCGATGATATTTTCCGTAAGCACAACAAGGCTCTCCTGATGCTTGCCGATGAGGACAAAGCAAAGGAAATCTACCACAACGGTTTCAAAGAGGATATTGTAAATGCCCAATACTCTCCCGAAGTAGAAGGGGGTATTTTGCAGATGTGCGAAGATCTTGTTTCGGGACGCTTACAGATGCGTATTCACGCAACGAAGACCCTGCACGCAAAATTCTATCTATGCCTGCCACAAAATCATAGTGAGCACAGCGATGGTTGGGTAATAATGGGTTCTTCCAATATCTCCGATTCGGGCTTAGGTATCAAACAACCTCCACAATACGAACTTAATGTGGCAATGAAAGACTTTGACGATGTGAAGTATTGCTCTGATGAGTTTTGGGCTTTGTGGAACGAGGCAATACCATTGACCGCAGAAGATATTGAAGAATACAAGAAGAAAACATACTTAGGTTATCAGCCAACGCCATACGAGCTATACATTAAAGTACTTATCGATACTTTTGGTGACCAAGTGGAAGATGATTTCTCCATTCAGTTACCCGATGGTGTCAAGGATTTGAAATATCAGAAAGATGCCGTTATTCAAGGTTATCAGATGTTGATGCAGCATAACGGTTTGTTCCTTGCCGATGTGGTGGGTTTAGGAAAGACCATGATTGCCACAATGATTGCCAAACGCTTTGTAGAGGCTAATGGTAAAAACACCAATATTCTTGTTGTCTATCCTCCTGCATTGGAAGACAACTGGCGAAACACATTCAAGTTGTTCGGCATCTACAAAAAGGCTCAGTTTGTTACCAATGGCAGTCTATCCAAAGTTCTTGAAGGTAAGGACAACTACAAGGATAAAGAAGAGTTTGATCTGATTATTGTCGATGAAGCACACGGTTTCCGCAGTGATAGTTCGGGTAAGTATGACGAGTTGCAGAAGATATGTAAATCACCTTGTATGAATATGGGCTTGTTGAAGAGTTCGCAGAAGAAAGTGATGCTGCTTTCTGCAACACCGCTTAACAACCGCCCCGATGATTTACAGAATCAGTTGTTATTATTCCAGAATAGCCAAAGCTGTACCATTGACGGTGTTCCTAATCTCAAAGGATTCTTCTCGGAACACATATTGGACTACAAACGATTGATGCGTGAGAGAGACCAGCGTGATGTAACCTCTGAGGTGGATAAAATCTATGAGCAGATACGCAGTAAGGTTATTGACAAGGTAACAGTCCGTCGTACACGTAATAACATTCTAAATGACCCCGATTATAAAGCTGACATCAAGTCGCAGGGAATCATATTCCCCAATATCCTGCCACCTAACGAATTGGAGTACATGATGGACTCCGATACAAGCAATCGTTTTTATGAAACTCTGAAACAATTGACCGATGGTAAAACTGACGAGAATCCTGAGGGTAAGGGACTTACCTATGCCCGTTATCGTGCCGTTGAGTTCCTAAAACCTGAATATCGTAACAAGTATAAGAACGCTGTACACATCGGTCAAACATTGGCCGCCATCTATCGTGTACATATGGTAAAACGATTGGAGAGCAGTTTCTATGCCTTCAAAAAGTCACTTCGCACACTCCTTCGTATCACGACAGATATGATTAAGATGTTCGATGAGGACAAAGTAATCATTGCACCCGACTTGAAAGTAAAAGACCTTCAAGCAAAGAATATGGAACTTGATGAAATCATCGAGTATGCCATTACCAAGGGATATGCAGCCGAGGATATACTCTTCTCTGCTGATGCTTTTACATCTGAATTTCTTGAGATGCTCCACCACGACCGTGAGATATTAGAGCAACTCAATGCGGATTGGGCAAAGGAGAATGATGATCCTAAGTTTGATAAGTTTCGAGAAAACCTGACTCATAAATTCTTCGACAAAGAGATAAATCCATCGGGTAAATTGGTGCTGTTCTCCGAGAGCGTGGATACACTGAACTATTTATACGATAGACTTACAAATGAGATTGGTCGTACCGATGTCTTGATGGTAACAGCCGCCAACCGTAACCGTTTGGGGCAGACCATCAAAGAGAACTTCGATGCCAATTTTGAAAGCGACTCAATGAGGTACAACATCATCATTACCTCTGATGTGTTGGCCGAAGGTGTGAACTTGCATCGCTCCAATGTGATTGTCAATTACGATTCGCCTTGGAATGCCACTCGTTTGATGCAGCGTATTGGTCGTGTAAATCGTATCGGCTCAGTTGCTCCGAACATCTACAACTATATGTTCTACCCATCGCAACAGGGCGATAAGGAAATCCAACTCTACAAAAATGCCCTTGTCAAGCTGCAAGGTTTCCATTCGGCATTTGGCGAAGATGCTCAAATCTACTCCAAGGAGGAGATTGTTAAGGAATTTCAGATGTTCGACAACAATGTGAAAGATAGCATCGACAAGAAGATTGCTCTTTTGCGTGAGGTGCGTGAACTCTATAATAGCGATCGTGAACTCTATCGCAAAATCAAGGCTCTGCCAATGAAGAGCCGAGTAATGCGTGATACAGGAAAACACAGTGGAAAGTCAGTCATATTCGTCTCTTCCAATGTTAAGACGGAGTTCTATTTGGCTACTCCAACAGGTGTAGAGGTTATAGACTTCCTCGAAGCAGTAAAATATCTCAAATCCAAGCCCGAGGAACAGCCTGTACCATTTGCTAATGAGGAGCAACATTACAAGCATGTAAATAGTGCGTTGGCTCAATATACGACTGAATATGTAGAGGCCGCCGATACATCATCTATCAATCGCACCGACCTTGACAAGACTTCGCTTGAAGCCAATAAGTTCTTGCGTACTATCAAGCAGATAACGACCGACAGCGAATTTAAGTCGCAATGCGATGTGCTGATGGGATATATCAATGAGGGTATCTATGCTCAACTGCCTCGCTACTTAAAAGCCTTGTCACGAGAGTACAAGAATGACCGTGCAAAGATGAAGCAGGACGAATATATCCTGCAAAATAAAATTTCAGAATTGCTTGGCGAATATCAGACAATGAACAAGGAGCAACGCCACGATGCCCAAGATATTTCCAATCCACAGATTATCATATCCGAGAGCTTCAAATAAATCACTCACTATAACCCAATATTACTATGGCAACCGCATATACACCCGATAGTTTGAGAAATCTGTTCCAATCATCATTCAACCTGGCACAGTGGTATAGTTTCTTACAGCATTTCTTCAATGCTACGGAGTTAAAGAGCACTCCCGAAAGAATCATTGAGAATACCTCTGACGAGGGCTACTATTTGGGTAACATTGATACCACTGATAGTTACCGAATCGGCTTGTTCCAGTACAATATTACCAAAGGCTCTGTCGCCAACAAGCGTGTAGGACTTCGTAATCTCGTAAGGTCATTTATCAACCCTACTTGGGGAGAGTTTGATGCAGCGTTGGTGGTGTTTGATAGTGGCGACCATTGGCGTATGTCTTTCATTTGTGATATTAAGGGTGAAGCAACATCGCCCAAGCGATATACATATGTTTTCGGTAGTGATGATCTGTTATACCGAACACCTATTGAGCGATTCAATTTCTTGAAAAAGAAAGGTGTATCATTTGAGAACTTGAAAATCGCCTTCTCCGTTGAAGCACTCTCTGATGAGTTCTTCGATAAGTATCGCGAGCAATATGCCGACTTTATCCAATATATTACAGGTAAGCGTTTCGTTAAGGTTGGTAGCAAATGGGAAGAAAAAGTGCTTGGTGAGCCTAATGCTGCCTTGATGCAGGCATTTGGCCATAACGAAAAGAAGATTCGTGACTATGTGAAGAAGATGATGGGACGAATCACATTTCTGCACTTCTTGCAACGTAAAGGCTGGATGTGTGGCGACCTCAACTATATGCAGAATATGTTTGAGAACTCGGCATACAAGAATGATTACCTTGATTCCGTTCTTGAACCTTTGTTCTTCGGTATTTTGAATACTAAACCTGCGGAGCGTGAAGCACTATTTGCTGATTACGGTTGGGATAAGTCTTTGCTTGCAGAGTGGAAAGATATTCCATACCTCAATGGTGGATTATTTGAGCGTGATGAGGAAGATGAACCCGAAAGCCGTTTCCCTTCCGAGTACTTCAAACGCTTGTTCCAATTCTTCAGCGAGTATAACTTTACCATTGACGAGAACGACCCCAACGATGCCGAGGTCGGTGTCGATCCCGAAATGCTTGGTAAAATCTTTGAGAACTTGCTCGAAGATAACAAGGATAAAGGCGCGTTCTATACTCCAAAAGAGATTGTACGCTATATGTGTCAAGAATCACTTATTGCCTACCTCGAAACTAATACAAGTGTAGCAAAAGACAAGATTCGTCAGTTTGTTCTTTCTCCCGAAGAAGGTGTTGCGGATATACCGGAGAATAAGAAGACTAAACTTCTCGCAGCACTTGAAGAGGTTAAGATTTGCGACCCTGCTATCGGTTCGGGTGCATTCCCTATGGGCTTGCTCAACGAGTTATTGCATTGTCGGGAAGTGCTGAGTGGCGAGCATTATGACCGAGCAGAGATTAAGAAGAGCATTATCCAAAACAACATCTATGGTGTGGATATTGAAAAAGGTGCGGTTGATATTGCTCGTTTGCGCTTTTGGCTCTCTATCGTAGTTGATGAAGAAACGCCATCGCCACTGCCAAACCTCGACTATAAGATTATGCAAGGCAACTCGCTTATCGAGAGTTTTATGGGTGTAGATTTGAGCAAACTGACTTATGAGAAAGAGTACAAGAAAGATAAGGGCGAAATCTCTCTCTTCGATGATGAGAAGAATCGTTTGCAGAAGACTGTTTCACACTTGCTATCTTCATACTACTCTTGTAGCGACCACGATAGAAAGGTTAAGTTGCAACAAGAGATTTCCGATACCATCAACAAGCAGTTGGGAGCACAAGCATACAATCCTGAAATACTCAGAGAATTAAGGGCTATCAATCTTGCAGAGAATGACAGATTCTTCCTTTGGCACACTTGGTTCAGCGATGTATTCAGCCGAGACGATGACAAAAACGGCTTTGATATAGTTATTGGTAATCCGCCGTATATAGGAGAAAAGGGACATAAAGAGATATTCCAGCCTGTAAAGTCTGATATCCATCTTGCTCAATACTACTTAGGTAAAATGGATTATTTTTATTTCTTCTTCCATTTAGCATTCAACATGTTATCTCCAAGCGGTGTAGCAACATTTATTACAACAAACTATTATCCAACAGCATTAGGAGCAAGAAAACTTCGAACAGATATTAAAGATAGAATGAACATCAGAACTTTGTTTAATCTTGGTGAATTGCGCCTGTTTGAGAACGCTCCCGGACAGCATAATATGATTAGCTCTTTCTCTAAAGGGAAAAATGATTGTAAATGCCAAGTTGTTTGATGTTACAACAAAAGGGGCATTAAATCCTCTGATGTTTACTTCAATAATTAGTCGTAAAGATGAAGATACAGCCTATGCAGATGTAGCACAGGAAGATTTATACGATGGTGAAGAAAATTATATTCGTTTACAAAATAGTAGTAGTGATAATCCATTATCATCATTATTGGATAAAATTCAGTTAGGTAATAGCACATTAGGTAATATTGCAGAAGTTAATGCTGGCATTATGGGCGGCTGTGATAGTATTACCAACCACAATATGAAATATGCTGATGCTGACTATATCCTATATAATGATATATGTAAAGATGACGGAGTGTTCGTATTGGATTGTAGCTATATTAGAGATAGCGATACTATTCATTTAATTCAGAACTATCCATTCTATAAAGACTTTTATAAAAATTCAGATATAAGTCGCTACTACACAAATGAAGCAACCACAAAAAGATTGATATTCTCGTCATCCACTACTCCTTTGAATGAACAAGAAATTATAAAATCTTGTCTTGCGATTTATCAACCTATCCTAACAAGGATACGAGAGATAAACAACGAGAAAATTGAGTATTGGCATCAATTAAGACGGGGACTGCTCATCCTCATATTTTTACAAGTGCAAAAATCGTATGCCCACAGAGAAGTAAAGTAAACACATTCGGTTATAACGAATGTGATTGGTATGCGAGTGCTGATGTGTATTATATTACAAATCCTAATAAGGATTACCATATAAAATACATATTAGGGCTTCTTAATTCAAAGTTGTACTATGTATGGTTATATCACAAAGGAAAACGTAAGGGCGAGACATTGGAGTTATATCAAAAAACCTCTATCTGAAATTCCGATTAAAAAGGCCTCATCTGATATCCAAAATTCAATTGTCAAGATAGTTGATGAAATTATTGCTCTTAAAAAGACTAATCCAAATCACGATACATCATCGTTAGAACGACAAATAGATGTCATCGTTTATAAGATATACGCTCTAACCGATGCCGAAATAAAAATCATCGAACAAAGCATCTAAACACAACAATAGCCTGCACTCCCGCAGGCTATTGTTGTGTTTAAACGAATAGATAAGCGATTATCCACTTCGATAATTGAATAATTACGAAATAACCTATAATTTTACAGCATAAAAGATGATATTTATGGAGAATGGAATAATTTGTAGTTATTCAATAAAGGATACAATATTTGCAGATGATAATGCAATACTGTCACTTCTGTATATTCTTGAATCAGGTAAACAAGAATTCTTTTTTGCATTGTACCCCAATGACAAATGTATAATGCGAGCTACTATTTGTAGATTACACGATAGTAGATATCAATTGGATTTTGTGATACCTGAGTCTTTTGTGGATGAAATTAATATGGATGATTTTTTTTGTAAGCCTGCTATTTTATTCATTCCAGCACCTACAGGTAGTAATGTATCAAATATCAGTATATTCATCAGTCAAAATGATGTTGAGAGTGTGTCTTTGTCGATTGCAGAGAATGCCCCACGCAAAGCTACGGTAATAATTAAAGCTTTTAGGGCTGATTCTGAAGATAATAAATGGAACGATTCTAAGCAAACAGCTTTATTTAGATTCAACCCACAGGATTTTAATCCCAATCATAATAGAGGGGTTATCTATGACATGACTACCAACATCAATCAACAACATTCGTTTAAAAATGCTGTAAAAATTGGATTTGGCAAAACTACATATATCTTTTACCACGAAATAATATCAGAAGATTTAGGTTTTTTCATTATTAAAAGTCCAGATAAAGTTTGTCATGAAGATTTTGTTAATGTTGTTGATTCAATCCGCTCTGCTTATGCATTATTAAATGGCTATTACATTGCAGATAGTGTCTTCTATGTTAGTATGAGACCTGGAAGGAAAGAAACACTCACATTCAAATACCAAAGCCTAAATAACACTATAAATTCACATAAACCTCTTATAGATTTTCATCATTATACAAATCTTGAAGATAAGAAAATTTTACTCACATCAGAGAACTTTGAGAGTTTAGTTCGGCTATTGTATAACAATATCGAATTGAGAAGAGCATGTATTCTCATAACACAAGCAGAGTGTTTAGACAATATCTCTAAGGGTATTTTGGCATCTGTTGCTTTAGAAACGGCAACATCTCATTTCGTGTCAAAGGAGACTTCTAAACCGATAAAATTAATTGAAGATAAAAATATTATTAGACAATTGACCTATGAACTAAAAAAGGCAATAAAGAAAATCAAAGATAAAGTAGACAAAGTTACGTGGGACAAACTTAGCAGTAAAATAGGTAAATTCAACGAATTACCTAATGCCATAAAACTCTCAACCCCATTCACTTCTTTAGGTATAAATCTTTCAGAAGGAGAAGAGTATTGTTTAAGTTGTCGAAATTTATTTCTTCATGGCTCTATTCCAAGTCCAAAAGAGGACGCATATAAATATCTGAGTCAAGAAGAATTGCAATCCCTTATTGCGAATCGTCTATGTATGCTCTCTGCAATGTTGATGCTTAAAAAGCAAATTACAATGGTCTTCTCATAGACTGGGGTGCAACCGAAATTGTGTATAAAAGAGAAATCGCTGAAGGGCGTGGTACTAAACACCTATCTTTCCAACATAGGGATATTTCTATGCAAGAAGGTGAGGAATAATAACAAAATATCTCCTAAAAAATCCTTAAATCAGAATACTAAATAACCAAAGAATAACCCCCAATTAGCACTCATAAAATCAGTTGAGTTTAGAATTAGAGACCATAATAATGTCTTGCGAAGAAAATAGCCTATTATTGTCGTATTACCTCATTTGTGATAAAATTTTATGGATGGCGGCTTTGTAAATGTCTCGGTCATTAACAATTGCCGAAACAGCTTTTGCTTCATGCCCTAAAGAATCCAATCTATGCTTAATTTCATCTGCCTCTTGTTTATTCCTCGCCTGCGGTAGAAACAATGCTTTCAAACTCTCCACCGCCTCATCAATCTGTTGTTCTGATGTCTTTTGTATACTATTCATATCCATTTCACTAATAAAATTATCGTTCTACTTCCGCAAAGATAATTATTCTCTGTTGATAATAACAGATTTGAGAAATTATAATTAACTTTGTAAGAGAATACGAAGTCGAACCATTAAATTAATGAAAATTAAGATGAAATTACACAGTTTTAAAGTTTCAAAGTTACACGGTACTATGCCAGATTGTAGGCTAGAGTTTACTGATAACATATTAATTCTTATAGGTGAAAATGGTTCAGGTAAAACGACATTGATGAAGATGTTGTTTTATACATTGTCAGCTCAGTGGTCAAAATTAATATCATATGAATTTGAAAGTATTGAGTTGATATTGAACGAAGAAGTATTTCAAATAAAAAGGCAAGAACTTGAAAAAATTATATTAACACCTCGGCATTTACGTTCATTACCAATGGTAATTAGACGGAAAATGATGGATGGAAATTTAGATATAGATGGATTAAAGGATTTGTGTGATAAGTATGATATACCTATTGATTTAATTTTACAAGAATTTGAAACTGAAATAACCGAAACATCTAATAAGCATCATAAAAATATTATTAATGAATTAAGAATGCTTAAAAAATCGTTGGAAGACATTTTAATATTGTATTTGCCAACATACAGACGAATTGAGCAGGATTTAAAAGTCGTTTTAGGGGACAAAATTGATGACGATAGTATTCGGAGAAGAAATGCTTACCAAAATAATGAAGATAAAAATTTTGCGGAGTTAGTAGAATTTGGAATGGGAGATGTTGATAAAATCATAAAGAATACATTATCAAATCTTCGCCGTTTTTTTGGAGAAAGTTTAAATTCATTATCATTAAGTTATCTATCAGAAATAATTAGTGAACGATATCGGACTATTGACAAATCCTACCTTGAAGAGATTGATGAAGACACCATATTGAATGTTGTAAATAGGGTTGACGAAACGATATTGTCAGCGGGAGAAAAAAGACTTCTATCTGAGAAAATTTTAGGTTTTAAGAATACGGCAAATATTGAAAATGACACAGATAAGGTAGTGTGTCATTATTTTGAAAAATTATATCAAACACATAAAGACTTAAAAGAGCGTGAAACACCAATAAGGATGTTTGCAAATATTTGCAGTAAGTATTTTAAAAACAAAGATGTAGTTTACGATAGTACTAATTTCGATTTTAAGATTAAACCCGAATTCTCCAATAAAGACATAGATTTGGCTTATTTATCATCAGGAGAGAAGCAAATTGCTGCATTGTTTTCTAAAATATTTTTGGAAAACAAGAACTGCTTTATCATCATAGATGAACCTGAATTGTCTTTATCAGTAAAATGGCAAAAACAGTTTCTTGAAGATATATATAAATCTGATTATTGTAAGGGATTATTGCGGTTACTCATTCTCCTTTCATTTTTGACAATGAGTTAGACAAATATGCACATGGCTTAGATGAATTTAGAATTATTGAATAATGGGGCAGCAAGTAGAAGAATTACGCGGTGCACGAGAGGGTCGTACAGTTGCATATACACAATTCCTAAACGATTATAAAAAAGATCAAGTCGAGATTGTTTATGGATTTGTAGAGGCAAAAGAGGATTTGTCTTTGTATTCATCATGCATTTATAACGAATTACCTTCAAACGCAATTATTCATCTAATTCCTTGTCGTGGAAAGTACAAAGTGCGTGATACATATAATCTCATTGATTGGACAAAACATTCAAAACATAGGATTTGCTTTTTTAGAGATAGAGATTTAAGTGATTACATAGAAGATGGTAAAGATTTGTGCGAATGTGAAAACTGTTATGTTACGGATGGGTATTCTATAGAAAATAGCTTGATAACCAAAAACCTATTACGAAGATTACTTAGGGAGGTCCTAGGTTATCAATCTGATTCCTATGAAGTTACAGATGAAATCGTTAAAAAATTCATTCAAGATAAAATTGAATTTGAGAATCAGTTGAAAAATGTTATGTCTCATATTATTTATTGGAAAATGAATGATATTGTATCTCCTTTAGACACAATTAGTGTAAAAGGCTTTGTAGATATCTCTAATAGTAATATAGTATATAAGACGCCTGAAGATAAATTAACCTATATTTATTCTAAAGCGAAAGTAGATTTCTCAAAGTGTGATATAACAGAAATTGCTTCAATAGAATCATCTATTTCTACAGATGATAAATTTAGAAATATAATTAGAGGTCACTTTTCTTTCTGAATTTTTTATGCATTATTGTAATTGTATAAAAAAATGTCAACAAGAATTATCTCTAAAACTTGATGTTAATAATATAATTGCACCAAGATGCGAAAAAATAGAATCATTGAGTAATTTTATAAAAAATACATATCTGGTATATTATAGTCAAGTCGGAATATTTCTAATATAGTGTACAACTATGCCAAATGTATAATTGATGTATATGATGAATGAGGATTTTTTATTACCTGCATACCAAAAATTATATGCAGCTCTTAATAGTTTGGAAAGATTTAGCAAAGGTCAAGATTTATTTGACAACATTGCGTGTATTGATAGTTTTTGGCTGAATTTCGTAATGTTACATTTGTTTTGCAAAATCATTAGCACATACGGACTATGTATATGTGTATGAACGACTACGTGATAAATATTTAAAAAATCCCCAATGTTCATGGTTAGTAAATAAGCGAAATGAGGTACTTAAAGAGAAACCATTTGCATTAGAAAAGCAACTGATATTAAATCTATATTTGCCACATACAAGAGGCGTCTTCCCTTCTGAGAAATTTACTATTGAAGATGAAGTAGATTACATCACTCTGATTGAGTCCGTAAAAAATATTATTGAAAACATACCTGCCATTGAAGTATATTTTTCTACTGAATTTATTTATAAAGAAGTTGGTTCAGATGTCAATTTGTTTGAAACCACAGGTTATGGAATAAACTCGATTCTGTCATTACTAACAGATCTTGATAAAGAAATCGGTATTGACGTATCAAAATCTCGCGAGACAATCCAAGAGAAGATTTCTAAACTCAGAGTTCACAAAGTACCCCAAGATGCATGGTTCACTGATGATTATGTCTTTTATCGAAAGGGTAATATTTTTCAAAAAGGGTCTAGAATTGAAGTTATCACCCCTAATACATCAGGAATTAAGTACACCCAATTATGTGAATTACTTGGCATAGCAACTACTGATGATCTCGTGCAAGATACTTTTGAGGCTTTTAAGTTGATGCATATCATAAGTTTCTCTAAACAGAGAAGAATAATGCCTACTTTACTTACCTTGACTAAAGATGGAGTCTTGTCAATGGTTATGTATGATTCATCAATCAAAACCACTACATATAGAAAAATTAACGAGATTGCATCAAATATTAAATCTGGTGCTGATATTATCGCCGTATTTCTTGTGGGAGAAATGATTTATTATAATAATCCCGAAATGTTGAATTTAGACTATAGGCATCGAGTGAAGAAGATTCATTCAGAGATGTTGTCTTTTAATAAAGTAACAAAAGATGGTGCTGTGCAATACTTGATTAGTAGTGAAGCAATTCTTGACAATTCAAAAAAATGTATATTTCCAACTTTGACGAAAGTCGAAACAGATGATAGTTTATCGTTTGTGTATCCAATCATTGAAGCATTTTCTCTTATTTCATCAAATGAATGATTCTACAAACAAATCTTTGCTCTATCCATCATATAATAAAGAAAAAGTATTACCTTTGCTCTCGGATAAGGCGTTCTTTTCAATAATGCAGAATAAGACAGATAAGGGAACTTCGCTTGTTTCTAAATCGTTACCTGTCGCAAATTTAAATTCTGTAAATCGTTTGTTTTCAGCGAGAAAGAAGAAATGCTATGTCTCAAACAGTGGAAGGTTATGTGTTTTTTGATTCCGGCTTCCGAAATCCATTGCTTGAGAGGCTGATTCGTCATAGCTCTGGTCAGTCCTTTAAATACACGACCAGAACCAGGGATACCACATAGTTCCAATGCCTCGTTACTGATGGGGAGAGTCGCTTCCGTTTCTGTTTTTTCCGTACAAATTCTGATGTAATAACCATTGTCAGGACCGACTTCAATATTATCCCATGTTAGTTGTAAAATATCACTGATACGAAGACCGGTCATACAAGAGAATAATGAAGCTTGTTTCAGTACAGGAATCTTGCATGGTGTAGCGGCCAGTTTCTTGACTTCTGCTAATGTGAGATACTGCTTTTTGACTTCTTTCCATTCAATCTTGTCTATGAAGTCATTCAGATTTTCACGTAGCATCTTCTCTTGATAAGCTATTTTCAGTAATGCACGGAAAGTTGAAAAATAGCCAGCTGCCGAATTCCTCGAAACACTGATATTAGGATGACGGATCTGTTTACAGTTCAGTAGATACTGCCTAAACTTCTGGCAAAGCTCCACCGTTACATCTCCGAAAGTGCAATAGCCGTTTACAAACTTTTCAAAATGCTGGTAAACGCAGTCCCATTTGTGATACTTCAGTTTTGCTTTTTCACGAAAATAGGCAAGGAAGTCAGCTTTCATTTTGTGCTTGTCAAGAAATCCAAATTCTTCATTGACGATTGCCTGTACTCTGATACAACGAATGGCTTCAGCCTTACTCAGCATCTCATTGTTGAAATCACGTTCAATCTCATTTTTAGGACGGGCATAGATATAAATGCCAAGATATTCCCTGCGACTCATTTTCATTGTGTACGGATTGCGAATAGCCGGATAATAGTCCAGGTAGAGAGAAATTCTGCCGTTACTGATAACTCTTTGTCTCAATGTTACGTTAGTACATGTAAGTGCCATAAGATTAATGTTTTTGGTTGATAAATTATTATTATCGGTACAAATTAAACTGGTGTTTTCTTGGTGAATACTCACACCGGAAAATAACTTATACCAGGATTATTCAATGATAGGATCTTCGAACAAATTATCGAGCTCAGCTTTGGATATAAGAGTATACTTTCCCTTCTTAATCTTGGGAATTTGATGATACTTGGTATAATGGTATAGCTGGTCTCTTGTTATTTTGAATTTTTCCATAGCCTCTTGAACTGTGTAGTATTTGGGTTCTTCAGCCTGACGTATTCCCTTAGCTATATCGAGTGCTTTTTTGAATAATATACGGTAATACCAACTTTCTTTTTCGGATGGCATTTTTATAAACAAAAGAGTATATAGCGTTAAGGCTCATTTGAAATTTGTCCTGAACTTCTTGCACACTGTACCATTCTGTAATGTCTGCATCTGGAGCCTTCGAGGAAAAATAAGCATCAACATGCTTTTTACTCCAGTAAGTCTTACCACGGTTGAATGTCTTTGGAATTTTATTCTTCTTAGACATAACAAAAATCCATGATTCACTTACATTGAATTTTTTCATTATTTCGGCTGTAGTATAAAATTCTTTGATAGGTAGAGTGTCCTTGGGCATTCTAAATTCATAAGGATGCCGTTTTAACATCTCATCTATATCAGAGCGTTTGACGAAAGATAATCTACTGCTAATTTTTGAAGCTTGAAGGTATCCTTTATAGACCATCTTATAGACTGCTTGTCTGGTAATACCTAAAAGAATTCCAACCTCTGAGAAAGATAGAAACTCTTTATCCTTAATTGTGATGATAGGTAGTTCCTCAATCCTATTTTGAGTATTCTCTTCAGTAGCCTTAATGTTTTTCTCTCTTTCTCTTTTTTTGTAAGCTAAATTTGCACACCTGTGAGAGCAGTACTTTGTACTTATTTTTTATGCTTCGAATCGTGTTCCACACCATTCGCAAATCTTTTTAATTTTAGTGTTACTTGCTGGCATATTACTCAAATTTTAAATGTTTATTTCGCTTTATTTCTCCCGTTATGTGTCAACTATCGTAAATCTTAGTAAACCATAGTCAACTTTCTCCACAATCTGTCCAGCGTAAAATGCCAGAATTTTGCTTCGTGGTACAAAAACGGTACAAAAAGATGATGTACAAAGCTTATAAATGACTAATATTGACAGTAGAGCAACAAAAAAGGCGCCCCGTAAAGAGCGCCATATCAATCGATTATAATCAATTTAATTCATTGATAATCAGATAGTTACTTGCCGATGCAGAAAATATAAATTGATTTGTAATATATTGATATTTAGTATGCTTTTCCCTATTATTTATATGAAGAGGGACAAACTGGGGACAAAATTTATACAAAAATAACACTAAAAAAAGAAAACATAATTTTTTGGAACTAAGTAATTCTCAAAATCGTATGCTAACCAAAAGAAAAAGGAAGAATTCTCTGCATAGTTATCATAATCTGATACCTAGTAGTATTAATTCTAACCCAGATTCAAGATGCATAGAGTGCCGTTTATTAGAGAAAAGAAATTATAGGTTTAGTCTAGTATCTTGTATATTTAAAAAGGTTCTAAACCAAACATTATACAACTTCATAATGACTGATATTGGTTAATAGGGATCTCACAATGCCGGAATACAGTTCTTTCACGTGCTCCACCGGGATCGCCACTGCCAGAGCCCCCGCTGTCTTGCCGTCGGTTCCGGTAATCGGTGTCAGATATGCATAATATCTGGTATCCCCCAGCTTCAGGGAAGTGTC
>OKWC01000056.1_pt1 | contig 19183 bp, 14 predicted proteins | sample 1606971 | NCBI WGS metagenome assembly OKWC01 (sample SAMN04414076, study PRJEB24778) | human gut metagenome | material: faecal | host: Homo sapiens
CCTCTATTGATAATACAGGATTACGTCCGCTTATATCATCTAACTTCGCATATAAGCTAATTCACCCATTTCATCAATTGTATAGAACTGTTCTTCTGCATAATCTTTAGCAATTTTAACCATATCATCAATTTCCATCTCATGAATGTCTAATCTGTTAGAGAAGAAACCTTTGAGATCAGGTGAATTGTCAAGCATTCTGTCAATTGCTGCTTTATCATCTTCTAACACGATAAGCATTTCTTCTGTATAATTCTTCATGGCAATCATTAAATCTATAATCGTGTTAGGCATAAGATTTCCTGCCTGTTCAATGATGAGGTCTGTTCCAAGTATCTGTGTCATTGCAAGTGCAACTCCACGTTTGTTAAGTACAGATGCCTTTACTTTTGCTACTTTTCTACCACTTCGGTTTCTTCCACGGTTAGCTGCTTTAATAAGACTAAGGCCTAGTGTTGTCTTTCCGATTTTCGCTGAACCTGTGATAATAACATTATTTGTCTTAGATGTTCCATCCATAACGAATTTATTAATAAGATTATCGAGTGTATCAGCTATCTTTTCTTCCATACTGCCTGTTCCTACGAAATCATTGAATAGACTTCTGTATTCTTCAGGAATTCTGTGATTCTTAACTACAAAGTCTGCAGAAGCTACACTAGATTTATCTGTGGCTTCTTCTGATGTTTCATTTGCATTTTCTGAAACTTCATCTATTGTCTCATCAGCATTTTCTGTGGCTTCTTCTGATGTTTCATTTGTATTTTCTTTTAATTCATCAGATTCGTTATCATTTGTCTTATCAGCTTCATTATCTTTAAATTCTGCCAGAACCTCTTCTAATGTCATCTGTCCTTCTATCTGATCATCTTCTTCAGGCTTTGTCATTTCAACTTTTGTTTCAACTTCTTCCTCTGTATTCTCAAATACTGACTTCGGAAGTGACTGATAAATATTCTTGCTTGCATTAAGTATTCTGTTAATCTCTGCTCTGTCTATTCTCTTAGTTGGCTCATCAATTAAATCATCTTCTATTTCATCTTCATCAGATACAGTCTCTACAGATTTTACCTCTTCTGTCTCTTCTGAATTTCTTATCTCTTCTATAGGTGCAGATTCTTCATTGACTTTGCTATATTCATCTGACTCTACAATTGTTTCTACTTCCGGGATGTCTTTAGCTTCTCCAACTGTTTCCGCTTCTGGAATGTCTTTAGCTTCTTCAACTGTTTTTACTTCTGGAATACTTTCTGTTTCTTTTATTTCTTCTACATTAACTGTATTTTCTGTAGCTGAATTTTCCTCTGCTGTCTCAGGAGTATTTTCTGCCTCTATTACATTTTCCGGCTCGTTTATAATTTCAGATTCTTCGACCTCTTCAACTTCTGAAACATTTTCTGATTCCTTTACATTTTCTGTTGTGTCTGCTGAATCATCATATACATCTTCGTCATCATCATCTAAATAACTGTCATCATCTTCTATTGCCGGAAGAATCTCGTTATTATCATCTTCTTCTATTGTCGGGCGAATCTCGTCATTATCATCATCTATCTGCATCTCGAAAGCATTTCTGACTTTCTTCTCATCATTCATAAGTTTTTCCATGCTCTTAGCAAGTGCAGCCTGAATGTTTGCTGTATTATATAGATTATTCTCATCAGCTAATCTGATATTGATTTCGTCTATGTCTATTTCAGCAGTCTTAGTGAGTTCTTCACCAATGTTACTTACTTTACCTTCTTTATCCTTATCAAATTCGAATATTTCAATCATTGAATCTTTCTTTCTTAAGTCGGAATTACCACTTAACATATCTTCTGATTCAAGTGATTTGCTTATCTCATCTGCTGTCATTCCCTTGTATTTATCTGATGGAGTGCCTGATGTACCCTTAACCTGTTCAGCTCTTAATTTTGCTTCCATAACAAGCTGTCTTGCAAGGTCAGCTGCTCTCTGTGCCTCTAAGGCTGCTGCCTCCGCTGCCTTAAGTGCTTCATTTGCGGCTATCTCTTCGGCCGTAAGCTTTGGTATATTCTTCTCTGCTTCCTCTGCTCTTCTTGCGACCTCTTTAGCTGCGGCATTTGCATTAGCTCTTGCCTCATCTTCTGCGCTTATCTCATCATCGAGATACTCGTCGTCATCATCACTTATGTTGTCATCTAATAATTCTAAATTATCTTCTAATACCTCTTCATCATCTTTCTTCTTATTATATTTTGAGGTTTTTCTTTCTTCTTTACCGGCTACAATTGCCTCTGCAAGTGAACGCATTCCTGTGTGGTCTTCACTTTCTGCTTCTTCATCTTCGTCGGATTCTTCGTTGACTTTACTAACTCTTTCACGACCTAATGCATCCACCTGGTTCCAGTTATCTGCCTGTGTATCGTCTTCTGAATCTTCATCATATTCATCTATAGAACCGGCATTAACATTTGGAGCATTTACCTCTAAGTTATCTGATTCACCATTACTTACACTCGTAATGTTCTTTGAATCTTCTGTTGATACTATATTAGATGATGCTATATTAGATTTTGCGACATTATCTTTAGCATAACGTTTATTATATTCTGTGAGAACGCCTGTAATTAGCTTCTTAAGTTCTCTTGCCTTGTCTACATACCTACCATCATTGAACCATAACTCAAGTTCATCACACATAGCAATACACTTATCATCTTCTCCGGCTTCATGATAGAGTTTAGCTAATTCATATTGCCATCTCTCATCCATCTCAACTTCTATGTATGCCTCTAAAATCTTAATAAGGACTTCTATATCTTCACCTTTTGCCTTGGCTATTCGGTATTTCAACAGATATTGTGATACATCTGATGGCGACATCTCTACAAAGTCCTGATAGAACTCATCTGCTTCCACAAAATTCTTCGTTCTGAGTGCTAAAATAGTCAGCTTATAAGCTAACTGTCTTCCTAATGGTGAACGTTCATATGCAATAAGAAGAACTTCTTTGGCTTTCTCATACTGCTTAGTATTCTCATAAATATCTGCTACGCGGTTAATCATAGTGTTGTCTTTAACACGATACCAGTCTATTTCATCGGCAATCTTAGCTGCTGCTTCGAACTCTTTACGTGAATACAATTTCTTAATCTGGTCTGATTTAACATTATATTCGTACTTGTCCAACTCTATACCTCCGTCTTTATTTATCTTATTTAAGATATATTAATCTATTAATTTACATATGTTTTAGTGTATCACACACATTCTCTATTGTCAAAACAATGCTGTCTGTTCATAAGATAAAGTTGTGTAATCCAGCTCATCATTATTAACATTACTGAAATAATCCACTACAACCGTCTGCTGACGTCCGTTACTTATCTTCTGTCCTAACACATAATTAACATCAAATCGTCCGCTGATTGCAGGTGTTGCCCCTCTTGCCGGAACTATTAACTGCACATTGTTAGTCTTAAGAAGTTTAAATATCGGCTCCCATATATATATATCTTTAGCAGCACCAAATGGGTTATCGATAAAAATAACTTTTTTAAGTTTTGATGCATCAGCATTTTTAGAATTAATGCTTGAAATATAATTAATTATCGAAATAAGGAACTGTATATATATACCCTGTGACTGTCCCGTACTTCCCACCGCCTCCTCATACGGAAGAAATCTTGACTGGTCTGCAATTCTTTCTCTCTTATAAAGATTAAGTTTTATCGAATTCATATCAGTGACTATAACCGAGAACATCTTCTTCCAGCTTAAATTATTTCTGATATATTTAAGTTTATCCTCTGTCTTTTCAAATGAATCTGCGCCTTTTGCAACCCTGTCGATATATTCAGACATCCTGTCTTTATACACTTCTTCTTTAACATACGGTATTCTTAAGTTAATTACAGGAATTGTTTCATCTTCCATTGTAATTCTCGATAACTTCGATAATCTGTCTAACTCTGTCTTAATATTAGTACAGGTCTGTATACACTGATTCTCAAAATTATCCTTAATAACCTGCATATCCTCAATGCCTTTAAGTATACGCTGCTTTTCAAGATTAATATACTCATTAGTCTCTTTAAGCATTTTTATTAATTCATCTGTTTCATCTAAATCCGCAGGCATACTTACATTCATTCTTATTTCCGATGCTAATTCAAATGCATTCAGTTTCTTCAAAGTATCATTAAGAAGTGACATTTCCCTTTCAAATTCTTCAGAGCGCTTGTATTTCTCATCTATGAATTTGTCTAACTGTTCACTGACATTTTTACATTCTGCTTCAATATCTGCATTTTCTTCAAATGTACCTGCCTTTATATCAGGCTTAATATCAGATTTAGTCATTAATTTATTAATATCTCGTTTAAGCATATTAATCGTAACTGCCTTACGTTCCATTTCTGATATTGCTCCTGCAAGTCTGTCTGTTTTATCCGTCAAATCACTAAGAAGTCTTGCATTTTCATTTAGAAATGTATCGATTTCACTCTCTTTTATCAAATTTTTGTCAAATTCACCATATTTATCAGTAATAATATTAATTGCGTGACTTATTTTACCCTTTAACTTGTCAGCATTAGAACGCATTTCCTGTATAGATTGTCTTATCTCCTTCTTAACTGCCTTATGTCTGTCAGCCTGTCTCTTAATATCTGATAAATCTTTAGGAGATGTAACAACTAACTCGTTATTATCGTATTGGTTCTTAAGCACCTCTATGTCTACACCCATATAATCTATATGTTGTAAATTCTTCTCCATCGATACCTGATAGTTATTAAGAAGTTTTTCTTTATCTGCTACGGCATAATTTTCCTTTTTAAGGCTCTCAATTAATGCCATTAATTCTGTCTCTATATCATCTCTGCTTCTTCCATTGTATTTTGCTTCATTGTCTCTTACTTCTTTATACACTGTTTCATCATAATATGAAGAATATTTTTCTGACCAGTCTTTCTTTATGGTATCTAATTCTTCTTCCATAGAATTAATTCTTATCTGTCTCTGCTTAGACATATTTTCTGTTGCAGCAAGTCTTTTACTACTGTCTGTTGCTTCTTTCTTAAGTCGTTCTAATTCTGTGGAGGCTTTCGTTTTCTCATCACTGACTACATTGGATTCTGTTATAAGTCTACTAATCTCTGACAGTACATTAATCTCTTGTTCTGTTTCTTCTTTCTCTTTCCTTAAGTCTGCCAGTTCTTCTTTAACATTTCTTATATCGTTCTCCGTAAATGCAATCTCTTCCTTGAGATTTTTAGATACCTCGATTTTCTCAAGAATTTCTGAATTAACTTTCTCTAAGGCTTTCTTAGGATTAAGTATTTCTTCATCATTTACATCATTAACGATATGATTTATAAACAGATAATCTTCTTTTACTACCTGTTCATTTTCTAATTTTCTTAAATACTCTTTATTGAGTTTCTCCTGTAATAACTTGATTCGTTCAATGTTCTGCTTAATCTTATCTGATGAAAATTCTTCTGCATTTTCTCCGATAAAGAATACATTTTCAGAATTAATTAATTCTACATTTTCTTCTGCTAATTTCGTACCATTAATAATTGGAACCGTATATCCATTTTCTAAGTTTTCCTTAAGGCGTGTATCCATTATCGTCTGCTCGAAATTATCCTTTACAATGATTGCATAATGGTAAAACAGGATTGTATTTTACTAATTCAAACCTTGTTTCTTCAGGAAGTTCTGCCAGGTATTGCGCTCCTGAAACTGCTGTATTAGAATGATATCTTCTGATGTATTCAAGCACCTCTGATAAAGCAGCTGATTCATTAACCACTCTTCCAAGTTCGAGTGCCTTAAGTTGTCTGTCAATTTCTACAAGTTTCTTTTCAGCTTCTGACGATGCATTTAACATGTTTTTATATGTCTTTTCTATTTTCTTAAGAAGTTCTTCTAATTCTTCGGCATCATATACCTGCTTTAATTTAGAAAGCTTCTCAGATGAATTTAATAGCTTATTATTATTCTCTTCGATTATGTTCTTTCTCTTCTCTAAATCATTTAACTTATAATCATTTTCTCGTAATTTAAGTCTAAGTGTTATGACTTCTCCTGATTTAGTCTCGCATTTGCTTTCTAATTCCTCTGCCTTGTCATTTATAGCGGCTAATTTATCCCTGTCAGCGGCACACATTTTATCCGCATCTGTTGGTAATAATAGTGAAGTCATATTCTTCTTATCAATAATTTCTTTATTAATCAGAGCCGATTTTCTATCATAATCTGCCACTTTATAATCTAATACCGCCAGCTTATTATCTAAATCTTTAGTCTCTGTCTTGAGTGCAGCTATAAGTTCTGTTTCATTTTCATTTATGCTTTTCTCTTCATTTATCTTAGAAGTAAGTTCGTTAATTCTCTCATCATCAGACATTTTTCGGATAGCAGCTAACTCCTTAAGATTATCAAGCAGAGTCTTATTATCCTTAAGAATATTATTCATTACAAGTTTAAGTTTATCATATTCTTTTTTACACTGTATATATTCAAGGTAATAATTGCCACCCTCTAAGATATTTAATCTCTCTATAAATGCCTTGACTTCCTCATCTGTCTGCACAAGTTTTTCATTTTCTCTGCTTAACTCGGCCTCTAACTTCTCTAATTCTCCCATATCCACAAGCACTTTCGCTGTTTCAACTTTAGCCGACAGATTATTCTTCTCTGCTAACACATTTTTACGCTCGTTAAGTGCCGCTTCTAATTCTGACTTATTATTATTCTCTGATACTTCAAGAGAATTATATGCTTTCTTAATCTTTATAAATGCATTCTCAATACCAACATATAATTGTCTTATTGATGAAATTCTTCCTGCAAAACCATCAATAATCTCTATCTGTCTGTCGAAGTTATTTATCTCCTCTTTCTTATTAGATAATTCTAATAATTTATCCTTGATATTAAGAAGTGTTTCGGCAAGATTTCCGTCCTCTGAATCATTTGCATACTTATTCCTGAACGATTTCTCGATTATCTCCTCAATCAATAAATCTTCCACTACTTTTCTGGTGTTCTTGTAATTTGTCTCAAAATATGTTCTTACGTGTCCCTCTGTTTTATTAATTCCCCTGATAATCTCCCATTCACTTTCATATAAGCCATAGTCCGCTATGAATCTCTGATAATCACCTTTCCTTTCAAATATTTTGACTTCAAGATTGTAATCCTTACGCTGTAAATCTTTAAGATAATTCTTAAGTCCGGAATATGTAATTCTCTCACCATTCTGGGTAAGTGGGAAATTCTTTATATCATTGTCATTAAATTTTCTATAGAAAATGCAGTAATTAAAATATTCAATCGCAGTTCCATTTCTGCTTCCATCTGCATTTTCTTCAAACTCTCCCTGCTCCTTTGCCTTTCTGGCACAAAAACCGGTAAGCATATATTTAAAACCATCTTTAATATGTACATCACTAAGACTCCATTCAATCATTGAATGGATGGTTGTACTTCCCTCATTTGTTCTGAATAATTTCTCTATAGGCTGTTTATCATCAAGAGTACAATTCGGTATTAAATTCTGCAAAAGTAATAGCATTAATACACTTTTTCCACCACCATTTGCCAAGTCGTAAATGGTATTTTTACATGAAAAACGCATCATAAAATCGTCATAAAACTGCGTTCCGAAATTGTACTTTACATTATTTACTCTGATTCTGTTAATGTGTGGCATAATTACTCCTTTTTTTATTTTTTTATTTCATTATCTCGTATAATCTTCCTTTATATTCTTCGAAATAATTACTTACAAGTGCTTTGAATCTCTTCTTAGGGTAGTATCTTTCATTATTTTCAATTAATAATTCCTGCTTTAATAAGAAGTTCAACGTCATTTTGACAAAACCAACCTTAGAACCTCTTGCTGCTCTTGCATTAGTTTCTTCATTTGCTACGATAGGCAAGTCTTCCCATACAAGTGCAATTGCCTTAAAGCTGTTCTCTTCGACTTCATTGAGTGATAAAACCGACAGATTATTTATCACCCCAGATAACGAACTGTCTACAGAGTTAATAATATCATCAACTTTAACATACTCATTGAAAGTTACATTTCTTGTATCATTATAAAACCAGGTTATCACATTATAAATAATAAAATAACATAAGAATAATTCCCTGTTCAGTTTAACACCTATCTCTTTCTTAAGCTCATCATTAGAATATCCAAATACCCTGTTATTCTCACCTGCAGATGCGAATATAGAATTCTCATATTCATATAAAGACAGATTCATATTCTTGCAAATAGTATTTGTAATATCATAGACTTCGCTGTTATCCATATATTCGTCATATAAAGAAGCCGTTTCCTTAGAATCCCTGCTGATTTCTTCACCTACTATCAGCTTCGACACTATTTCTAACGCCTTAGATAAATTCCTATTTTCCACTTTCTGCTCCATTCCGCAGGCATCTATGCCGGAGGATCGCGAGCTAAATTCCGAATTTAGCTCTGCGATAAATACTAATTGCGATGCCTGCAACGCAATTAGTTGTGAGAAAAATAATCGCATCAGCATTATTTTTCTCACTGTGCTCCATTTCTGAAATGTACATTTACAATTTCATTTCCCATATTCTCAAGTATTTCATTATCCTCCAGGAAATCTATCCTGAAAGTCAGATATTTATATTTTGCGCCACCACTTTCTTCTGTTATGACTTTCTTCATAAAGCCCTCTAAGAATGTGTCTGGTTTCTCTATTACTTCACTCATATCATATAATGATTTCTGGCACAAATGTGTTACAAACGAATAATAGTCTCCATTCTTAAGTACATTTTTACCAAGTTTTTTTAACGAGTTCTTCATTATATTGCATTAAATCAAACTCTTCATTTGCAATCAGCATATCGAATAAAATCATTAAGAATATTCTATGATTTTCAGATATTCTATCATCTTCTATTTCATCATCATATTTGAAATTCTCATCATACTTATTTTCATTAATCTTTTCGCCATCTTCCATTGCTTCCGTTCTCATATTTAACATATTATCAAGCAATGTAAGCGAAAATGTTTTCTTAACATTTAGCTTAAGCAATGCTTTGTAAACAGATTAAGGTTATCTGTATTATCACTTTTAATCATATCACTTAGCACTTTTCTAAAATCAAATGATGATTTTAATCTGTTGAACTTCGCCTGAACAACCATTTCATCAGCTTTTGCCTGCAATATGGTGCAGGCATTCAGAAGTTCACTGTGCTTGTTCATTGCCCTGTTTAATTCACTCTCTAAGTGATATATGTCCTCCATTGCCTCGTAGAATTTATTATCTTCCTCGCCTGCCCTTAATGCCTGCTCTATTAATTGTTTATTCTTATCGAATAGCTTCTGCTCTTCGTCAAACCACTTTACGGTTGTCTTAATAAAGCTTTCGTATGCCTTGATTCCCTCGAATATATCATAGCTAAGTATTCCTAATATCTCATTTTTCTTAGAAATAAGCCGGCTTACCTCGTTATTTATTCGTGATACCACCTCTGTACCACCCTTAAAATTTCTTGTCGAAATCATCTTAGTAAGCAGGACTTGTGCTATGGTTATATTGCTCTCATCTTTTATCTCCTTGGTATCAAGATAGAATTCTATTGCATCAGAGGTTATATAATACACCACATTATCATCTACTATTTTGTTGTCAAGTATCTTCGTCCTTACTGTCTTACGCTGCTTAGATACCGGATCAAAATATTCATAAGAAAATGGTTTACCATCATTTTTTAATTTGTCAAATATATATGCAATCAGTTCCTTTTCTTCGTCTTCTTCTATCACAAGTTCAAAATCACGTTTCAATACATCTTGCATAAATGTCATATATTCGTTATATGTAACCATTTTCTCTCGAAAATTATTTTCTTCAATAAAAAAGCGCAATACTGCCATCACAATATATCCCATATCAAGTACAGCAAATTTTTCCCTCTTTATATTGACTTAGAGAAATATCTGCTAATTTGAAAAATGGGTAATATTTTCTGATATTCAGCATACGCTCATTATGGTCGTAAACTATATCCCTGACTAATGTATATTCCTCGGACATGGTATATTCAACCTTTCTTATTCTTTAGGACATTTGTGTAACTGTTTAGTGTTACAATCCTGTATAGTTCCTTTACTGCAAGCAACTAATTCACCTTTGCAGAAGCAGAAACCATTATTATCTCTAATCTTTTTCTCTACTTCCTTTTGTTCTTCAAGTATACATTTTCTTACCTGTTTAACATTGCAATCCTGAACTCGTCCTTGACTACAATCAACTAATTCACCTTTATAAAAACAAAAGCTTTTTCCTGCCATATTTTCTCCATTCCATCAACGCAAAACGTCGAAAGCTATTCTACATATCTGTTCTTCCTTCTAACGCCTTAAGTAGTGTAACAGAATCTACATATTCTAAATCTCCACCTACCGGAACACCACTAGCTATTCTGGTGACCTTAATACCTGTTGGCTTGATTAATTTGCTGATATATACTGCGGTTGTCTCTCCCTCTAGACTAGAGTTTGTAGCTATAATAACCTCGTCTATATCACCTCTTAACCTTTCCATCAATTCTTTTAACTTAATATCATTGGGTCCGATTCCAAGCATTGGAGATATGGCACCATGAAGTACATGATATACTCCATTATACTGTCCTGTTTTCTCATATGCCGCTAAATCCCTGGTATTCTCTACAACCATAATTGTCTTATGATCTCGTTTCTGACTCTTGCATATAGGGCATAGTTCATCATCAGTAAGTGTGTAACATTCTTTACAATATCTTACATTGTTCTTAGCCGAGGTTATCGCATCAGTTAATGCCTTAACCTGTTCCTGTGGCATATTGATTATATGAAAAGCAAGACGTCCGGCGGATTTTGCACCTATCCCCGGAAGTCTCGAAAATTCTTCTATTAACTTAGATATATGACTACTGTAATAATCCATCTTTAGTCCCCATTCCTACACATTAATTGTGTATTAGGTTTTATTTAATTTTGATTAGGATATCATTCAGTTCTTAGAATGGAAAGCCTCCGCCTAATCCACCAAGTCCACCTGTAATCTTAGCCATAGACTGTTGTGATAATTCTTCCATCTTTCTAAGTGCTTCATTTGTAGCTGCTACGATTAAATCTTCTAACATCTCGATGTCATCAGGATCAACAACCTCTTCTGCTAACTTAACCTTAACAACTTCTTTCTTACCTGAAACAGTGACTTCTACAGCACCGCCTCCGGCAGTTGCAGTAACTTCCTTCTCTTCTAATTCCTTAGTGGTTTCTTCCATCTGTCTCTGCATTTTCTGTGCCTGTTTCATAAGATTGTTCATATTTCCCGGCATTCCTCCTGGAAAGCCTCCACCTCTTTTTGCCATGACTTAAAAGTCCTCCTCTTCTTCATTTTCATCATTTACTTCTTCAACATTGAAATTAATACTGTCTATATCAAGACTCATATATGACGTTTCATAATTCTCTTTAGAATTTAAGCATCTGAGTTCCACAGGTACTTCTTTACCTATAGCTCTGGCTATCTCATCTTTAATAAGTTTAATATTATCAGGCCTGTTATCCTGTTCCCAGTCAATTGAGGAATCATATACAATGCACAAAACTGAATTCTCATCGATACTCAGTCTGTTCTTTCTTATACCTACTCCTAAATGTCCTGTTATATTTCTTGTAATACTCTGCCAGTTGTCTGCCACCTTTTTTATCTCTTCAGGTATAGCCATCTCTAACTTCTTAACTACTTTATCAGATTCATTTGAATTTTCATTTATATTTGCCTCTGGTCTGCTAGACATATTATCTATTAGTATACCATTTTCCAGTTTTTTTCAATATTATAAACTCTGTTTTTAAGCGACTCGTAATCTACTTCCATCGCCGGCTGCATAAGTTTTATTATGCCTATCTCTATTAACACACGTTTCTGTGAGGAATATTTTATCTGATTAGTAAGTTCAGAAAGTATTCTTATATAACGCATTATGGTATCCACATCCAGCATACCTGCTTCTTCCTTTAATGCTTCTAATCTCTCACTCGACATATCGATTATCTCGTCTGCATCATCAGAAGTCTTTAATAAAAGCATATTTCTTAAATACCATGTAAAATCTACTACAAATTGTGATAAATCTCGTCCATAGCTAATCATTTCTTCAAGTAACTTCATGCATTCCACAGTATTTTCACTGATAACGGCTCTTAACATATTACTGAATACATCTGTATCCACCGCACCTAATATATCAAGTGTCTTATCATATGTCAGTGCCTCGCCTATACTAAATGCTTCACACTGGTCTAAGAGACTTAGCGCATCTCTAAGTGAACCATCGGCAGTTTTCGCAATAAAGCGGAGGCTTTGTCCTCGACCTCCATATGCTCAATATCTGCAAGCTCTTTTAATCTGTCTTTGATTATCAATCTACGGAAATATGTTTAAAATCATATCTCTGACATCTCGAAAGTATGGTTATCGGTATCTTATGCGCTTCTGTAGTAGCTAATATAAATATAACATATTCAGGTGGTTCCTCTAATGTTTTTAACAACGCATTAAACGCACTTGTTGATAACATATGAACCTCATCTACTATATATACCTTATATCTTCCCTCTGTCGGACGATACTGTACTTCGTCCACAATCTGTCTGATATTCTCAACACCATTATTCGATGCCGCATCCATTTCGATAACATTCATAGAGATTCCAGCACTGATTGCCTTACATGTAGGACATTCATTACATGGATTACCATTTACAGGGTGTTCACAATTCACTGCCTTGGCAAATATTTTAGCAACAGTAGTCTTACCTGTTCCTCTTGTTCCACAGAATAAATATGCATGTCCTATTCTTCCCGATACAATCTGATTACTTAATGTTGTTGTAATATGCTCCTGACCTTTAACATCATTATAGTTATCTGGTCTGAATTTTCTATATAAAGCTGTATAAGACATTTTTAATTAATCTCCAAAACTAATTCCTATTAATTTAGCCTCTTTGATAACAGACGAATCAGGATTAACACCTTTTAATCTGCCTGCCACTTCTTCAAGAGGTACTTTGATGATTTCACCATCGTGCATTCCAACCATATATCCATATTCTTTATTAAGGATAAGTCTGGCTGCTGCCGCACCGAATCTTGTAGAAAGAACTCTGTCATATGGACAAGGACTACCACCTCTCTGTGTGTGTCCCGGAATTGTAACTCTTATCTCCTGACCTGTTTTCGCCTGAATCTGCGCTCCTAATTCATATGAAATAGATGGATATGGCGAATTAGCTTTCTTCTCTTTAAGTTTCTTCTTAGAAAGCTTAGCATCTTCTTTAGATATCGCACCCTCTGCCACTGCAAGAATTGAAAATCTCTTGCCCTCTTTTGTTCTCTTGTCAATAGCTTCAACTACTTTGTCTATATCATATGGTATCTCAGGTAAAAGGATAATATCCGCACCGCCTGCAATTCCTGCGTGTAATGTAAGCCAGCCGACTTTATGTCCCATTACTTCCACGATAAATACACGACCATGTGATGCTGCTGTTGTGTGTATACAATCTATTGCATTAGTAGCGATGTTAACCGCACTCTGAAAACCAAATGTTATATCTGTACCATAAATATCATTATCAATTGTCTTAGGAAGTGTAACTACGTTTAATCCCTCTTCACGAAGCAGGTTAGCTGTCTTATGTGTTCCATTACCTCCAAGAATAACAAGACATTCTATCTTAAGCTTCTTATAAGTATCTTTCATGGCTTTAACTTTATCAAGTCCGTTGGCATCAGGTTCTCTCATTAACTTAAATGGCTGTCTCGATGTTCCGATAATTGTTCCACCCTCTGTTAATATTCCTGAGAAATCTTTAGGCTCTAATTTTCTGTAATTACAATACATCAGTCCCTTATAACCCTCTAAGAAACCGATTATCTCTACATCTTTCATATTCTCATAAAGTGCCTTTGCAACACCTCGCATAGAGGCATTAAGACTCTGACAGTCTCCTCCACTTGTAAGCATTCCTATTCTCATTTACGATACCACCTTTCTTATGTCTGCATTTTGTCTGTATTTCAAACTCATATAATAATATTTTACTTAAATTAGCCGATTAATTCAACTGTTTTATTAAAAATAAAGAATGTCGCTTGCGACATTCTCCACCTGCGGCGGGTTGCGATAGCAACATTTTCTGCTCCGCCGCAGTGCGATCCTCGCGGAGCGTTATACTTACTAGGACAATTTCAACGAAATTTCCTAGTAAGTATAAAAAGGTATCGCCAGACTATTCTGACAATACCTTTTTGATTTCATTATATTTTATTCTTCTATCTCTTTATACCTGACTACTTATTAGTTCCATTTTGCAATTTGCATCATTGTAGGTTTTCATAATCTTAGTCATATATGTCTTAACTGATGTATTGAATCCATTGTTCTCGTTGAATGCAAGGTCTGAATTCTTATATGTCTTTGCAGGAGCATCCACTTCCTTAACATACGCTCTAACATTTGAGTCAGGAATAGCAACTGATGCATAATTAGCTTTTGCAATATTATATATCTTCTTATATTTGCTATAATCAATCCAGCCACTTTCTGTTATTGCTTTAAGGGCATTTGTATATTCTGTAGTATACAGATTATTTCTTGTAATAATACTATATCTGAATACAGGATTCTCCTGTGAACCCTTTAAAGCTGCATTATCAGCATATGGGCTGAATGTTGTCATATCTTTACCTGAAGTTGTCATACCAAGACATCTGTCATTATCATATGGAATATAAACTGCCTTACCATTCTTCATAAAGTAAATATAATGGTTATTGTAGTTATTTCTTAAATCATCCGGATTACCTACAAAATAGGATGCTGCTGCAAATTTAACAAATCTGTCTGAATCAACAAGACTTTCAAATGTTGCCTTAGTAGGTGTTCCCTGTGCAAACGTGTTAATAAAGTTCTTTAGTGATGCATGTTTTGACTTCTTCTTATTAGTCTTTAACTCATATATGAAATTCTTACCACTTTTTCAACGCTCATTGAATTAATAGTTATCTTTCTTATATGTAGCACCACTCCATTCACCTACACCATTGCTCGTCTGACCCCATGCACATTTGTAAAGGTCTCCTGAATCATCGCCGAAATATCTCTTTAAGAATACGTCATCTACCATTTCATACATTGTATATACACCATAGTTGTATCCACCAAATCTTACATTTGCAAGCGATGTATTCTGTGCAACAACGCCTGATGCCCTGAATAATTGATTTGCATAATAGTTACCTATATATGTTCCATCAATATTTCTGTTCCATTTAAGTTCGATAACTTTTAACGTAGCAAATGTTCTCTTCTTTCTGGCTTTTCTATCAGCATCATTTGCCCATACCTTAGCATTGCCGGCATATTCTGTCTCATCATCAAATGTTTCTTTGAAACTTATCTTTAAATGTATTAAGTTTCTATCATCTACATTTCCATTATTATAAATATTTACTCTTGATGTATTACCTTTAATTCTTACACCGACTTCATAAATATCATACTTCTTATTGCCAACTGTTACTGTAAGCTTATCAATCTTTCTGTAAATGTCTTTACCTTCTTTGTAATCCTTCTGCATTAGTTTAATCTGGTCATCACTGATATTCATATCAAATGTAACTTTGTTATTAATATCAAATAATGCGTTGTATAATGCTTTCTGATTACCCTGGTCTGTATCTGTTCCGGTTACAGGCTGTACTGAATCCTTAACTGTAATCTTACATGTTGCTGTTTTACCATTAGATGTCTTAGCTGTAATTGTAGCTGTACCTGCCTTAACTGCTGTAACTTTACCTGTGCTGCTTACTGTTGCAACAGATTTATCACTTGTTGTCCATGTAACTGTCTTATTTGTAGCATTAGATGGCGCTACTGTAGCACTTAAAGTATATGTACCGCCTTTTGTTAAAGTATAGCTTGTCTTGTTAAGTGTTATACCTGTTGCTGCAACCGTAGTTGGTTTCTCTATATATGTATTGGCTGTGCTGCCAGGTGCTGCACTTCCCTTAGCTACTAATTTAATCTCTATAGCTTCAAGCCTCTTTCCATAACCTGAACTTCCTGCCGATGCACCATTCTTAGCCCAGCCTAACCAGCCATATGTCTGTGCGTGAACTCTGTAATATACATCATATTTATCAGCCATCTTTCCTGTTAATTTAATCTGAATGGCTTCAAGTCTCTTTGCCTGCCTGATGTTCCACTTAACGCTCCGTTGCTTACATATCCCTGCCATCCATAGTCCTGTACGTGTGTTCTGTATTGTATACTTCCTGAATATCTTGGATTAACAAGAGAAATCTGGATAGCCTCAAGTCTCTTTGCCTGGCCTGATGTTCCACTTAACGCTCCATCACTTACATATCCCTGCCATCCATAGTCCTGTACGTGTGTTCTGTATTTAACTAATGTCTCACGAAATGTATTCTTTGTACTTCCAGGTGCTGCACTTCCTTTTTTAACGAGTTTAATCTGGATTGATTCAAGTCTGTAACCATATCCTGCCGTTCCAGCTGACGCACCATTCTTAGCCCAGCCTAACCAGCCAAATTTCTGCGAATGCACTCGATAGTACACATCATACTTATTAGCCATCTCCCCTGTAAGTTTAATCTGGATAGCCTCAAGTCTCTTTGCCTGCCCTGATGTTCCGCTCATTGCGCCATCTCTTGCCCAGTTCATCCAGCCATAACTCTGTACGTGAGTTCTGTACTGTATACCTCCACTGTAATCTGCATTATTTAATTTAATGCGGATTGCCTCTAATCTCTTAGCTTGTCCTGTTGTACCACTTTCTGCACCATTGGATACATAATTCTGCCAGCCATAAGTCTGGACATGTGTCTGGTACTTCACACCTGCGCCTGTTGCTGCCATTGCTTCTATATTATTAGTTGTAGAACTATTTCCATCAAACATAAGACTTAATGTAAAAACAATTCCTAATACAATAGACATTACAACATGCTTTCTGCATTTCTTTGTCATAGTTTCTTTCTACCTCCATTTTTATTATTCTAAGTATAGTAAATGCCTTATCCTATGTTAAACCTGCATTTACTAATCCTCAAAACCATTTTTATGTTTGCTGTGCCACTTCCATGCTGTCTCAATTATCTTAGATAAATCTGCATATTCCGGTTTCCAGCCAAGCACACTCTTAGCCTTATCACTTGAAGCTATGAGTGTTGCAGGATCACCTGCTCTTCTGCCTTCTTCTACTACTTTAATATCAGCTCCGGTTACTTTCCTAGCTTCATCTATTACCTGTCTTACCGTAAATCCAACGCCATTTCCAAGGTTAAATATATCACTCTTATTACCATCCATAAGATATCTTACTGCTAAAATATGTGCCTGTGCCAAATCAGTAACGTGTATGTAGTCTCTCACACATGTTCCATCTACTGTATCATAATCAGTTCCGAAAATGCTTATATGGTCACGTTTGCCACTTGCCGCCTGTAGAATCAGTGGAATAAGATGTGTCTCAGGATTATGGTCCTCGCCAATCTGTCCGCTTATATGTGCACCACATGCATTAAAATATCTCAACGATACAAAACGTAAATTATGTGCCACGCCTGTCCAATAGAACATTCTCTCCATAGATAATTTTGTTTCACCATAACAATTAGTTGGTCTGGTAGGATCAGTCTCTACAATAGGAATGCTCTGAGGTTCGCCATAAGTTGCGGCTGTTGAAGAAAATACAACTTTATCAATTCCATGAGCCACAAGTGATTCTAACATTACCTTTGTTCCGCATAAGTTATTATCATAATATTTCAAAGGATTAACCATACTTTCGCCAACCAATGAATTTGCTGCAAAATGAATTACTGCATCTATATTCTTCTCAGTATCTAATACACTGTCAACAAATGCTCTGTCTCTTAAATCTCCTTTATAAAATTTAGCTTGTGGATGTACAGCTTTCATATGCCCTGTCTCAAGGTTATCTATTATTACGACCTCATTTCCGGCATCAATTAACTCATATACAGTATGTGAACCTATATATCCTGCACCACCTAATACTAAAATTTTCATTTTATTCCTCCATTTCTAAGACGTTGTTCTTATCTATTTATCTCTTAATTCGTCTTCTAACATTTTTCTTGCTTCGTCAAAATTCTCCATTACTGCCTGACTTACCTTTGGAAAATCAGGTTTCATATCCTCTAATGTATCTAATATAATCTGGCTTACCAGATATCTCATATACCATTTATGGTCTGCCGGAATCACATACCATGGGCAATAATCCATCGCAGTCTGGTTAACTGCTTCTGCAAATGCCTTCTGATACTCTTCCCAGTATTCTCTTTCCTTAAGGTCAGATGAACTGAACTTCCAATATTTCTTAGGCTCATTTAAGCGTGACAAAAATCTTCTTGCCTGCTCATCCTTCGATACATTAAGATATATTTTAACAATTCTTACGCTATTATTGTATAGATATTTTTCAAAAATTTCTGATATCTTCATATCTGTTCTTCATAACCTCGTTTAATTTCACATATGAAGCCCTTGGCTGGTTCTTATATAATTTATGGACTCTTCCAATGAGTACATCCTCGTAATGACTTCTGTTAAATATAGCTATCTGACCTTTCTCAGGTACGCAATGATGAACTCTCCATAGATAATCGTGTGCTAATTCTGTTGCATTGGGTGCTTTAAATGCATACTCCTTAACTCCATGAGGTGACAGACAACTCAAAACCGCCTGAATGGTTCCATCTTTACCTGCTGCATCCATCGCCTGAAATAAGAATATAATCCCTTCTCTCTTCTCAGCATAAAGCTTCTTCTGTAATTCATCAATCTTAGGGAGATTCTCATTCATCAGATTGACCGCTTCTTCTTTAGTAAGTCCGCCTGTTTCTTTAGTGTCAAATTTATCAGGAACAAATTTCTTGCTTCCATCATAAATATACTTTTTTTATATTCATATTTACCTCTTTTCTGAGCGACCTGTTGCGAAGAGGCGATGAGAAATTCGACCCGTCGATTTCTCATCTGCCATAATAAGTAATTACTTTCGTCCGCAAGCAATTACTTATGTGAAAATAAC